>Ga0265327_10002628_pt1 | contig 18535 bp, 13 predicted proteins | sample 41621metaG_FD_202089 | JGI IMG/M metagenome (GOLD analysis project Ga0265327, IMG submission 202089) | Rhizosphere microbial communities from Carex aquatilis grown in University of Washington, Seatle, WA, United States - 4-16-21 metaG | ecosystem: Host-associated > Plants > Roots > Rhizosphere...
GCCAGCGCTTCGCTGCCTCCCGCCGTCCAGCGCGAGCAGGTGCCGGATTACTTGAGACGCGCGTGAAGCATGGAGGGCGAGCAGGAGGAAGGTTGCCCCAATCGTCCTCAGTGAGAATCGTCGTGCTGTTCTATCGTTCCATCAACCATCGACCATCCATCATCAACCAAATGACCGACTGGGAATCACGCTACCTCGACGGAGACACTCCATGGGACAAGGGCGCTCCGGCCCCGCCTCTGATCGAAATGCTGGAGCGCTTGGCCGGATCTCTCGATTGGAACGATGTCCTCGTGCCGGGATGTGGGTTCGGGCATGACGTGCGCGCGATTGCCTCCAAGGGAGTAAGGGTGCTGGGGATCGATCTTGCGGAAACAGCGGTGGACGGGGCGCGGAACTACCCTTTGGCCGGTCATGAGTCCTACCGTCTGGCCGACCTGTTTGATCGCTCCTGGTGGACGCCGGCTGGCTTCGGTGGTTGGTGGGAACATACCTGCTTCTGCGCCATCGATCCGTCCCTGCGCCTTCACTATGCGGAGGCGGCCGGAGCTTTGGTGAGACCGGGTGGATGGCTTTGCGGGGTGTTTTTCCTCACGCCCCATGACCCGGGCGACGAAGACGCTGGACCGCCCTTCAGGAGTTCCGTCGCCGAGATCGACGACCTGCTCGCACCATGGTTCGACCGGGTCGATGGCTGGGTGCCGGCGGTCGCGTATCCGGGCCGCGAAGGTCGCGAATGGACCGCCATTTACCGGCGCAGGATTTGATGACCCTGCGTCGGCTGCCTTCCGCGAATCAGGCGCTCTGGGCGTCTTCCTTCGGCTTCTGCAGTTTCGGGGGGCCTGGCTTTCCAATCGGAACCACGCGCTCGACGTCTTCCTTCGGCACCCAGCCCCGGGTGTTGGTGGCGAAGGCCACGTAGAACCATCGGCCGCGCTCTTCAAGGATTTCGCACAACGAACCTTCCGGAGCTTCACTGACTTGTGAAGACGTACGGGAGGCTTCCACGTGGAGGAGAACCTTCTCGCCGACGACCACCGCCTGGCGTTCCAAGGGAGCGAAAAGCGAATCGTCCGGATAGTAGTGCCAGCCTAGCGTGCCGAAGGCCGCGAAAATCGGTCCGGCAATCAGGGCGATCACCGCAGGCACGCGGACCCAGGAAGCAGGGCGCGTCGCCAGGCAGGCCAGCAGTGCCAGGCCCACCATCCACGCACCGGTCCACACGATGTTTTTCCAGGTGCTCAGCTTCCAGCGCGCCAGGGCATACTGGTAATCCGGCCGCTGGACGGTGATCGAGCCGTTCTTGCGTTCGATGAAGCGCAGGTTCTGGCGGGCTTCTGCCTGGGACGAGTCGCGGGTGAGGGCGCGGCGATAGTAGAGCGCCGCATTGCCGGAGGATCCCATGCGATAGCAGGCATTCCCGATGTTATACAACGTCTCAGCAGAAAGCCGGTCGAACGGACCCGCATCGAGCCACAACTGGATGGCGCGCTCGTAGTCGGAAGCCTCATAGGCGGCGTTCGCTTTTTCCTGGATGCTGGCGGTGTCGGGTTCGGCGGCCTTGCCAACGCCGGACAAGCCGAACCAGGCCATGGCCACCCACAGCCACGCGGCCTTTTTGAGGATCTTGAGAATCGCGGAGCGGCGGCTGCGTCCGGCCTTGTCCACCTCGACCGGATCGGACCGATAGCAGGTGGCATCCCGTTCTTCGAGGATCGCATGCAGCGCAGGATCGTGTGTGGAGGCCTCGCCGAGCCACTGCTCGATGAAGTGGCCGGCCTTTCGAAGGAATGTCCGCTGGTCGACGGTATCGGTGCGCTCCAGATCGCGGAGGGCATCACGGCGGGCCTGGGTGATTGGAGAAAGCCGCAGCTTCGGAGCCGCGCGCATCCAGATCGCCTTGATGAGCAGCAGCAGGGCGACGATGCCGGCGCACACGTGCCAGACCCATTCCGGTAAGGAAAGTCGTGGAGGCAGCACCAACCGGTTCGACTGGATCAGGCCGAGAATATCGGACATTGTTTCGACAGGCATGTTCACCGCCGGTGGCGGTCCCATCGGAGCGGCTGCTTCGGCACTCTTCAGCGCCGGCAGCACGGTGAGGGTGATCGGGGCCGTTTCGATGGTTTTATACTGCACCAGAGTTGGATCGAAATAGACCAGCTTGAACGCGGGCACCTGGGCTTTTGCCGTCAGGGGCATCATGAACTGATGGAAGGTTACTGTTCCCGATTCCTGGCGGCGTTCGTCTCCGCGTTGCGCGGCGCCTGATTCGTACATCTTCCAGCCTTCGGTATCCTTCGGCATCGGTGCCTCGATGGCATCGAGATTGCCGGTGCCGGTGACCGACACGTCGACCGCCAGCGGATCCTTTTCACGGATTTCCTTTTGCGTGGTCGTGGCGGACATGGTGAAGTGGCCGATCGCATTCTTGAATCCTTCCGGCGCGCCCTCGGGCAGCTTCTTGGCTTGGAAATCGAACTTGGGTGCCACCAGATTGGCCGGCATATAGGCACGGCGCGCATAGCCGTCGATGACGACCTGCTCGGTCATCAGGCGGAGGTTCACCGGACCGAGGCTGACGGGCCCCGAGCGGGTGGCGGACATCGAGCTGGGATAGCCCACACCGACGAAATGCTGGCCGAGCAGCAATACCGATCCCCGCTCGCTGGGCTCGAAACGCCAGCAGGCGACGCCATCACGCTCGAACTCGGGAATGCCCCAGTCGGCCACCGGCAGGTCTTCCGGAACATAGAGCTTGATCTCCACGGGCACGACTTCCCCCTCGTAGGGATTCTCTTTCAGCATGTGGATGCCCACCGCGTAACGGAAGGTCTGCTGCCCCACCGTTGCCTTGCTCCATTGCAGTTCCTCCGGATCGTAAACGGTGAATTCGATCGGTTGGGTGGTGAAGTCGGAGCCGTCGATCCGGATCGTGATGCCGGGGATCACATGATGGCCCACCTTGTAACTGGAAACCTCAAAGGGCACCGAGATGCCCGCCCGGCGGCTGAACGGCATGCGCCGTGGCTCCATTCCTTCGATCTTCACGTCCGGTACCACGGGGGGCGTCGGGATCCGGCCATCCGGCGTGCCGCTGATGATGCCGATATCCAGGGTGGCGGTCTCGCCCCGTGCGAGGAAGCGGCTGGACATGGTGGTCTGCACCACTGGCGGAGCCGCCTGCACAGCGCAGTTCAGCGCGAAGAGGGCGAACGCCCCGCGGAGGAATGCGTGGAAAATTTTGGTAAGTGTGATCATGTCACCAGTCTTTTTCAGGTCTTGAAAATTCCGATCGTCTGCCCGGGTTCAGCGGGCCTTTCTGTAGGTCCTGGCTCTGTCCCAGGAGGCGCTCGGCGCGCTCCTTTTCGGATTCGCCGGGCTTGGCTTTGCCGTCTTTTCCGTCCTTGTCCTTTTTGTCGCCGTTACTGCCCTTGTCCTTCTTCTCCTTGTCGCCAGGGCCTCCGTCCTTGTCTTTGTCCTTGTCTCCATTGGAGCCTTGGTCGCCCTTCTTGTCCTTTCCCTTGCCACCGCCTCCCTTGCCTTTGCCCTCTCCGCTTCCACCACCACCGTCGCCTTCATCCTGCTCGTCTCCCATGGCTCCGCCGCTTTCTTGCATTTCCACCTTGAGCAGTTCGGTGAGACGGTCGAGGTAACGGGCGACCACGGCGCGGTTCTGGACCGCGTCCTTGTCCTGGGGATTGACCTTCAGGACGGAGTCGAAGTGGCGCAGCGAATCGGTCCAGTTTACGATGACCGAGTTGAAGGTGAGAAAGGCCTCGCTCTCGCTGTCCTCGTCGTCGGGTGGCGTGCTTTTCAGCCATTCGAGGATCTTCTTGCCGACCATCGCATCGAAGGCGGTGAGGTCCGCAGGTGCCTGATCGGGATAGGGCTCGCCATCGCTGAGGGTTTCCCAGCCAAGCAGGAACAGCGAGGGTCCAGCGCCGAGATGGGCGGCGCGATCGACCTCCGCATTTCCGGATAGCAGGGCCCGGCTATAGGCGTCGTTGGCCTTGCGGAAATCCTTGGCGTGGTACGCCGCAGCGGCTTCTCCGAGGCGGTAGCGGGCGGCGTCTTCCTTCAGCTTGGCGGTTTCCGCCAGTTCATGAAACTCGGTGCGTGCTTCCTCGTCGCGGCCTTCGCGGAGGGCCGCTGCCGCATCGCGCTGGGTGGCGGCATTTGCTCCTGTCACCGAACCCGCGAGGGTCGCCGCCACGGCCGTGCGCATCGCCAGCGGGCGCCAGCGGGTCGCCACCACGATCGATATCAGCAGCGAGAGCAGGGCAGGCCCCAGCAGCCATTGGTAAAACTCGACCACCACTTTCCGCTCACGCCCCTCGAGTTCGAATTGATCCAGATCCGCCAGGGCGGTCTTGGCCAACCCCGGGATGTCGATACCGGAGCCGGCCATCACAAAGCGGCCGTGCGATTCGCTGGCGATCTGTCTGAGAATTTCGGGATGCATCTGGCTGACGACGCTGTTGTTGTTGCGGTCCTTGAACTTACCGTCGGGGAGTTCCGGTGCCGGAATAAAATCGCCCTTTTCCGTTCCCACGCCCACCGTGAAAATATACACGCCCGCCCGCTTCGCTTCCTCGATCACGTCGTCCAGCTTGCCTTCGTGTTTTTCGCCATCGCTGATCAGGATCAGCGCGTTGTTGTGCACCGGCGTCTTTCTCAAGACGTCGATGGAAAGCTTGAGCGCGCCGACGATGTCGGAGCCGCCGGTGGGAATCCACGTTTCATCGAGTTCCTGCACGGTTTCCTTGACCGCTCCGTGATCAATGGTCAGCGGGGCGAAGAGGTAGGAAGTGCCTTCGAATCCGACCAAGCCGACCCGGTCGTTGGGCATGGCATCCATCATCTCGTAAATGACTGCCTTTGCCTGGGCCAGACGGTCCGGCTTCACGTCCGGGGTGCGCATGCTGCGGGAAAGGTCGAGGGCGAAGAGCACGTTGCGGCCCTTCACGGTCTCCGATTTCGTTCCCGCATCGCCGCGTGGCCGTGCCAGCGAGAGGATCATCAGCGCCAGGCTGGCCAGCAGGAACGCGAAGGACACCCAGCGGCTGAAGGCCGGCGTTTTTTTCAGCAGGGCGGGTCGCAGCCGGTTCGCCACAAAGGCCTGCCATCTCCGGCCCCGCAGTTTGGAGATCAGGATCGCGCTGACGGCCAGGAACGGCACCAGCAGCAACAGGACCAGCCAGGTCGGATGCTCGAATGGCATGTCAGGAATTGAGTGGAGGGTTGAGAGCCACAATGACGGCGGAAACGAGGGCGAGCAAGGTCGCGGTGGCCACCCACCAGGGAAAGAGCTCCCGGTCATCCACCACTGTCAGAGAGCTGGCCTCGGTCTTTTCGAGCCGATCGATGGTCTGGAATGATGCCTTCAACTCGTTAAGCCTTTGGGCATAATAGAATTCACCTGAGGTTTTGTCGGCGATCTTCTGAAGGGTGGGCAGGTCGAATTCCTGGCGTGGGAACCGCTGCACGTTTCCGGACACGCGCCCTTCCGGCGTACCGATCGCCACCGTGTAGATTTTGATGCCCAGGGTCTTGGCGTGTTCGGCCGCTTCCACCGGATCGATCTTGCCGGAGTTGTTCGCGCCGTCGGTCAGGAGAATGATGATCTTGCTCTTGGCATCGCGGGCGTTCAGGCGCAGCGCGGAAGTGGCCAGCGCCGAGCCGATCGCCGTGCCCTGCTCTTCGATGGTGCCGCGCTCGGTGGGGGTCGCCAGCTTCAGTTCGCTCAGGCCCTTCAGCAACCACTGGTGGTCGAGGGTGATGGGGCTGACCTTGTAGGGCTTTCCGGCAAAGACGACGAGGCCCATGCGGTCATCCGGCCGCCCGCTGATGAAATTGTGCACCACTTCCTTGGCGGCATCGATCCGCTTCACCGCGTTGCCCTTTTCATCGAAGTAGTCGTTGATTTCCATCGACATCGAAAGGTCGAGGGCGATCACGATATCGATGCCGCTGGCACTTCGGCTCTGATACTCGTTGCGCCACACCGGCCGCGCGAGGGCGAAAATGCCCACCACCAGCGCCAGCCATGCCAGAGGCAGGCCGAAATTCCACGCCCCCTGGCGGACCTGTTTGCCGAGCCCGGCGAAGACCGGCATATTGGGAAAGGTCACCGCTGCCGCCGCTCCCCGGCCGCGGCGCAGGAGCAGCAGCAGAAAGGCCGGCACCAGCAGCCACAGCCAGGCCACCTGGGCGAAACGGAAATGTTCGAAAAACGCGGTCATGCGGTGAAGGCGTGGTTGAGCTGGTCCAGCAGGACACGTGCCGGGGCCAGAATGGTGGCGGGCTCGTCCGCGGACGTGGTTTTACCATACTTCATGGCCGCCAGCCGGTCGAACCCCTCGATGGTGGCCGCGCGCACGGCTTCCGGCAGTTTGGATAGCGAATCGTGGCGACCGATGAATTCCTCGTGGGTCTCGAACAGCGCCGGGTCTCCGGAGACGATCGCTAGGTAGCGCCGCAACACCAGTGACGCGATTGTCGCCGCTTCACGGGCCGCAGGCGGACGGGCTTCGTCGAGCGTGCGGAGGGCGTCGCGATAGGCCTGCTTCCGCAGGGCGGTCGGATCCACGGGTTTCTTCCGGCGGCTCAGCACCACCACCAGCACCACGATCACGAGGAAGGCGGCGGCCGCGGTCACCATCACCCAGACCGGAATGTCCGGATGCTGCGGCAGCAGCGGTTCGGGTGGCGGGGGCGGACGGAGTTCGAGGGATGTCGGGGTGTCTGCCATCTCTCAATTGGAAGTGCGTTTGCGACTGCGGCGCTTCAGCAGCGCGTGCAGGGGCGGGAGGGAATCCTGATGGGTTTCCAGTTCGGCGAAGTCGATGCCGTGTTTTTTCAGCACGCCGCAGACCGCCTCGTGCTGGACCCTGGTACGGTGGGCGTAGGTGGCCCGGACGTGGGCATTGCTGGTGTTGACCAGCATCCCAGCCCCGGTTTCCGGGTCGATCATCACCACCCGTCCGGCATTCGGAAGGGCGGCTTCGAGGGGATCGGAAATGCGCAGCGCCACGGCTTCGTGCTTTCGCGCCAGCTTGCCCATCGCCTTGTCCAGCGGACTGGATTGGAAATCGGAAATCAGGAACACCAGCGACTTCCGGCGCAGGGTTCTCACCAGGAAATCGCAGGCTTCCGCCACTGACGTGCCCGGCTTTTCCGGGCGCGCCACCAGGATCTCCCGCACCAGTCTCAGCAGGTGGCGGGTGCCCTTCGAGGGCGGCACGAACAGCAGCGGCTCATTCGCGAACACCAGCAGGCCGACCTTGTCGCCATTCTGGAGAGCACTGAAGCCGAGGATGGCGGCGGCTTCCGCGGCCAGTTCGCGCTTGCTCAGGCCCACGCTGCCATAGTCCGCCGACCCCGAGACATCCACCGCCAGCACCAGCGAAAGCTCGCGCTCCTCGCGGAACTTGCGGATGAACGGCATGCCCATCCGCGCGGTGACGTTCCAGTCGATGAAGCGCACCTCGTCGCCATGCGCGTACTCCCGGAAGTCATCGAAATCCAGTCCCTGTCCCTTGAACGAGGACAGGTATTCTCCCGAAAACGATTCGCGCACCAGCCGCCGGGCTTTCACCTCCAGCTTGCGCACGCGCTTCATCATTTCGTCGATCTGGGCGTCCGTCAGCATCGCGTCTCTCTATCTCTTTCTTGTCTGGAATCTGGATTCTTGAATCTCGATTACGGCACTGCAACCTTGGCCAGAATCCGGTCGATGATCACGTCGGTGGTGATCTCCTCGGCTTCCGCCTCATAGGTCAGCAGGATGCGGTGGCGCAAGACGTCGTGGGCCATGTCCTTCACATCCTGGGGAGTGACGAAGGCACGGCCCTGAGTGAAGGCGCGGGCGCGCGAGCTCAGCGCCAGATTGATCGTGCCACGGGGCGAGGCACCGGCGCGCACGAGGTTCTTCAGCGGGGCATCCACCTTCTCCGGGAAGCGTGTGGTCTGGATGATCTGCACGATGTACTCGCGCACCGCCGTGTCGATGTAAACGCTGTTCACCAGCGACCGGGAAAGGGCCACCTGTTCCGGCGTGGCCACCGTCTTGGTGTGATAGGGAGGGGCCGAGGTGGCCATGCGGTCGAGAATCGTCAGTTCCTCATCCTTGGTGGGATACCCTACGGTCACCTTCAGCAGGAACCGGTCGAGCTGCGCTTCGGGCAACTGGTAGGTGCCTTCCTGGTCGATCGGGTTCTGGGTGGCCAGCACCAGGAACGGGTCGGGGAGCTTGTAGGTGCGGTCGCCCAACGTGACCTGGCGCTCCTGCATCGCTTCCAGCAGGGCGGACTGGACCTTGGCCGGGGAGCGGTTGATTTCGTCCGCCAGGATCAGGTTGTTGAAGATCGGACCCAGCTTCGGGGCGAAGGTGGCCTCCTGCGGATTGTAAACCATGGTGCCGATCAGGTCGGCGGGCAGCAGGTCCGGGGTGAACTGGAAGCGCGCGAAGCTGGTGTGCAGCGAGCCGGACAGCGCCTTGACCGCCAGCGTCTTGGCCAGTCCGGGAACCCCCTCGAGCAGGATGTGACCGTTGCAAAGCAGGCCGATCAGCAGCCGGTCGACCAGCCGGTCCTGTCCCACCAGCACCTGGGCCATTTCGTTTTTCACGTCGTGAAGCCACCCGCTGGTCGTGGCAATCTGGTCCTGCAATTCTTCGGTCGTCATCGGATGATAGGCTGAGCTTGGCATGCCGGTCGGCGGGCGCAAACGGTAAAGGTGGGGATTTCGTACCCATAGCGTTTCCGCGGCCGGGCCTCGTTTCAGAAAGTTTCCAGGAATGCCGGAGTCCCCGTCGATCCGGTCGCCGCGCCATGCCACCACGCGCTACGCCGGAATTGTTCGTCCTCTATCGCTTCATCCGCTCTGGGGTCTCGACTCCGCGCCCGCGGATGCTTCACTTGTCGCCATGCCGCCCCGCCCGGTCATCTATCAGCTCTTCGTCCGTCTCTTCAGCAACGACTGCGCCAATCCCGTTCTGAACGGGGCGCTCGAACACAACGGCTGCGGAAAGTTCAACGACATCGATGACGCCGCGCTCGACCTGATCTCCGCCATGGGCTTCACCCACATCTGGCTGACCGGCGTCCTGGAGCAGGCCAGCGCCACCGCCTATCCCGGCCGCCCCGCCGATGATCCGGCGGTGGTCAAGGGCGTGGCGGGCAGCCCGTATGCCATCCGCGATTACTTCGATGTCTGCCCGGACTATGCTGTGGAGCCGGCGAACCGCCTGGCCGAGTTCACCGCTCTGTTAGAGCGCTGCCGCCGCCACAACCTCAAGCCGCTGATCGACTTCGTGCCGAACCACGTGGCGCGCACCTATGCCTCCGATGTCCGCCCGGATCTATCCTTCGGCAGCGGCGACGACACCTCGGTCTTCTTCGCGCGGGACAATCATTTCTTCTACCTGCGTCCCACCGAATACGGCGGCCCGCCGATGCGCCTGCCGGCTCCCAACGATTCGACCCGTGAATTCACCCCGGAGGCCACCATCGGCAAGGTCACCGGCAACAATGCGGCTACCTGGGCACCGTCCATCACCGATTGGTATGAAACGATCAAGCTGAACTACGGCCACGACTACACCACCGGCCGGGACACCTCGCATCTGCCTCCGCCGGAGACGTTTCCCGAGGCCGTGCCCCGCACCTGGCGGACCATGGATCAAATCCTCGGCTACTGGCAGGAACTCGGGGTGGCGGGCTTCCGCGTGGACATGGCGCACATGGTTCCCCTCGAATTCTGGCACTGGGTGATCAAGCGCTGTCGCGATCGCGACTCCGCCGTCTATATCTTCGGCGAGGCCTATGACAGCGACCCGATGAAGCTCACCGATGGCGACGTTCTCGCCGGCCTTCTGGAGGCCGGCTTCGATGCTGTTTACGATCACCCGTCTTACAAACTGCTCAAAGGACTGTATGAGTCCGGCCGCTGGGCCAACGACCTCGACCCCGCCGCTCTAACAGAACGGCAGCTTCACCAGACCCTCCGCTACGCCGAAAACCACGATGAGGTCCGTCTGGCCAGCCCGCTCCACTGGGGCGGCCTCGGCATGAAGGTCAGCCGGCCCGTCTCGGCGGTACTGCTGACCTTGGGCCGCGGCCCGGTCATGATTTACAACGGTCAGGAAGTCGGCGAGCCTGCCCTCGATCGCATGGGCTTCGGCGGCGGCGATGGCCGCACCAGCATCTTCGACTACGGCGTGATCCCGCAACTGGTGAACGAGCGCATCGGTCGCCTCGACTGGCCGCGTCAGGAACTCCGCGGCTGGTATGTGCGGCTGCTCCATCTCCTGCCGGAACCCGCATTCTCCAACGGCGAATTCTACGGCCTCAACCACGCCAACCTCTATCACCCCGGCTTCGGCCAACTGTGGGACGAAACCTGCAGCGGCCACTGGCTGTTCGCCTTCCTCCGCCACGATCCCGCCTCCGGCCAAACCTTTCTCGTCGTCGCCAACTTCCACGGCACCGAGACCCTGGCCAACGTCAGCGTCCTCCTGCCCGCCCACGCCATCGACTGGTTCGGCCGGGGAGGGGAGTCGTCGCTGCGCTTTGAAGAACGTCTCGCCGGGCCGTGGAGTCATGTCGTGGCCACCGGAGACCTGTCTGGTCAGGGACTGCCGCTCGGGGATCTTCCGCCTTGTTCCGTCCGGGTGATTGAGATCGGGGCGGCGGGGGCGGAGCGATCTTTCCCCGGACCGGAGACACCAGTCACAGGGGTGAGCACCCCACCTCTCGTAATCTGACTAGAGCGCAACTCATCTCGGAGGACGGTGCCCGAGCGAATTCGAGGGATCGTGAAACAGCGGAGGCATTGGCAAGACGGACGATCTCGGCATACACGCGGCCAAAGCGTGTCCGCAGTTGGACTCGATAATACATTCAAATCGCGTGCCGCCAAGGTTCCCCAATGCGACCGCTATGAGCATCGATCCTCAGCGGATCAATGCTTTTAAGTAATCTACAATCGGATACTAAGTTGATAAACGTGGTGGCCGCGATCAGCAGCGAGGGTCCTACATGCATTATGCTTGCGGAAATTTAACCGAGAACGTGCAGAATTTGGCATGCGCCAAGACAAAAAAGTGCAAGAATCTCACTATTGCGATCGCGGGTTAGCGAACGTCCGCACCATGACCCGGCCAATCCGGGGGGAAGGAACGTTGCGCCAATCCTCTTTTTCCGAGTTTTTCAAAAACGATAGTGGTGATACCGACACCGATCACTTCTGAAGAAGACAAACGCCTCGCGGCGGTGCGCCGCTACGGGGTGCTTGACACGCCGCCGGAAGGTGCTTTGGACAAAATCACGGAGCTGGCGGCGGCGGTTTGCCACACACCCATCGCGCTCATCTCCGTGGTCGACGAGCAGCGGCAATGGTTCAAATCGAAGGTCGGATTCTCCGCCAGCGAAACCGCCCGCGACGTTTCCTTTTGCCACCATGCGCTGCAGGGGCCGGGTTTGTTCGTAGTTCCGGATGCTTCGCTCGATTCGCGATTTGCAGACAATCCCATGGTCACGGGAGATCCCCAAATTCGCTTCTACGCCGGCATGCCGCTGGTGATGCCGACCGGCGAGGCGATCGGCACGTTGTGCGTTTTCGATCGTCGTCCCCGCAAATTGACGAAAACCCAGGAGCAGGTTCTCCGGGTGCTCGCGGAACAGGTGGTGACCCATCTGGAACTGGGGCTTCAGTCCCGCAAACGGGCCTGGAGCGAGCGGTTGCTGAAGACGGTGACGGACAGCGCGCGGGTGGGCCTGATGCTGGTGAACAAGGAGCGGCGCTATGTGCGGGTCAATGATGTCCGCGCCGGCTTCTATAACTCGCTCTCGCCCGCCATCGTCGGTCATCGGGTGCAGGACACGTTGCCGGATATTTACGAGCAACAGATCCGCCCGTGGTTGGACCGTGCGTTTGCCGGCCAGCGGGTCTCCTACGAATTGCGCAGACGGATCGGGGACGAGGCTCAGTATTATGCGGTGACCTACGAACCCACCACTATGGAAGGGTGCGAACCTGCCGTTATCGTCGTGATCACGGACATCACTCCGATCAAGGAAGCGGAGACCGCGCTGCACGAGTTCGTCCGGTTCGCGCAATCGACCACCGACGCGCTTTCGAGCGAAGTGTGCGTGCTGGATAGCGCCGGGACGATTCTTTCCACGAATTTGGCGTGGAGAAAATTCGCGGAATTGAACGGACCGCCAGGCAGGCAAGCAGGCACGGGCGACAATTACCTGCATGTCTGCGACATTGCGACCGGGCCCGGTGCAGCCGAAGCGGCGGCCAGCGCCAAGGGAATTCGTGCGGTGCTGCGGGGCGGCGCGGCGCAGTTCACGATGGAATACGACTGCCACTCGCCATGGGAAAATCGCTGGTTCGTGATGCGCGTCACCCGATTTCCCGGCGAGGGGCCGGTGCGCGTGGCCGTCGCCCATGAAGACATCACCGAACGCAAGCAGGCGGAAACCGTCCTTAGGGAATCCAACCGGCGGTTTCAAGAAATGCTGGAGAACGTCCAGCTGATCGCCATGACGCTCGATCGGGAGGGAAAGATCACGTTTTGCAATGATTTCCTGCTTAGCCTGACCGGCTGGAGTCACGAGGAAATCATCGGGCAGGAATGGTTCTCCAATTTCCTTCCGGATTCCGCCGCCCGCGTGAAGGCCCTCTTTCTCGAAAACGTTGAAACAGGGACAATTCCCGCGCACCACCAGAACCCGATCAAGACGCGGACCGGCGAGCTGCGCTTGATCGCGTGGAATAACACGATGTTGCGGGACGACGCCGGCAATTTCACCGGAACCGCCAGCATAGGCGAGGACGTCACCGACCGCGTGCGGGCCGAGGAAGCGCTGCGGGCCAGCGAAATGCGGTTGCGCAAGGTCCTCGACAGTATGTTCGCCTTCGTGGGCCTGTTTTCCCTCGATGGACGGGTGCTCGAGATGAATAACTCGCCGCTCAGGCTCTCCGGCCTGCGGCGTGAGGACGTCATCGGCAGGCCCTTTGTGGAAACCGAATGGTGGGCCCATTCCGCGGCGGTGCGGGAGCAGCTTCGTCGCGCCATGGAGCGTGCCGCCGGGGGCGAGACGGTGCGCGAAGACTTTCTGGTTTGCGTGGGGGATGACCGGATGCTGACCATCGATACGACGTTTGGTCCGCTCCGCGATGATGCCGGCCGGGTTACCCAGGTGGTGGCATCTGCCGTGGACGTAACGGCTCGAATCCACGCGGAGGAGGCACGTCGGGAATCCGAGCTTCGCCTCCGCCAGGTCGTCGAGAACATCCATGAGGTCTTCTGGATGACCGATCCGGACAAGAAGAAGATCATCTACATCAGCCCCGGCTACGAGCGCATCTGGGGGCGCACTTGCGAGAGCCTTCAAAATTCCCCGGACGAATGGACGCGGGCGATCCATCCCGAGGATCGCGAGCGGGTGCAGCGGGCGGCAGCCACCCAGCAGGTTGATGGCGCTTACGACCAAAGTTACCGCATTGTGAAACCGGATGGCGGGATCCGCTGGATTCGCGACCGGGCCTTCCCGGTAAGAGACGAGAACGGCGTCGTCTATCGCATCGCCGGCGTCGCCGAGGACATCACCGAGCGCAAGCAGCTCGAAGAGCAATTCCCCCGCGCTTAGCGGAAGGGGTAAGTAACGGATCCTGATGCCCCCGATTTGCTGAATCCTCGGTTTCTCCGACCAAGCGCATGCTCGCACGAATCGCTGCTTGAGCATTTTTCAGACAGTTTCTCAGAGAGAACCGGATAACGCCAGCAAGGCCCCACACAGCGGGGTTTCCCCAGATCCCGAGTGAACTGAATCGTTCGTCTCTCGGAAACTGGCGGAGGGGGTGGGATTCGAACCCACGGATAGTTTCCCATCTTCGGTTTTCAAGACCGACGCGATCGACCACTCTGCCACCCCTCCTGAAGTTGCGCTTGGCGGGAGTTCGTATGCGTCAGGCGGATCAAGGATTCAAGGGAAAAGGCGGCGCGGACAGGTAGTCGCAGAACGAGCCCTTTGCCGACTCACCCACGGGTGGGATTGCCGGCGCTTCGCTCTGGCCACGCGAGTCACCACGCTTCGCGTGAGGGTTTGGTGCCGATAGCATCGGCCACCGCGTTCAAACCCACGGATCGTTTCCCATCTTCGGTTTTCAAGACCGACGCAATCGACCACTCTGCCACCCCTCCTGAAGTTGCTCTTGGCGGGAGTTCGCAGGCGTCAGGCGGATCAAGGATAGACCTGACCGCGAATGGACCCGAATCGACCCGAATACGATCCTCAAAATCGAGACTCCAAGGCGCCACACTTGGTCATCTACATGGCGAGCCCCCGGGGCTGCTCGGAACTTCTTTAAATTCGCGTCGATTGGCCTCCATTCGCGGTAGGACTCACCGGTCGCATTTCCTAACGGAAAGGCCCGGGGCGTGATCCGCCGGACCCTCCGCGATCGCGGACTAGGCACCATTTTTTTCTGACTTCCGTTCCGATTTAGGCTGTTGTGTTGCATGCCTCTTACGGGTCCGGTGTCCTTTCTTCCTGTTGCGGAGGAGCTTTCCGCTCATTGGGCGGGTGTGGACTCGTCACTCGGCGCCAGGGGCCCGCTGAAATTGCACGGCACAATCGGGCGCGGGGCGCTTGCCGATCTGAAGGCCCGGATGGAAAAGGCCCGGGAGTCGGTGGCGAAGATCCGCCACACCCGGGAGTCGGAACGGCACGACCTGGCGGCGCTGGATGAATTGCTCGACAGGCGGCTGGGACAGTTCAACGAGGTGGTGTCCGTCAAGGGGCGCAAGGCCGAGACGTATGAATCCGCAGCGGCCCTTTGGCTGGAACTGGAGAAGTTCGGAAAGGGATTCCAACTGCCGAAGTCCTACGACCGCCTGGATTTCGTCACCGATTTGTCGGCGCGCAAGCTGGTCAGCACGGCGCTGGCGGCGGCGGAGCGGGCGCTTGCCGGTGCACGGGGCAGCCGCGATTCCCTGTTCGACCAGCTTTATGGATTTCTGGAACTGTATCGGGAAACGATCCTCGAGCTATTTGCAGCGGATAGTCCGGAGGTCCTGAGCCTGCCGAAGCTCGGGCTGCCCCGCGGCCAGCTCCCGGAGGCCGTGACCGCCGCTGTCCGGTGGGAGAATGGCATGGCCCGCCTGAGCTGGAGCAACAGCGACGAGCCCGACCTGGCCCGCTATGAGGTCCGGGTGGTGCCGGGGTCCACCTATGAAACCGAGGACGAAACCCTGGTGGCGGTGGTGGAGGCGGACGGTCCCCGGCAGATCGATACCGAGGCCGAATTGTCCGAACCGGGCCTGACGGCGACGTACCGGGTGTATGTGGTCCTTGGCAGTAGCCAGGAGCGTGGCAGCCATCCGGTGACGGTGACGCGTTCGTAAGAGTAGCGTGGCTTCGCTTGCCGCCGTCCGGGCTGCCCTCCAAGCTCCGCGCCATGCACGTGGTGATTGCTTGTGACAAGTTCAAGGGTTCGCTTGGGGCGCTGGAAGCGTGCCGGGCGATCCAGCGGGGTCTGGGGGAGGGGGTGACGGCGGATCTTTGTCCGATCGCGGATGGCGGCGAGGGGTTTGTGGAGGCGATGGTCACGGCGGCGGGTGGCGCGATGATCCATGCGCCAGCCCACGACCCGCTGGGGCGTCCGATCGAGGCCATTTATGGCCTGATCGACGTGGCCGGATCACGGACCGCCGTGATCGAGATGGCGGCGGCGAGCGGCCTGTGGCGGCTCGACCCGGCGGAGCGGAATCCGCGGCTGGCTTCGACCTTCGGGACCGGCGAACTGATGCGGCACGCGGTGGAGGTTTCCGGGGCCAAGCGTTTGCTGGTGGGGCTCGGCGGCAGTGCCACCAATGACGGCGGGGCGGGCATGGCGGCGGCGTTGGGCGTGCGGTTTTTCGATGAAGACGACCAGCCTCTCGAAGCCGTTCCCGAGGCACTCGCCCGGCTGGCGGGCTTTGATGAAACCGGACGCATGGATTTGCCGGAGATTCTGGTCGCCTGTGATGTTGATCATCCTCTGCTGGGCGAGCGCGGGGCGTCGGCGGTGTTCGGTCCCCAAAAGGGTGCCTCACCGGTCGACGTGGCGTTTCTCGAAGCCGTTCTCACGCGGCTGGTGGTTGTCTGTGGGGGCGAGGGCGAGGAAATCGCGGCCGGTGCCGGGGCGGCCGGCGGGCTGGGCTTCGGGCTCCTGAGGTTCACCGGGGCGAGGCTCGTTCCGGGCTTCGATCTGGTGTCGGGGGCACTGGGTCTCCGCTCGAAACTGGCCGCTGCCGATCTCGTGATCACCGGCGAGGGATCGCTCGATGCCCAGACGCTGGGCGGAAAAGGTCCGGCCGGTGTCGCACGACTGGCGCGTTCGCTGGGGAAGCCGGTGGTGGCCTTCGCCGGGCGCTCGGAGGCGGTCGCCGATGCGGAATTCGACGCGATTTACGATCTGTCCGGCTTCGGATTGCCGGTTGATGAGTCGATGCGGCGGGGCGGGGAACTGCTGGAAGCGCGGGCGGCAAGCGTTGCGTACTTGCTCAAAGGTCGGTCGCAGGCTTAGGACGGGGCGACATGAGCAAGATCGTTCTGCTGTTCTCTGGACAAGGCGCCCAGAAGGTGGGCATGGCCAAGGATTGGTTTGAAAACTCCGCCACCGCCCGGGCGATGGTCAAACGCGCGGACGAGGTGCTTGGTTTTCCGTTGTCGGAGGCGATGTTCGAGGGCCCTGCGGAGGATCTCACGCGGACTTCCTACTGCCAGCCGGCCTTGTATTTGCACGGGCTGATCGCTCTCGCGCTGCTGAAGGAGAGGGTGCCGGGTCTGGAAATCGAAGCGGCGGCGGGCTTGTCGCTGGGGGAATTCACCGCCCATGCGGCAGCGGGCACGTTTTCGTTTGAAGATGGTCTGACCCTTGCGGCCCGGCGCGGACGCTTCATGGAGGAAGACTGTGAAGCCACCCAGGGAGCAATGGCGGCCCTGATCGGCGGTGAAGAGGAGCAGGTCCGTGCGCTGGCGGCGGCTTGTGGGGTGGACGTGGCCAATCTCAACGCACCGGGGCAGATCGTGCTCTCCGGCACGGCTGAAGGCATCGATGCCGTGGTCAGGAAAGCCAAGGAATTCGGTATCCGCCGTGCGATCAAGCTGAACGTGGCCGGGGCCTACCATTCCTCGCTGATGCAGCCGGCGCAGGACAAGCTGGCGGACGAACTGGCCCGGACATCCATCAAATCTCCTGAAATCCCGGTCGTTTGCAACTTCGGCGCGTCGGTGGTTTCGGATCCGGACGAGATCCGGACCATGCTCGAAAAGCAGGTGACCGGCTCCGTGCGCTGGACCGAATCGATCCGGAAACTGCGTGAAATGGGCTACACCACCTTTGTCGAACTCGGACCGGGCAAGGTGTTGTCAGGTCTGATGGCGAAGATCGACAAGGCGGCGAGGGTGTATTCCGTTGAGGATCTGGCATCTCTGGAGGCGGCAGTCGAGGCGTTGTCCTGATACGGGAAATTTTTCGCCGGAATGCGATTTTCGGGTTGCGCGGGTGGGGTCCGGTCCATAGCTTCGCGCACCCCGAACGGGCGGCTCTGGAGCGGTAGCTCAGTTGGTTAGAGCGCCAGCCTGTCACGTTGGAGGTCGCGGGTTCGAGCCCCGTCCGCTCCGCCAGTCCGTCCGGGAAACATGGCCCGCCAGCAATGGCGGGCCTTTTTATTTTCATGCGGAAGCCTTGCTACTGGATCCGGCGTAGTTGGTGGAAAATCTTGATCCGCTGATGAAAAAGATTGGACAAAAGCGGGCTGCTCCCTAGCTTCCGCGCACCCCGAACGGGCGGCTCTGGAGCGGTAGCTCAGTTGGTTAGAGCGCCAGCCTGTCACGTTGGAGGTCGCGGGTTCGAGCCCCGTCCGCTCCGCCAGTCCGTCCGGTAAAAAAATGGCCCGCCAGTGATGGCGGGCCTTTTTGTTGCCCCACTGGGACCGTCTGTTACGTCAGCAGGAAGTGGAAGTTTTCCGGCTTCAGATATTCGTTCAGCACCAGGTGCTTCTGGAGGAAGGCCGGCGGCCCCGGTTGGGTCTCGGCCAGTTCCCCGTACAGGGTCGTCAACTGCACCTGGTAGGCGGCGGGAGAATAGGCGGCAATCTGGTCCGGTGTGGCAGTGGGCTCGCGATTGGCGAGGGTTCCCTCCAGCCACGGCACGAGTGGCTGGATGCTGCCGGCCACGTCCACCAGCACGGCTTCCCGCTCGCCGCCCGTGGTTAGACGCAGGATTACCTGGCGCTGGAGGTCTTCGGGCAGGTTGCCGAAGTCGAGGTGATTGCGAAAGCGGATGGCGTCGAAGACGCGGTCCACCCAGGAGTTGTGAAGGGGGTATTCGTAGGCATCCAGCACGTCCTGCAGGCTGCGTGTGAGGCGCTGGCGGAGGGTTTCCAGGCCGACCCACGAGATGGGCACCAGGATGCGGTCGTAGAGGCGGCCCGCGGTGATGCCGGCAGCCACGTAATCCTGGGTCACCATCG
>Ga0265327_10002629_pt1 | contig 18527 bp, 16 predicted proteins | sample 41621metaG_FD_202089 | JGI IMG/M metagenome (GOLD analysis project Ga0265327, IMG submission 202089) | Rhizosphere microbial communities from Carex aquatilis grown in University of Washington, Seatle, WA, United States - 4-16-21 metaG | ecosystem: Host-associated > Plants > Roots > Rhizosphere...
AACCCGATCAAGGACGCCGAGGGGCGCCCGCGCGGCGGACAATGTTTGAGCTTCATGAGCTTCAAACTCGACAGCGACCATCGCCTGCTGCTCTCGGCCGTCTATCGCAACCACTACTATACGGAGAAGCTGCTCGGGAATCTGATCGGCTTGGGGCGGCTGATGCAGTTTGTAGCCGACGAGGTCGGCGTGGCGGTCGGGCCCCTGTCCATTCTGTCGACCCATGCGGAGGTCGATACGGGCGTCGGCAGCCAAGCCGATCTGCGCGCCTTGCATGCCCAATGCGCCGCGCTCCTGGCGCCCAAGGCCAAGGCCAAGGCCGCCTGAGCTAAAACAGCTCGGCCGTCTGCGGGGTGGGCCGCGGGACCTGGCCGTAGTGGGCATAGGCACCGGAGATGAACTCGGCCTGGCCGCCGTAGCTGGGGTGGCGAACCTTGTCGGCGGCAAAATCAAGCTCGGCGAGCGCCAATTGCGCGTCGCGGCCGATCGCCACCACCGACCGTGGATTGAGGGTTTCCAACAGCCACAGCAGAAGCGGGCGGCACGCCTCGCGCTCCGCGCGGGTGTGGCAGCGGTTCGACATAGGATCATCCCGCTCGTGGGGATGGAGCGGAAACACATTCCATAGGAAGATCGGCCGCTGCAGGTGCGTCAGCACCTGCCAGATGACGGTCGCCGTGCGTTCTCCGACGGCCGGGCCCCGCGTCGCGCGCATCAGCGGCAGCGAGCCGTAGAGATTGCCGTGCGCGCCCAGATGGACGTCATCAGTCAAGGCCAAGCCCGTTCGCCGCCCGCCGCGATAGCCCAGGTCCCGCGCGATCCAGACCGACTCCACGCCCGAAGTGATCGCGGCGTCCAGAACCAGCGTGAGATTGCGCCGCCGGATCGCCGGCGCGTCGGCTTCGTCGTGGGTTGGGCAGGCTTCCGCATAGGGGTTGAAGGCGCGGTCGAACGACAGCGCGGCAAGCTGTTGGACGAAATCATCAGAGGGCTTGGACACGGCGGTCACCTTGGCGGCTCGAACTGGATGGACCGCTGCTCGAGGTCGATCGAGACGGCGCCGCCGCGGTATTGGCGCAATTGGCGGAAGATCCGAAAGCCCTCCAGGATGGCGCGTTCCCATTGCCACATCGGCCGCGCCTCGACCTCGTAGCCGCGCACCAGCTCATGGACCGCCTTCAGGATGTCGTAGTCCACTCCCTTGGCCGACGGATAGAAGCGGTTGCGGACGCCGTGGTTGAAGATCCAGGTCGAAATACCCTCTTCGATAATGCCGGCCCGCGCGCCGTCCTCGTTTTCGTCGATCGCTGGATGGCTCTTGCGCTTGAGCTTGAGCAGGGCCCGCAAGGTCGGCGACCATCCCAGGACCGCGGCGAACGCCAGGTGGAAGACATCGTGGAACCGGTAGTCGTCGGGCTCCAGCTTGTTGTCCGTCAGGTGGCTGCCGATGTTCACCCCGTTGAGCTGCTGGACGACGCAGGGACGGCCCCCGACGATCCGCTCGCTAAACATGATGGTCATGCGTCTGGGCAACTGCTCTTCCGGCGGGAAGCCGTCATCGAATAGCGGTCCCCAATCAGGCGTTTCGGGCCATCGGCCAAGGGTTTTCACGATATTGCGGCGGGCCGCGTCTTCGAGGCTCACCTCGGCGTCGTCGGCGGCGGCCAGGACCGCCCGGAAAATCTCGACCAGGTCGCCGGACAGCAGGTCCCGATTGCCGCTGATGCGGCCGTTACTCCAGTCCTCGAGGAGGACGCCGACCTTGCCCGCCAGGGCGATCAACCGGTGCTCCAGGGCGTCATTGGCGACCGGCCCGCCGAACACGGGGCTTTGGCGCTGCAGGTCGGCGAAGGTCTGCGGACCGGGTCGGCCGTGATAATCCCAGTCGCCCAGGGTCGCGGGGGTGTGGTGGGCGATGGACGCCAAGCTCAATCCCGACCGCAGCGCCGCGTTGGCGAGATACCAAAGCGTGTCGCCCAACTCCTCGATGACCGCGTCGTGGTAGGCGCTGAACGCGTCCCGGTCGCGCTGCTTCTTCTTGAGCGCGCTGAGCAGGCTGCCGACTTCTCCAAATAGACCGAGAAGCACGAAATCGAGCCCCTCGATGCCGGGCTGGGGGTTGCGGTCGGTGCGGATCGTGAACTGCTGATACTCGTCCAACCCAATGGGCTGCTCGGCGTCGCCGAACAACGAGGGCTGCGATCGCAACAGTGCCGCGCCGTCCAGTTCCCGCAAGACTAGGCCCCCTCACCGCCATCCTTTGCCGCCCCCGACGAAAGTGCGGCGTGGCGATGTTAGCGCAGTCAGCTAGAAATGGCTGGAAAACTCACGGCGGCTCGGGGGAGACGAGGCTATGGCGTTCTGGAGCAGCCAACGGTTGGAGCGCGAGCTGAGCCTTTTGATCGGGCACAACCGGCTGGACGCCGTCGATTGCAACGCGATCACCATGCGCGTCGGCGGCGAAGTCAACATCACGCCCGGGTTGGAAGAAGCGGCGCCAATTCCCACACCAAACAGCTCCTCCCCCCTGACGGCCCGATCGCTATTCCGGCCGGTCGGTTCGCCTTCCTGCTGACGGAGGAGACCGTCGCCATCCCCAAGGACGCGATGGGGTTCATCTCGATCAAGGCGACGTTCAAGTCGAAGGGTCTGGTCAATGTGTCCGGCTTCCATGTCGACCCGGGCTGGCGCGGTCCCCTGATTTTTGCGGTGTTCAACGCCGGGCCGGCCACCATTCACCTGCAGCGCGGCATGGACCTGTTCCTGCTGTGGATCGCAGACCTCGATGAGCCGTCGAAAAAGCATAAGTCGAAACCCGGCCAGGCCGGCATACCGCCGACGATGATCAACAATCTCAGCGGGGTGGTGGATTCCGTCTACGCCCTGGAAGGCCGGATCGATCTCAAGCTGGACGCTCTAGGCAAGAAGGACGAGGGCCTGCGAGACGAACTCCTCGCCATGCGCGAACGGCAAACGCGCCTTTTGACCTTTTTCGCCATTGCCGCTGTCTTTGGCGGCGCCCTCGTCGGCGCGCTCGTCAAGGGCGCGGGGGATTGGCTGTTTCCAGCCAAGCCGGCGATCTCGGCGCCGGCTTCGCCGCCGCCGATAGTGATCGTAACGCCCTCAACGTCTGCGGGAGCCGCAGCGCCCTCAGGCCTGGCCCCCTCGCCTCGGCTGCCGGGGCCCGCGGCGGCAAAGCCGGTTGGCGGATAGAGGCGCGCGTCTCAATATGTGCGCCCAGACGACCCGCTTCCGCGGCCGGGCCCCGACGGCCTCTGAGCTCGATGATCTACTGCTCATCGAGCTGGCCATTCGCGGGCAGGCCCATTTGGACGAGAACCGTTCTGCTCTGGACGAGACGACGTCGGCCGGCGTTTTCATCAATGCCCAGGCCCTGGCTGAGGCCGAAGGTTGGCGGGCGCCGGCCGGGGCGGTCGGGGACGCCGTGCGTCGGCTCCTGGCCAAGCACTATCTCGTCGCAGACCGCAACCCGGAGGACCCCGGTCCTAGGGGTTGCTGCGTGCGGCTGCAAAAGCCTGGATACGCGCGGGCCGCCGCTGTCGCCCGTGAGTATCTGGGCGAACCGCTCCAGTCGTTCATCCGCGACGACGCGATGTTCGAGGGCATCGGCCAGGCGCAGATCGAATTCTTCGGTCAGACCTACGTCATTGGGTGCGTGGAGGGCGAGGAGGCTGCCGCGATTGAGCACGCGAACCGCTTTGAGATCGATGCGGGCGAGGTGACCAAGGCGGTATCTGGAGATCTCGACACCCCGCGGGCCATGCTGATGGCCGGGGTGCTGGCCTACGAGCGGATCGCCCGATTGGAAGAGTCGCAGGCGATGGCCCCGGGGTCGGACCGCCTGGTGCCGCTGGACCACAATCAGCCCCCTTACATCGAGACCGTGGCGGCACTTGACCAGCTGATCTCGCTCGTGCGCGAGAGCAACAGCTATCGCGAGGCCGACGCCGACGATCAGGATCGCCGGCTGGCTGAACTTGAGGCCGGGCGACGCTTGCTGGGCGGCCGGCTCGTGTCGTGGGCCACCTTGCAAGCGGGATTGATCGGCACCCTCACCTATCTGGCCGGCAAGTTCGCGGATGCGCCGATCGGTGAAGCCGCCGGCTGGGTGTGGACGGCCATCAAGCATCTCGCCGGATTTTGACCGCGTCCCGCGCCGCTACTCGGCTAAAGGTTCACGGCCGTTGCCTTTGTCTACTCTGAGGAGCATCGGATTCGTCGGCCGCGGCGGAGCCGAGATACGCAAGTAACCAGGCATCTACGGCTAAGCGTGACGCCGACTAGCTGACCTTCCGAACGTCAGCGAAGAGTCAAACCTGTGCCTTCGGGCCTGCGGGAAAACCGCCCCGCTTTCCGAAAAACTGAGAATAGCCAGCCCGCCGCTCCAGGACTGGTCGGGCTCAACCGGGAGCACTCTCGCTTTACTGCACTTTAGCTTCCGGGCATGGCTCTCATGGGATATGATTAACGAGCTGTTTGCCAAGATCGTCGCGGCCGCTAAACTCTGCACGCGATCCGTCTTTCCACAAAAATTGTGCAGCCCCATCTGCACAACTCCTGCACAGCCAAAAAATGCCGATTTTTATTCAATCAGTTCAAGCCGGTATCAATTCGCGCTCTCCCATCGAGGGGGAGGGGCGCTCATCTTGGCAATCGAGTAGACTAACCTTCCCGTCGGCACTATCTCCCGCGGGAACCACAAAGGTCCCCGCAATGCCGGCTTATCGCTCCCGCACTTCCACCCACGGCCGCAACATGGCCGGCGCGCGCGGCCTGTGGCGGGCCACGGGCATGAAGGACAGCGACTTCGGCAAGCCGATCATCGCCGTGGTCAACTCCTTCACCCAGTTCGTGCCGGGGCACGTGCACCTGAAGGACCTGGGCCAGCTGGTCGCCCGCGAGATCGAGCGCGCCGGGGGCGTGGCCAAGGAATTCAACACCATCGCCGTGGACGACGGCATCGCCATGGGCCACGACGGCATGCTCTACAGCCTGCCCTCCCGCGAGCTGATCGCCGACGCGGTGGAGTACATGGTCAACGCCCACTGCGCCGACGCCATGGTCTGCATCTCCAACTGCGACAAGATCACCCCCGGCATGCTGATGGCGTCGATGCGCCTGAACATCCCCTCGGTGTTCGTGTCCGGCGGTCCGATGGAGGCCGGCAAGGTGGTGCTGCAGGGCAAGGAAGTGGCCGTCGACCTGATCGACGCCATGGTCGCCGCCGCCGACGACCGGATCAGCGACGAAGACGTCAAGACTATGGAGCGGTCGGCCTGCCCGACCTGCGGCAGCTGCTCGGGCATGTTCACAGCCAATTCCATGAACTGCCTGACCGAGGCCCTGGGCCTGTCGCTGCCCGGCAACGGCTCGGTGCTGGCCACCCACGCCGACCGCGAGCGGCTGTTCCTGGAAGCCGGCCGCCTGGCTGTCGATCTGGCCCACCGCTATTACGACGAGGGCGACGAGAGCGTGCTGCCGCGCAACGTGGCCAGCTTCGAAGCCTTCGAGAACGCGATGAGGCTGGACATCGCCATGGGCGGCTCGACCAACACCGTGCTGCACCTGCTGGCCGCCGCCTACGAGGGCGAAATTCCCTTCACCATGACCGACATCGACCGTCTTTCGCGCTCGACGCCGTGCCTGTGCAAGGTGGCGCCGGCCAAGAGCGACGTGCACATGGAGGACGTGCACCGCGCCGGCGGCGTCATGGCCATCCTCGGCCAGCTCGACCGCGCCGGCCTGATCCACGCCGACTGCCCCACGGTGCACAGCGCGACCATGGCCGAGGCGCTCGGCCGCTGGGACGTGTCGCGCACCAATTCCGAGAGCGTGCGCGAGTTCTACAAGGCCGCGCCGGGCGGGGTGCCGACCCAGACCGCCTTCAGCCAGGCCCGGCGCTGGGACGAGCTCGACCTCGACCGTTCAGCGGGCGTGATCCGCTCGGCCGAGACGCCGTTCTCGCACGACGGCGGGCTGGCGGTGCTGAGCGGCAACATCGCCATCGACGGCTGCATCGTGAAGACGGCGGGGGTGGACGACTCCAACCTGAAGTTCATCGGTCCGGCCCGGGTCTACGAGAGCCAGGAAGACGCGGTCTCGGCCATTCTCACCGGCAAGGTGGTGGCCGGCGACGTGGTGGTGATCCGCTACGAAGGCCCCAAGGGCGGGCCGGGCATGCAGGAGATGCTCTATCCGACCAGCTATCTGAAGTCGAAAGGGCTGGGCAAGGCCTGCGCCCTGATCACCGACGGGCGCTTTTCCGGCGGCACCTCGGGCCTCAGCATCGGCCACGTCTCGCCCGAGGCGGCGGAGGGCGGGACCATCGGCCTGGTGGAAGAGGGCGACGTGATCGAGATCGACATCCCCAACCGCACCATCCACCTGCGGGTCGACGACATCACGCTGGAGCACCGCTGGAGCGAGCGCAACAAGATCGGCTGGAAGCCCAAGGAGGCCCGTCCGCGCAAGGTGTCGACGGCTCTGCGCGCCTACGCCCACTTCGCGACGAGCGCCGCCAGGGGCGCGGTGCGGGTGGTCGACTGACCGCTCAAAGGGCGAAATAGTCGGTGGAAGTGGACCCCATGGGATGCCAGGTCTCCCCGCCTCCGGGGTTGACCGACATGTAGCCGAGATTCCCGGTGTCGGCGTTGCGGAAGGCGATGTCGGTGCGCCCGTCGCCGTTGAAGTCGGCGACCGCCACGGGAACGTAGGCCGTGGACGTGGGGCCGACATCGACCGTGACGGGTCCGGAGGGCCCGTTGGTGTTGGGCGTGAAGAACAGCAGCTCCCCGGTCGACGGACTGCGCACCGCGATTTCCGGATAGGCGCCGCCGTCGAAGTGACCCACCCCGATCACGTCGTAACCCAGGGTGGCGGGAACCGGCTTGCCTGCGTTGGTGTAGAGGTAGGTGGTCGAGACCAGACCGAGTTCGTGCCAGGTCTCCCCGCCACCCGGGTTGACCGTCATGTAGCCCCAGTCGTTGGTGGCCAGGTCGCGGAACGCGATGTCGAGCTGGCCGTCGTTGTTGAAGTCGGCGGCGCCCACGGCCTGGTAGTCGGTCGAGGTCGGCCCGATGGGATGCCAGGTCTCCCCGCCGCCAGCGGCGGCCTCCATGTAGCCCATGTCGCCGGTGGTGACGTTGCGGAACACGATGTCGGTCCTGCCGTCGCCGGAGAAATTGCCGACCTCGACCGGCGCATAGGCGTTGGAGGTCGGGCCGACCGGGCGCCAGCTCTCGCCGCCTCCCGTATTGGTCATGTAGCCCCAGTCGCCGGTGGCCGTGTTGCGGAAGGCGACGTCGGCGGACCCGTCGCCGTTGAAGTCTCCGACCGCGATCACGCCGTAGTTGGTCGAGGTCGGTCCGGCCGGCGTCCAGGATTCGCCCCCGCCGGCGCCAGGCGTCATCACGCCCCAGTCGCCCGTCGACGGGTTGCGGAAGGCGATGGCCGGATGGCCGTTGTTCAGGAAGTCGAAGCCCTGACCGGGGATGGCCATCGCCACATGGAATCCCAGCGCTTCGGTCTCCTGAAGGTCCAGGGTGGTGAAGTTCTGGATGATCCCGCCGTCGTAGGTCTCGGTGAAGGAGTCGTCGTTGGTCTGCGCCGTGTCGCCCAGAAAATCGGAGGGATCGGAGGTCTGGCCGTAGTTCGCGAGGTCGGTCTGACCGTTGTCGAGCGAGAAATAGGCGGCCGGCGCCGTGCTGCCGTGGCCGATCAGGTTGGTCCCCGGAGATGTGTAGCGGTAGAGGTCGAAGATCGTCGCCGTCGAATCTACGTTGCTGACCCGGCCCATGGCGTGGGTCAGTTCGTGCAGGGCCACGCCGACGAGGACGGAGGACGATACGCCCTTGCCGAAACCCACAGCGCCATCGAGGCCCCCGTCCGTGCCCGACAGCAGGCCGAGCGCCTTCTGCTGCGCGGAGAACACGTCGATGCTGCTTTGGCCCGCGAACGAACCCGAGGGCAGCAGGTCGAGAGCGCCGGTGACATCCGGGTCCACGCTGCGGATCAATTGGGACGTCACCGAGGCGTAGCTGTAAAACGTATCGGGCACGGGGCCGCCCTCGGCGTTGCCGCCCGTCAAGGTGTCCTGGACCTGGCCGTTCACGCTGAGGTCGCCGTAGCCCACCGAAATGTTCAGGGTGATGGGATCGGTGAAGGTGGCGTCGATGATATTGGCCGCGCGGACCACCGCATCGCGGAACGACTGAGGCGCAGCCAGCGCCGCCGCATCCCATTCGAGATTGATGATCATGGACTACCCGACTCCGCATCCCTGCGCGTGGGCAGGCGACGCAGCGAGGATAGCGCAAATCAAGATTGCGCGGGCCTTACACCTCTCCAGGTCGCCCGCCCCCCCGGCGGGCCCGGCCTCTTACAGAGCGAAGTAGTCGGTCGTGGTGATCCCCATCGGATGCCAGGTCTCCCCGCCTCCGGAGTTGAGCGACATGTAGCCCAGGTCGCCTGTGTTGACGTTGCGGAAGGCGATGTCCGTGTGTCCGTCGCCGTTGAAGTCCGCGAGGGCCACCGGAACATAGGCCGTCGAGGTGGGTCCCCAGCGGACGCCGGACTGAAGCGACGAACTCACCTTGCCATAGTACAGGTCGCCGCTCGCGGGATCCCGCGCGGCGACGTCAGGGGTTCCGTCGCCATTGAAGTCGCCGACCCCGATGATCTGGTATCCGGAAAATAGAAATCCGGGAGTGCCGGGCGGCGAGAAATCGATGACCAGTGACGTCATGACGACGCCGTGCCAGGTCTCCCCGCCACCCGGGTTGACCGTCATGTAGCCCCAGGCGTTGGTGGCCGCGTCGCGGAAGGCGACGTCAAGCACACCGTCGTTGTTGAAGTCGGCGGCGCCGACGACCTGATAGTCGATCGAGGTCGGACCTACGGCGTGCCAGGTCTCTCCACCCCCTGGATTGGCGGACATGAAGCCCATGTCGCCGGTGGAGACATTGCGGAACATGACGTCGGCGCGGCCGTCGCCGTTGAAGTCGGCGACGGCGATGGCGGCGTAGGCGGTCGAACTCGCGCCCACCGGATGCCAGGTCTGTCCGCTGCCGGCGTTGGCGGTCATGAAACCCCAGTCGCCGGTGGTGGTCTGGCGGTAAGCGGTGTCGGTGACGCCATCGCCGTTGAAGTCGCCGAAGGCGATCGGCTGGTAGTCCGTCGACGTCGGCCCCACCTGGCGCCAGACCTCGCCGCCCGCGGTGGGCGACATCACCCCCCAGTCGCCGGTGAGGGTGTCGCGGAAGGCGATCCCGACCTGGCCCGAGCCCAGGAAGGCCGCGCCCTGGCCCGGCACGGACATGGCCGCGTGGAAGCCGAGCGCCTGCATCTGCTCGATGTCGAGACCCGTGAAGCTGTTCAGCGTCGACCCGTCGTAGGACGAATCGAAGGCGTCGTGGGCGGTCTGGGTCGTGTTGCCCAGGAAGTCAGCAGTGCTCGAAGACTGGTTGTAGCCGGCGAGGCTGGTCTTGCCGCCGTCGAGCGAGAAGTAGGCGGACGAGGCCGGGGACGCGCCCGTGACGTACAGTCCCTGGGCCGTGAAGCGGTCGAGGTCGAACAGGTCGGGCGTGGTGGACTGGCTGCTCGAAATCCGGCCCATGGCGTGGGTCAGTTCGTGGAGGGCGATGCCGACCAGGGCGTTGGCGTTCACGTTGGTGGCGAAGCCGATGGCGCCGTCCAGGGCCGTATCCGCGCCCGAAACGAGCCCGAGCGCCTTCTCCTCGGCGGAATAGGCGAACAGGGCGTTATGACCATTGAGCGCGGTCGACGGCGTCAGGTCCAGCGCGCCGGTCACGGTCTGATCGGCCGTCTGGATGAGGTAGTTGCGCAGTGAGCTGTAGTCGTAGAGGTCGCCACCGGCGGGACCGCCCAGGCCCAGCGCGCTGGTCGGCGTGCCGATCACCGTTCCGTTCTCGGTCAGGTCGCCGTAACCCACCGAGATGTTGAGGGTGATCGGATCGACGAAGGTCGCCGACAGGATGTTGGCGGCGTTGATGATGGAGTTCTTGAACGACTGCGGCGCCCCCAGGGCCGCCCCATCCCACTCGAGATTGACGATCATCGTTCCCCCCGATTAGTAAAACAAATGTAGGAGGAATAATGCCTCCTCTAAGGCTCAGATGCAAACCCTGGTTGTAGTCGCGGCGCCCAACGCCTCAGGGACGCACCTCGAACACCATGTTGAACGGGGTCTCGGTGGCCCGGCGGAAGCGTGTGAAACCGGCGTCCTCGGCCACCTTGCGCAGCCGCGCCTCGCCGGCCTGGGCGCCGAGGGCGAGGCCCACCTCCTGGCTCTGCGAGGCTGGCGTGCAGACCATGGTCGAGGCGGAATAGAACAGCCGTCCGACCGGGTTCAGGTTGTCGGCCAGGTTGTCGTGGGCGAAGGGCTCGACCAGCAGCCAGGTGCCGTCGGGCTTGAGGCTCCGGCGGATGCGGGCCGCGGCCCCCACCGGATCGCCCATGTCGTGCAGGGCGTCGAAGATGCACACTAGATCGAAGCCCTCGCCCGGATAGTCCTGGGCCGAGGCCTGATGGAAGTCCGCCTGCTCCCCCACCCCCGCCGCGGCCGCGGCCTCCCTGGCCCGCTCGATCGAGGGACCGTGGTAGTCGTAGCCGGTGAAGCGCGACGCCGGATAGGCCTGGGCCATCAGCACGGTGGAGGCGCCGTGGCCGCAGCCCACGTCCGCCACCTTGGCCCCGGCCTTGAGCTTGCCCTCGACCCCGTCCAGCGCCGGGATCCAGCTGGCCACCAGGTTGGCGTTGTAGCCGGGGCGGAAGAACCGCTCGGTGCCGCGGAACAGGCAGACGTCGTGTTCGTGCCAGCCCAGCCCCAGGCCGGACCGGAAAGCCTTGGCCACCTTGGGCTCGTCCTTGAACACCGCCGACATCAGCTCGAAGGCGCCGCCCATGAACGCCGGGCTGTCCTCGTCGGCGAACACCAGGGCCTGCTCGGGCGACAGCGAGAACTGGCCGGAGACCGGGTCGTAGAGGATGTACTCGGCCGCCGCCTGGGCGGAGAGCCATTCGCGGATCAGCCGCTCGTTGAGCCCCGTGGCGCGAGCGAGATCGACCGAGCTGGCCGGACCGTGCGCCTGCAGCGCCTTGTAGAGGCCGAGGTGGTCGCCCAGGAGCGCCAGGGACGTGGAAATGGCCGCGCCGAGGTCGCCGACCATCTTGCCCATGAAGGCGTTGAGCTTATCGGGATCGGGGGCTTGGGAATCCATCGCGCGTCTCCGCCTTGGGCGAAGTGCGACCCGAGAGGCCCTTCGCCGGATTGGTGCCATCATGCCACTGGACCCGGCGACAATAGCGCCGCTTTGTGACGGCGTCCTCCCCCTCAAGCGGCGGTTTGCATGACCACGCCATCGCCCTGCGCGTCGGCGAGATCACGCTGGCGCGCAGCCGACCTATTTGGTCTTGGCCGCCCCGCGGTCGTGGCCGTGGTCGTCATTGGCGGCGGACTGGGCCGGGGACATGCATTTCATCCCGCCGGCTGCGGACCGCTGACCGTCCTCCCCCTTGGCCGCATCGCCGGCGGGCCCGCGCGGCTGATCGCGCATCATCCCCTTCATCATCTTGCAGCCTTCGCCCTCCGCGGGAGGCGCTGCCTCGGGCTTGGCCGCCGCGGCTTGCGCCACCGGACTGTCGGGGTGATGGCCGGCGTGGGGATCGGCCTGGGCCAGCGCGGAGGAGGCGGCCATGACGGCGGCGAGCGCAATGGACATCGCGAGTTTGGTCATGACGGATCCGATCAAGATTGCGGGCCGCGCCCGCGGAAAGCGTGACGAGCAGCATGGGCGTCGGACCTGGCCGGCGCCTTGAGCGTCATCAAGGAATTCGCGGCAGGCGAATGGCGGCCTTCCCAGCGCTGGCCCGCGGCCATAACCTGACACCGAGAAGGCGTCAGACCTTCCACGGGAGGAACACCCCATGCCGATCAAGCCGCGCCGCCTGGCGCTCGCCGCCGCGAGTCTCGCCTTGTCGCTCAGTGGCTGGGAGGCCCGCGCCCAGCAGGGCCGGCCGCTCGACTTCGACGCGATGCAGATCAAGGCCACCAGGCTGGCCGACAACCTCTATGTCGCCGAAGCCGCGCCGGGTGTGGGCAATGTGGTGTTCCTGACCGGGCCGGACGGAATCCTGCTGGTCGACTCCATGTTCCCGCAGCTGCACGACAAGCTGATCGCGGCGATCCGCGCCACGGGGGCGACCGGGCCGATCCGCTATGTGATCGACACCCACCTGCACAACGACCACACCGCGGGCAACACCCTCCTGGCCAAGGACGGCGCGGTCATCGTCGCCCACGAGAACGTGCTGAAGCGGATGCAGACCACCAAGCGCGCCGACGGCACGCCGGCCTATCCGCAGACCGACTGGCCGAAGGAGACCTACGCCGACCGCAGGACCATCCGCTTCGACGGCGAGGAGATCGAGCTGATCCATCCCCCCGCCGCCCACACCGACGGCGACACCATCGTCTGGTTCAAGCACGCCAACGTCATGGAAGTGGGCGACCTGCCGGCCTCGATCCGATTCAACAACATCGGAGTCGACGACGGCGGCTCGATCGACGGCATGATCGCCGACGGCAAGCTGGTGATGAGCCTGGCCAACGAGAAGACCAAGATCGTGCCCGGGCACCTCGGGCCCGTGGTCGGGTTCAAGGAGATCACCGTGCAGGACGCCATGATGCAGGCGGTGCGCGATCGCGTTGACAAGGCGATCGCCGACGGCAAGACTCTGCAGCAGACCATCGACGCCAAGCCGACGGCGGACTTCGACGCTGGACGGCTCGGAGGGAACATCACCCCCGAGCGGTTCACGACGCTGGTCTATACGGACCTGGCGAGAAGAGCTGGGATGCGTCCTACCCCATGAGGGAAGGCGCTCCTGCAGGCGGGGGATCAGGCGTGAGAGGCGAACAGAACGGGCCGCACCGGCGCGGCGTCATCGCGGGCTTCGGCGCCTTGTCCCTTTCGACAGCGCCGCCCGCTTTCGCGGATACGACCAAGGCAGACGCGGAGCAGTGGCCAATATTTCTACCTGAGTATTTCTCAGTCGCTACGGTGTTCAACGGGACGAAGATGCGGAGGATGCCGGATCCTGGCGAGGCCGGATCGGCCAGGTTTTCGACACCAGACGACTCGACAACCGTTACCTTTACCGTCGCCACGGGCGATGACGCGCGCTGTGACGCCGTGTTCAACTATCGCGAAAATGCGCTTCTGACTTCGACCACCGGGTTAGGCGGCAGAGTGCTCCAAGCCGAATCGATCGAGTTCTGGGCTCGATCAGCGATCGGCAAGACTTTGATTGATACTGGGGTGTTCCGGCTACCAGGCGCCGTATTGCTCGCCGTCGTGATCCAGATCGACGGCGCCGAGGATATTGCCGACCGATACCGCGCCGATCTCAAACGTGTCGTTGATCGCTGGCGGTATTCTCAAGCTGCCGCCGGCGGCTCGATCATCTTCGGCCGGTGGGCCAGTTCCATTCACAGCTATGCACAGCAGCTTCTAGCCGAAGGCCACAAGAACGAAGCGCTGTCCTTGCTCCGGCAGCTTTCGATCCTGTCTCCCGACGATTTCGAAGCTCAGGTCGAATTCGCGGAACTCACTCCCGACGCCAGGGCGAAGCATGACAGCGCGAGCGTGGTCCATAAGCGCGCCGAGGATGTCGAGCTAAGGCGACGAGCCGGTCGCGTGCTCGGGTTGAACGATCCGATATTGGAATCCCTGCCCCTGCTCACAAAGGGCGAGAAGGGCTTGCAGATCATTCTTGTCCCGCTCCCGCCATGCGACATTCCCCTCGCCGTCGAGGCGGCGGCGATATGCCAGAAAATTGTCGGCTTTCCCGTGAAGCTGAGGCGGCTGAAAATGCCCTGGACATTCGGCGCCGCCACCCGGATCGCGCGTCAGCGCGACGCCAGAACATTCATTCTTCAAAACGGAAACCCGGCCACGAATTTCACCGGATGGACCCTGGACCGCTACGCCGCTGCGATCTTGGATATCGGCGCGAAGCGGCCACCTCTGGAGGCCTATCGGATTCGGAAATTTGTGGACGATATCCGCAGCCGACCGGGCCAGATCGATATTGATCCTGAGATCGATAAATTCTACGAGATAATTGAATCGTACAGATCAAGCGACCGCCGAACGATATACGTCGGCATTACAGCCACATCGATATACACCGGATCAGCAAATTTCGTTTTCAGCGGCGGCGTTCTTAAGCATGACTTCGGCGTCGACATCGTTTCACAGTACATGATGCTGGCGAAGAACGCCGACGACGACTTTGAATCCCGCCCCCGAGCCGCCGAACGACTCGCAAAAGAAATGGTGCCCGCGTCGTTGCAAATGCTCGGGATTCCACGGCCGACGGACCCGAGCGACCCCTATTCCTATTCCAGCAGCGTAGCCCGCACCGACGAGAAGTCGCTGATACTCTCCGCCCCAACGCGCCAAGCGTTGGACAAAATTCGGAAGTCCGCGACCTCGAGAAAAGCAAGGACACGCACCGCCTAGGGGCGCGTGTCCCCCGCTCAGCTACTTCCCCTCCACCAGCGTCTTCATGGCCGCCAGGGCGCCGGTGAAGGCGCCGCTGCGCTGGGCCTTGTCCTTGTCCTTGGCGGCCTGGTCGCCGTCGGGTTCGTCGTCCCAGACCACGGTGTACATCAGCTTGGTGTGGCCCTTGTCGATCGGCTCGGCCGACAGGGTGCCGTGGTAGAGGATGCTGAGACCCGGGTTGGTCGGCTGAGCGTAGGTGTAGGAATACTTGGTCTGGGCCACCAGAACCTCGACGATGGCGCCCTGAGCGCCGAGCTTGCGCACCGAGCCTAGGCCGCCGTCGCCGGTCATGGCGCAGGGGGCCAGGCGCGGCAGCCAATCCTTGATCGCGCACCAGCCGCCGACCTTGGCCCAGACCTGATCGATCGGGGCGTTGACCGTCTGTTCGAGCTTCACCGTGGCGTACTCGGCGGCGAAGGCCGGAGCGGCGGCCAGCAAGGCGGCGCCGGCCACGGCGGCGGTCAGAAGTCGGTTCATGGGTATCCCCCCGTAAGGTCTGTGTTCTGCGGCGGCGATCTCAACAGCAATTTTCGCCGCCTGTCGATGAGCGCGCCTGGCGCACAAAGATTTCGATTGCCTTCGCCCGGGGTTTAGCCCGAACCTTCCGGCAAAATACTTGTCGGAGGAAACCAAATGGCGTCCACTTCGGTCGCTAGTCGCGGCATCTGGGTCGTGGCGGCGTGTTGCCTCGCCTCGTTCGGCGAAGGCATCGATCTGCAGGCGCCCGGCGTGACCATGCCGGTGCTGGCGCCGCTGTTCCACCTCACCACGGGCCAAGGCTTCTGGGGCGGCTTCATCGGCACCAAGGGCCTGTTCGCCTCGATGAGCACCTTCGGCCTGTTCTTCGGGGCCATGATCGGCGGACGGCTGTCCGACCTGATCGGCCGCAAGTGGGTGCTGGTGTGGTCGGTGGCCCTGTTCGGCGTCTTCTCGGCCATCACCGTGCAATCCAACGACGCCACCACCCTCCTCTGGATGCGCTTCCTGACCGGCCTCGGGCTCGGCGGCTGCTACGCCAACATGATCGCCATCGCGGTGGAGAACGTCACTCGCGAGCGGCGCAACGCGGCGGTGGGCGTGCTCTATTCGGCCATGCCGCTGGGCGGCGCCACCGTCAGCTTCGCCGCGGCGCATTGGGCCAACGCCGAGCATTGGCGCAACATCTACTACCTCGGCGCCGTGGTGCCCTTGCTGGCGGTGCCCTGCATCATCGCCCTGGTGCCGAACCTCAAGCCCCTGGCCCACAGGACCGAGAAGCCCTCGACCGCCCTGGCCCTGTTCGGCGAAGGCCGCGCCACCCAGACCGCGATGATGTGGCTGGTCTTCCTTACCGCCCTGATCACCCAGTACATCCTGCTCAGCTGGCTGCCCTCGCTGCTGATCTCCAAGGGTCTGGCCAAGGAGTCCGCCTCCCTGGCCCAGATGACCTACAACCTCGGCTCGGTGCCCGGCGCCATCATTGCCGGCTGGCTGATCGACGGCGCCGCCCGGCGGCAGATCAGCATCGCGGGGGTGTTCGGCTCAGGCGTCCTGGCCCTGGTGATCCTGGCGGCCGCGCCGGCGCAGATGCCCTTGTCGCTGATGGTGGCGGGGCTGGTCGGCCTGACCGTCTCCGGCTCGCAGGCGATCATGTACGCCCTGTGCCCCGGCATCTACCCCACCTACGTGCGTGGCACCGGCGTGGGCTTCGCCCTGGCGGTCGGCCGCATCGGCTCGGCCTTTGGACCGCTGCTCGCCAGCGCCATCCTCGGCGCGGGCCTCGGCGCCACCCAGGTGCTGGAGGTGATGGCCCCTCTGCTGCTGATCGCCGGCGCCGCGGCCTGGTGGGTTGGCCGCTCGACTCCCATCGTGAAGGATGCTCCGGTCGCCGAAGCGGCCTTGGCGAAGGCCTAGGTAGAGAAGACGGACGGACAGCGCATGGCGTCGAGTGCGAATACGGCGGGCGTGAGCCGCGCCTTCTGGATCGTCGCGGTGTGCTGTATGGCGGCCTTGGGCGAGGGCTTCGAACTGCAGACGCCCGGCGTGACCATGCCCGTGCTGGCGCCGCTGTTCCACCTTGCCACCGGCCAGGGCTTCATCGGCGGCTTCTTCAGCTCCAAGTCCCTGTTCGCCTCCATGAGCACCTTCGGCTTGATGGTCGGCGCGGTGATCGGCGGCCGGGCCTCGGACATGCTTGGGCGCAAGTGGGTGACGGTGATCTCCGTGGCCCTGTTCGCCGCCTTCTCCGCCGCGACCGCCCACGCCCCAAACGCGGACCTGTTGCTGTGGGCGCGATTCTGCACGGGACTCGGCCTCGGCGGCGCCCTGCCCAACCTGCTGGCTATCGTCACCGAGACCGCCAGCCCGGCCCGGCGCAACGCCGCGCTCGGCAGCCTGTACGCCTGCATTCCGGGCGGCGGCGCCCTGGCGGGCCTGTCCAGCTACGCCTTCGCCAATGAAGCTCACTGGCACACCATCTACTACCTCGGCGCGCTCGTACCCCTGCTCGCCCTGCCCGGGATCATCTTCGGCGTGCCCAATCTCAAGCCGCTGGAAAAGCGCAAGGCGGACAAGCCCTCGATCGGCTTCGCCCTGTTCGGCGAGGGCCGCGCCCGCACCACCGTTATCCTGTGGGTGGGTTTCCTGTTCTCCCTGATGACCTCCTACGTCCTGCTCAGCTGGCTGCCGTCGCTGCTGATCTCCAAAGGCCTGCCGAAGCCCCAGGCCTCCATCGTGCAGATCGGCTTCAGCGTGATGGGCGTGGTCCTCAGCCTGGGGACCGGATTCCTGATCGACCGGCCCAGCCGCGCCATCAGCATCGCCCTGGTGTTCCTGTCGGGCATCCTGGTCACCGCCGCGCTTTCGGTGGCGCCGGCCACCTTCGGCATATCCCTGGTGCTGGGATCGCTGGCCGGCGGCACCCTCGCGGCGGCCCAGAGCATCGTCTACGGCCTGGCCCCCGGCGCCTATCCCACCCATGTGCGCGGCACGGGCGTGGGCTTCGCGGTGGGCGTGGGCCGGTCGGGCGCGGCCCTCGGCCCGCTGCTTGCGGGGGCCATCCTCGGCACGGGCGCCGGCCCGGCCACGGTGCTGGGCGTGCTGGTGCCCCTGGTGATCCTCGCCGGCCTCTGCTCGCTCTACGTCAACCGCGTGACGCGGCCGTCCGGCGCCTTGGCCGCCGACCCAGTTCCCGTCCCCGCCTAGGCAGGGCGGCCCGGGGCCTAATCGCCCTCGCCAAACGCGTCCGATTGCGCCATCAATAGCCGCCAAGCGGCTGCGGCGGGTCCCGTCAAAGCCCAATGCTGCAACGAAAAACATTCAAAGGGGGAGGTCGAATTGGCTCGAGCAAAGGCCGCCGGGGGCGGCGTCACCGACATCAGCAGCGTGATCGACGCGGGGGCGTGGTCGACCTACCAGATCGCCGCCGTGGTCATCGCGGCCCTCGCCATCATCCTCGACGGCTTCGCCAACCAGGCCCTGGCCCTGTCGATCCCGATGATGGTCAAGATGTGGCACGTGACCCGCGACGACTTCAGATGGGTTCAGGTGATCGGCTACGCCGGCCAGATGATCGGCACCATCGCCTTCGGCATGGTCGGCGACCGCATCGGACGACGCCCGACCCTGTTGCTCTGCGTGCTGCTGTTCGCCGTGCCGACCATCGCCATCGCCTTCACCTCCAACGTCGGACCGCTCTATCCCCTGCGCCTGATCGGCGGCCTGGGCCTGGGCGGATGCATGCCCAACGCAGCGGCCTTGCTGGCCGAGCTGACGCCTCGGCGCTACCGCCCGATGGCGGTCACTTCCGGCATCGTCGGCATCCCCCTGGGCGGCACCATCGGCGGCTACATCGCCACCTTCGTGCCGGCCGAGCAGTGGTCGAACCTCTACCTGATCGCCGGCCTGGTGCCGGTGGCCATCGCCGTGATCATGTTCTTCGCC
>Ga0265327_10002630_pt1 | contig 18522 bp, 17 predicted proteins | sample 41621metaG_FD_202089 | JGI IMG/M metagenome (GOLD analysis project Ga0265327, IMG submission 202089) | Rhizosphere microbial communities from Carex aquatilis grown in University of Washington, Seatle, WA, United States - 4-16-21 metaG | ecosystem: Host-associated > Plants > Roots > Rhizosphere...
AGCTCCGCGATCTCGACGCGGGCCTTCGATGCCCCGACGTTGTCCCACACCCACGCGGAGTGCAGCGCCACGAGCCGCAGCGCGCGGATGTCGACCGACGACTCCGCGATCATCTCCTGGATCATCTGCTTCTCGATGAGCAGCTCGCCCTTGGTGCGGCGACTGATCGCGCGCTCGCACATCATGTCGAACGCCGCCTCACACTGGCCGACCCACCGCATCGCGTGGTGGATGCGACCGCCGTTGAGGCGCTGCTGCGCGAGCACGAACCCGTCCCCCTCCGCGCCCACGCGGTTCGCGACGGGGACCCGGCAGTCCTTCAACAGGATCTCGGCGTGGCCACCCGAGCGGTACGGGCCGGGGTGCGGGTGGTGCATGTTGTGCACGTCGCGCACGATCTCGAGCCCCGGCGTGCCCTTCGGGATGATGAAGAACGACGCCGCCTTGTGCGGGGGGTTCTCCGGGTTGGTCACGGCCATCATCAGGATGAAGTCGGCGGTCGACGCGTTCGACGCGAACCACTTGTGGCCGTTGATGACGTACTCGTCGCCGTCGCGCTCCGCACGCGTGTTGATCATCGTGGGGTCGCTGCCGGAGAAGTGCGGCTCGGTGAGCGAGAAGCTCGACGTGATGTCGCCGGCGAGCAGCGGCTCCAACCACTGCTTCTTCTGCTCGGGCGTGCCGCCGATCGCGATGAGCTCACTGTTGCCGGAGTCGGGGGCCTGGTTCCCGAAGATCGACGGCGCCACGCCGACCCGGCCGAGGATCTCGTGCATCAGCGCGAGCTTCACCTGGCCGTAGCCCTGCCCGCCGAGCTCGGGGTCGAGATGGCACGCCCACAGCCCCCGGTCCTTCACCTGCTGCTTCAGCGGCGCGGTGGCGAGCTTCCAGTTCTCCGGGGACATCTCGTCGTAGAAGAGCGCGAGCGGCGCGATCTCCTCGTCGACGAACGTCCGCATCCAGTCGAGCTGCTCCTGGAATTCCGGCTCGGTCGAGAAGTCCCACACCATGGCCATGCCTGCTTTCTGGAATCGAGCGAGAAGGGGCGCGCGCTCAGGCGAAGAGCGCGCGGGACGCGTACCCGAGCTCCGGCTGCTCCGCCTTGAGCCAGGTTCCGAGCTCACGGGTGAGCTGTGCGCTGGTGCCGAGCAGAGAGTCGAGGGCAAGGGCCCGGCTGTAGCTGAGGTGGTGGTCGTGCTCCTGCGTGAAGCCGATCCCACCGAGGGCCTGCAGCGAGCGCTGGCACGCTCGACGCGCGTTGCGACCGGCGATCGCCTTGGTGACCTCGCCGAGCCGCTCCGGCGGGTCGAGCGCGAGGTCACGCGCGAGTTCCGCTGCGGCCGCGGCCGACGCGCAGTCGGTGAAGCCCCAGGCGAGGATGTGGCGTACCGCCTGGAACGTGCCGATCGGAACGCCGAACTGCTCGCGCACCTTGGAGTACTCGACCGCGAGGTCCAACGCGGCCTCGGCCGTCCCCACGAGGTCGAAGGCGAGTGCGACGCGGCCGGCGTAGAGGCTGCGGGCGCGTGCATCGCGCGCGGCGGCTTCGTCGAGCAGCGGCTCCGCTCTCGCAGGGTCGAAGGTCACCTCGCGCAGCGTGAGCCGGCCGGGGATGTCGACGGACGCGAACTCCACACTCGACATCGGCACCAGCGCCACACCCTGCCCGGGTGTGTCGACGAGCAGGAGCTGCGCATCGGTGGGACCCACCAGCGTGTGCACCGTGCCCCGCCGCAGCGAACGGCGCGTGATCGCGGCGGCCACTGCGCCGCTCGCGTTCCCATCCCCGGAATGGGAAGCGTCGAGATACGGCGCGGCGAGCAGCGCGGGCAGGGCGCCGACGTCGCCGTTCTCTCGCCCGGCGGCACGGAAGAGCGCAAACATCGCACCGCGCGCCTCGGGGTCGTCGAACGCGGCGGGCAGCTCCCACCAGCCGAGCTGCGTGAGTGCCTCGTTGCCACCTTCACCGCCGCCCTCGCTCACGGCGGCCAGCGCCTGGCGGCACACCAGGAAGAATTCCTCGACGGTCTCGTTCACGGTCATGGCAGCTTCAACACCTGCTTGGCGATGGTCTCGAGCTGCATCTGCTGCGAGCCGCCGTAGACGGTCACGATGCGCGAGAAGAGGTACTCCTGGCGCAGGAGGTCGGTGAGCTCGTCCTGCACGCCGACTGCGAGGTCGACGTCGCCGGCGAGGATGGCGTCCTGCACCGACTGCTCCGCGGTGCAGAGCATGAGCTTGTTGGTGCACGCACGCGGGCCGAGGATCTCGCCGGCCGCATGCTCCTTCACGCCGTTCGCGCTGCACGCCGTCGCGGCGACGAGGTCGAGCAGTGCGTCGCCGAGGAGGAACTCCGGCGCGTCGGGCGACGACGCGCCGAACTCGATCAGCTGCTGGTACAGGAAGTTGTGGCGGAACCAGGCGAACGTGCCGCGTTCGTGGCTGAGGATGTGCATGGCCACGCGCCAGCCGCCGTCGAGCTCGCCGACGATGCGATCCGCCGGCACGAACACGTCGTCGAAGAAGACCTCGGCGAGCTCCTCGTTGCCGTTCGCCTGCCAGATGCCGCGCACCTCGACGCCGGGGTCGCTCAGCTTCACGATGAACGCGGTGATGCCGCGGTGGCGCGACTCGGTCGTGCCGGTACGGGCGAGCACGCAGCACCAGTCGGCCCACACCGACCAGCTCGTCCAGATCTTCTGGCCGCTGATGCGGTAGCCGTCGCCGTCGGCCACCGCCTTCGTGCGCAGCGCGGCGAGGTCGGAGCCGGCACCGGGCTCGGAGAATCCCTGCGACCAGATCTCCCGTCCCGACAGGTACAGGGGCACGTGCTCGGCGGTGAAGTCGCGCGGGCCGAGCTCGACCAGCGTGGGCAGCAGCACCTCGAGGTGTTCGAACAGGTTCATGCCCAGCACGCCGTGGCGGGCGAGGCCCTCCCACATCGCAGCCCGGTGCAGGAAGGAGCCGCCGAGGCCACCGACCTCGACCGGCCAGCCGTAGCGGACGAAGCTCTCGTCCCACAGCACCTGCATGAGGTCCTGCATGATGCGCACGCGCGTCGGGTAGTCGGCGACGTGCTCGGAGGCCCGCACCACGGCGGGGGGGTGGGTCTGCAGCCAGGCCTCGAGCTCGGCGGCGAAGGCCGCCGGGTCGACGGCCGCCGCGGCATCGGGCGTCGTAGGTAACATCGACGTCAAATTACTCAGGGCGGGGATTCCCCGCAATGCGAGCGGGGGAACCGATGGGTGGCGAGGCACAGGTCGAGGAGCGGGGCCCGAACGGCGAGATTCTGTTGGAGCGCCTCGACGGGCCCGATTCGAGGGGCGTCGTCGTCGTGACCCTGAACCGACCCGAGGCGTTCAACGCCTCGAACGAGCCCCTCCACACCGAGGTGTCGCGCATCTGGAGCGAGCTCGACGCCGACGACAGCATCAACGCCATCGTGCTCACCGGCGCCGGCGAGGCGTTCTGCGGCGGCGGCGACCTCGGCCTGCTCCAGCGCATGGTCGACGACACCGAACTGCGCCAGGCGACGATGGACGAAGGCGCGGTGATCGTGCGCACGATGACCGCGGTGCGGGTGCCGATCGTCGCCGCGGTGAACGGGCCGGCCGTCGGCCTCGGCTGCAGCCTCACCGGGATGAGCGACGTCGTCCTCGTGGAGGAGCAGGCCTACTTCTCCGACCCGCACGTCGCCCTCGGCCTCGTCGCCGCCGACGGCGGTGCGCTGATGTGGCCGCTGCTCACCGGCCTGCTGCGCGCCAAGGAGCACATCCTCCTCGGCGACCGCGTCGACGCGGAGGAGGCCGTCCGCATCGGCGTGGCCAATCGCGTGGTGGCGAAGGGCACGTCGCGCGACGAGGCGATCAAGCTCGCGACGAAGTTCGCGAAGCTGCCGCCGCAGGCCGTGCGCGAGTCGAAGCGGTTGCTGAACCACGCGACCCTGCAGGCGATCAGCGCGATCCTCGACGACGCGCTCGACCGCGAGACCGAGTCGTTCGACGAGCCCGCGTTCCAGGCCAACCTCGACCGGATGCTCAACCGCAAGAAGTAGCCCACCCCGCTCGTTTTGGCGCTCTTCCGCGCCGCTATGGGGGCCTCGAGGAGCGCCAAAACGGCGGCGCGGCGCGGCGCGCGGGGCCCCGCTCGTCGTCGTCAGCTCGACTCGCCGGGGCCGAAGCCGTCGGGCGGCCACACGGGCAGGCCCTTCGCCTCGGCGGTGAGGCCGGTGGAGTTCGTCACTGCCGCGAACATCAGGTACCCGGGCACCAGGTAGAGCAGCTCGTAGCGGGACGCGACATCCGGGAAGCGCCGCTGCACGGCGGTCATGGTCGCCGGCGTGAGCGCCCGGTGGTCGACGAACTCGTCGACGACGCGCGCGACGAGGGCGAGATCGTCGTCGAGATCGTCGTCGGGTGTGTGCGTGCGGATCGCCAGCACGTCGTCGCGCGTCACGCCGATGCTGCGCGCGAGTCGGTAGTGGTTCGCCCATTCGAGCGACTGCCCGGTGCGCCACATCGTGCGCAGGATGGCGAGCTCGCGCAGGTTCGGGTCGAGCCGGGCGTTGAACACGAAGGTGTCGAGCCACCGCTCGAAGAAGGCGCTGAGCTGCTCGTCCTCGAGCTCCGGGCCACCCTCGCCGCGGGCCCGGGTGAGCGCGATCACCTCGGCGCCGGAGCGCGGCACGGCCGGGTGCTCGGCACTGGCACGGTCGTCCGGGTCGGCGCTCATTGGTCGAAGAGGGCCGCGAGCTCCTCCATGGTCTTCGGGATCGGGCCCCTCGGGGCGGTCGGCACCATCTGCACCAGCTCGAACTGGCAGCCGGCGGGCAGGGTGACCATGTGCGCGACCGCGTCGGCGACCATGTCGGGCGTCATCGCGCCGGTGTGACGCAGCAGGCCCCTGCGGAACCACAGCTCCGACGACGTGAAGACGCGGCCCGACTCCATCTCCTTGGTGGCGAAGTCGGTACCGATCGTCTCTCCGCACCGGAACGTGGAGACCCGGATTCCGGTGCCCTCCAGCTCCTGCTTGAGGATCCGCGCCGCGTGCTCGGCGCCCGCGTTCGACGCGGCGTACGGCAGGTGGTGCACCCACGGCAACACCGCGGCGAGCGAGGTCACGAACACGATGTCGGCCACGCCGGCCTCCTGCTGACGCATCGTCTGGACTGCGCGTCGGGCCACGTACAGCGAGCCGAGCAACTTCGTGTTCACCTCGGTGGCGATCTCCTCGGGTGAGAAGTCGTCCATGTCGCCGTAACGGGCGACGGCGGCGTTGTTGATCGCGACCGACACCGGCCCGAGCGCGGCCTCGGCGCCGGCGAAGAACTCGTCGACCGAGTCGGGATCGCTCACGTCGAGCGGGCCGGCGAACGGCGTGCCGCCCGCCTCGCGCACCAGCTGCGCGGTCTCCTCGAGCTTCTCGACGCGTCGGCCACCGATCGCGACCGACCACCCGAACGATGCGAACTTCACCGCCATGGCCTGACCGATGCCGGTACCGGCGCCGGTCACCACTGCTACCCGGTGCTCCGTCATGATCCCCCCAGATCGATTCGCGGTGGTTCCGTCGTGCGGGGCCCGTCAGGCGACGATGCCGCGCACCTTGAGATCGATGAGCGCGTCCCAGTCGAGACCGAGCTCGAGCAGCACGTCGTCGCCCTGCTCGTGGAACGTGGGCGCACGCAACGCGGGCGCGTCCTCGTCGCCGAAGCGGATCGGCGGCGACGTGAGGCGGAACGGCTTGCCGCTGGCCGCCTCGTAGTCGCGCACGTACCGATTGGCGAGCACCTGCGGGTCGTTCGCGGTCTCGAGCACGTTCTGCACGACCGTCCACTGACCGCTGAAGCCGGCGAGGAGCTCACGCCACTCGGCCAACGTGCGCTTCGAGAATTCGTCCTGCAGCGCGGCCGCCGCCGCAGCCACGTTGGCGGTGAGACCGGCGAAGTCGGCGAAGCGCGGGTCGTCGGCGAGATCGTCGCGGCCGATCAGGCGACAGAACTCCCCCCAGTACTTCGCCACCTGCAGGCAGCAGAGGTTCACGGCGCGCGCGTCGGACGTCCAGTAGCTCGCGACGAGCGGGTTGAACGGCACGCCGGGTCTCGGGGGCACCCACGCCTCGCCGTGCTGGAGCGACATCGCGATCGCGAAGCTCATCGCGAACGTGCCGACCCCGAGGAGCGACACGTCGACCGTCGTCGCCTCACCGGTGCGCTCGCGGTGGAACAGCGCGCCCATGATCCCACCCGCGATCGTGAGCGCACCGATGGTGTCGCCGTACGCGCCCGACGGCGGATTGGGCACCTCGTCGGGGTGGGCAACCGCCGCGTTCATCGCCATGCCGGTGCGGCACCAGAACGACAGGATGTCGTAGCCGCCCATGTTGGCGTCGGGGCCCTCGTTCCCCTGGCCTGTACCCATCGTGTAGATGATGTCGGGGTTCTGCGCCCGGATGTCGTCGACGTCGATACGGAGCTTCGTGCGCACCTCCGGCACCTTGTTCACGAGGAACACGTCGCTCGTGGCCGCGAGCCGATAGAGGATGTCGAGGCCCTCGGGCGTCGCGAGGTCGAGGCCCACCGACTTCTTGCCGCGGTTGGCGTGCTCGAAGACCACGTGCACGTCGGGGTCGATGCCCTGGAAGCCGGCCGACTCGATGCCGCGCATCGAATCGCCACGCACCGCGTGCTCGATCTTGATCACCTCGGCGCCCCACTCCGCGAGCACCGCCGACGCCGCGGGCACGAAGGTCTGCTCCGCGACCTCGAGGATGCGGACGCCGCTCATCACCTGTGTCATCGGGCCATCACCGGGGTCATCGCTCCCGCTTCCTCTGCTTGGTGGGCTTCGTGGTCGCGTCGTTCAGGCCCAGCGCGTTCGCCCACAGGAGCGACAACTGTTCGACCACGTGGTCGAAGTCATAGTCGGCGTACTCCTGCACCAGCCACAACTCCGCGAAGCGCGCGACCATCGACCCCAGGGCGTCGGCGGCGAGCTTCGGGTCGATCGCGGGGTCGACGCGACCGTCGTCCTGCCACTGACGGATGGCCGCCTCGGACCGCTTCGCGAAGAAGCGGAACCGCTCGGCGCGCACCTCGCGCACCACCTCGTCGTAGCGTGAGACCTGCTCGATCACGCCCATGAGCTTCGCCTCGTCGCGGTAGCGCTCGAGATAGCGGCGGTTCGCCTCCTCGATGCGCACGCTGAGCGGCGCGTCGTGGCCGATCGCGGTGCTCGGGTCGTCGGGCGGCGCGGTGAGTCGCTCCTCCTGCAGCTCTGCGACCTCGCGGAACAGCTGCTCCTTCGACTCGAAGTAGTGGTAGTAGGAGCCGTGCGACACGCCGGCTTCCTTGGCGATGTCGGTGATGCGGGCCTCGAGGAAGCCGTCGCGTTCGAAGACGACCTTCGCCGCCTCCACCAGCCGGGCGCGCGTCTCCGCACCCTTGCGCGACTTGCCGCCCGCGGTTCTGGCGGCGCCTGCCGTGGTCGCGTCCCCTCCGGGGTCGGTCACGTTCAGGACTCCGGGAGCTCCTGGCCGCCGACGAAACGCGCGGGGTCGTGCGCGTTGCCGTGGTCGAAGCCGCCGCTCTTGCGCATGAACGTGGTGGACCGGCGCCGGATGCGCCAGCCCCTGTCGGTGCGCACGTACTCGTCGTCGTACCAGGCGATGCGCATGGTGTGGTCGCTCTGGATGATGAACACGTAGTGCTGCACGCCGGTGGCGTGATCGGGACCGTCGAACGTGACGACCGGCGGGTTGCCGATGTACTGCCCGGCGGGCGCGCTCTTCAGCAGCATCGGGAAGGCGTCGAGGCCGTACGGCGTGCCGAACGCGTTGTACTGGCCGTCCTCGGTGAAGACGTCGTACCAGGTCTCGATCTCCATGACCTTGCGGGCGGAGTACATCATGTAGCGGGAGCAGAGCTGCGTGAGCTCGATGATGTCCGACATCTCCTGGTGATCCACGGGTGCCTCCTGCGAGCGGCGGGCCGGCGACCGCCGGCGACCGGGGCAGCCTCGCGCAGAACCTTGGTCGACGTCGACTCAGACTCGCCAGACGTGGGCGGTGGCGAGCACCGCGAGCTTGTCGTCGTCGCCCTCGTCGCGCACCTCGATGTTGGCGACCTCGCCGATCACTTCGGCCGTCGCCCGCGCGGGCCCGGTGCGCACCGGCCGCAGGTAGCGCAGCATCAGATGCGACAGCCCGTGGCTACCCGTCGCGTGAAGCGCGGCCTCCTCGCACGCGAGGGCGATGAGCCCGCCGTTGAGCGTGTCGGACGCGTTGCCGCCGTCGGCGCGACGCGGCAACCGCGCCACGCCGGGTTCGTCGCGCGTGCAGTCGGCGCGCTCGGCGAACGGCACCTGCATCAGCGTGTGGCTCCGGAACTCCAGCCGTTCCGTCGTGATCGCCAGTGCCTCGTTCGGCGACTTCATGAAGGACGCGTGCGCGATCGCGACGGGACCACCGTCGACGTCGGTGAACTCGACAGTCACGACGAGCACGGTGTTGCCCGCCTTGGCCAGGCGCCCGACCACGTGCAACTCGTGCAGGCCCACGGGCTCGCGGTAGACGTCGACCCCCAGTTCGAGGGTGACCGGCACCCGCGGCATGAGCTTCGGCACCACGAGGTGACCCGCCACCATGTCGGCCCACACCGCCAGCACCGAGGTGCGCATCGTGGCCGTGCCGGGCAGGAACATGGCGTCGAACACCGGCCCGACCGCGCGCATCTCGTCGCCCTCGGTCCGCAGTTCGAGACCGAGTTCGAGGAGCATGTGCTGCGCGCCGTGGTCATTCATGTCGCGGGCTGCCATCGGCGCGGCACCGTACCAACCGCTGCAGTCGCTCCCCCACCCGGCCCCTCACCCGACGTGGCACCGGTGTGGCAGGCTGCGCCGGAGCCGAGAGGAGCACGCGATGCCGTACGGACCGTGGGACGAGTACTTCGTCCACCAGCTGCCGACCACCATGGACGTGGTGCACGACAGCGACCCGAGCTGGTCGGACCGCTGCTACTTCAACGTGCACGCGCCCGACGACTCGCTCCTGATCGTCACCGGATACGGCAACAACCCCAACCAGCAGCGGGCTCACGGCTACGCCAAGGTCACGCTCGCCGACGGCCGTCACTGGGACCTCGACGCGCACCGCCACTGCAGCACCGACCGCGGCGACCTCTACGCCGGCCCGATGCGCTGGACGTGTGTCGAGCCGCTGCAGCGCTGGAAGCTCGAGGTGGGCCCCAACGACTCCGGCATCGAGTGGGAGCTCGAGTACCGGTCGAAGGCGCCGATGTGGGAGTTGCTGCCGCTGCGCATCCGCAAGCGCGGCCGCACCCTCGCCGACATGCACCACATCAAGCAACCGGCCCGGTACACGGGTTGGGTGTCGGTCGACGGCGAGCGCCACGAGATCGACGGCTGGACCGGCGGGCGCGACCGCACCTTCGGCGTGCGCGTGTCCGACCAGGTCGACTTCTGGCTCTGGTTCGAAGCGGTGTTCGAGGACCGCGCCATCGAGGCGTGGATCTTCGAGACGGCCGACGGCGAGGTGCAGTACGTCGACGGCGGCTTCACCCACGACGACGGCAGCCTGTCGAAGCGCTTCGTCAAATTCGAGCACGACATCCGCTTCGACGGCGACCTGCGCCGTCCCGCGGCGGCCGACATCGTGTTCACCGACGAGGACGGCAAGCAGTACGCGGTGACCGCGAACGCGAGCGAGCAGCTGGTGAACGTGTACTACGGCGTCGGCCAGCCCAACCGCGTGATCGGTGAGGACGGCGTGATCCACGCGCGCTGGGACGCGGCGAAGCCCGAAGAGCTCGCGATCGCCGAGGGCGGCGCGATGTCGATGGACCAGCTCATGCGCTTCGAGTGCGACGGCATGCAGGGCGCGGGCATCTTCGAGCTGTTCGCGATGGGCGACGGCTACGCCCGCTACCCCAACTGGCCACCGGTCGAGATGCCCCGGCGGTGAGTCGGGCTCATCCCCGACCGGATCGCGGCCTCAGTTCGTCAGGAGCGGGCGCAACGCATCGACCCACGCGGCGTACCCGGCGCCGTTGAGGTGCAACGAGTCGCCGGTGTACTGCGCGCGCAGGCTGTCGGCGCCGTCGGCCAGCACCGGCCAGAGGTCGAGCCAGGTCGCGTCGACGGCGCGGGCGATCGCCGCGTACTCGTGGTTGAGCGCCCGCACCGGATCGGCGAACGTCGCCTTCCGCGGCATCACGCTGTTCACGATCAGGTGCGCGTCGGGCGCGCGGCGTCGCAACTCGGCAACGAGGTGACGGAACTGCGCGGCGATCACCGGGACCTCGGGCGACGGACCGATACCGCTGAGGTCGTTGGTCCCGACCAGCAGCGAGATGACCGTCGGCTGGTTGACCGCGCTGTCGAGGCGCGCCTGCACCTCGCACACGGTGTCGCCGCCGATGCCGCGGTTCAGAGTGGGCAGCTCCGGCAGCCACTCGTGCCACATGCCCAGCTCGGTGATGCTGTCGCCCAAGAACAGGACGCAACCGGGTGGAAGCGGCAGGCGCTCGAGTTGCGAACGGCGCATGGCCTTCGACGGCGCGAGCAGCCGGCGCATCAGCGGCCCTGATGCCACGAACCCGCGGTCGATGCCGCGGGCGACGGCACGGTTCACCCAAGTCCGGTTCACGATCCCATCCTCTCCGCTGTCCCCGCGCGGGCCGACGCGGCCTCGCGATACGCCGAGCGCACGGCCGCCGCGTCGACAGAACCCGCCGGCTCGACGACGCGGGTGTCGGTCGGGGCCCACTCTTGCGCGACATCGGCGACGTCGCGGGAGGCGAGGACCGCCGCGGCCTGCACGGCCGCGCCGCGCGCCACGTACTGCGCAGGTTCGGGTACGAGCACCGGCCGCTGCATCAGGTCGGCGAAGAGCTGCGGGTACACCGCCGACCTCGCCCCGCCGCCGACGAGCAGCACGCGGCCCGAGCCGGTCGGGACGCCGGCGCGTCCCAACGCATCGAAGGCGTCGAGGAGGTTGCACACCACTCCCTCGTACGCGGCCCGCGCGAGGGACTCCGGGCTGGTGTCGGAGCGCAGCCCGCCGATCGCGCCGGCCGCCTCCGGCAGATTCGGCGTGCGCTCACCGTCGAAATAGGGCACCAGCACCACGCCGTCGGCACCGGGCCGCGCGGCGAGCGCCAGGCGCTCGAACTCGTCGCGCTCGCGACCGAGCAACCGCGCCATCGTGTCGGTGACCATGGTCGCGTTCAACGTGCAGACCAGCGGCAGGAAGCGTCCCGTCGCGTCGGCGAAGCCGGCCACTGCGCCGGTCGCGTCGGACGTCGCGTGCGGCGACACGGCGAACACCGTGCCCGAGGTACCGAGGGAGATGGCGACATCGCCTTCCTGGAGCCCGAGGCCGAGCGCGGCCCCCATGTTGTCGCCGGTCCCGGGACCGACGACCAGGTCGCCATGGGTGCCGGCCACCTCGCGCGGACCGAGCACTCTGGGCGCGACGTCGGGATCGAGCCGGAGGAGCGCGAACACGTCGGCGACGTACTCGCCCGCCTCCGGCGACCAGTAGCCGGTGCCCGACGCGTCGCCGCGATCGGTCACGAGCTCGCCGGTGAGCTGCAGGGTGAGCCAGTCGTGGGGCAGCAACACGTGCGCCACGTGGTCGAAGGTGTCGCGCTCGTGCTCACGCAACCACGCGAGCTTGGTGACGGTGAATGACGCCACAGGGACGGATCCCACCGACTCGGCCCACCACTGCGCGCCGCGCGCGCGTACGAGCGCGTCGGCCTGCGGCGCCGACTCGGTGTCGTTCCAGAGCTTCGCCGACCGCAGCACCTGCAGCGCTTCGTCGAGCACGACCATCCCGTGCTGCTGACCCCCCACCGACAGCCCCGCAACTCCGTCGCCGTGGTCGGTCAGCAGCGACGACAGCGCGTCCCACCACGCAGCCGGCTCCTGCTCGCTGCGCGGCGGAGTGGTCGGCGGGTGCGGCAGCTGCCCCGAGCGGACCAGTGCTCCCGTCTCGGCGTCGCGTACCTCGAGCTTGCAGGACTGCGTCGACGAGTCGACGCCCGCGACCAGAGGCATCAGCGCACGCCGAGGAGCAACTCGGTGACGAGCTGGTCGAGCCGCTCGTTCCCGTAGCCCTGAGCAGCGAGCGCGGCCTCGTCGAACGTCGCGGTACGCACCTCGGCGAGGGTGCCGGTCGGCTCGGCGAGCTGGTCCGCCTGCGCGACGCGCAACGCGTCCTGGATCTCGGCGTCGTCGCGCATGCGCTCGACCTTCTCCTTCAGGATCAGATAGGTGCGCATGCACCCGAGCGCAAAGTCCCACACCCCGTCGGCATCTTCGGTGCGGTAGGCGTGCGCGTCGAAGTGACGCATGCCATCCCAGCCCGAGTCCTCCAGCAGGCGCACGAGGTGGAACGCGTCGCGGATGCCCTCGGAGCCGAAGCGGAAGTCCTGGTCGTACTTGCCGATGCGTTGCGCGTTGAGGTCGATGTGGAAGAGCTTGTCGTGCCACATCGTCTGCGCGACCGCGTGCGTGAACGACAGCCCCGACATCGTCTCGTGCGCGAACTCGGGGTTCAGGCCGACCATGTCCGGCCACTCGAGCTCGTTGATGAACGCGAGCGCATGGCCCACCGTCGGCAGGAACATGTCGCCACGCGGCTCGTTGGGCTTGGGCTCGAGCGCGATACGCAGGTCGTAGCCACGCTCGTGGATGTACTCACAGCAGAGGTCGACGGCCTCCTTGTACCGATCGAGGGCCGCGCGCACGTCCTTCGCGGCGTCGGCCTCGACGCCTTCGCGACCGCCCCACATCACGTACACGTGCGCGCCCAGTTCGGCGCCGAGGTCGATCGACTCGAGCGTCTTGCGCACCGCGAAGCGCCGCACCTGCGGATCGTTCGCAGTGAACGCACCCTCCTTGAAGATCGGGAGGGAGAACAGGTTGGTCGTCGCCATCGGTACCTGCATGCCGGTCTGGTCGAGCGCGGTGCGGAAGCGCTCGAGGATCATCTCGCGCTCGCTGTGAGTCGAGCGGTGGGGCACGAGGTCGTTGTCGTGCAGGTTCACGCCGTAGGCACCGAGCGCGGCGAGCCGACGCACCGACTCCGCCGGGTCGAGCGGCGGGCGGACCTCGTGGCCGAACGGGTCGCGGCCCTGGTTGCCGACGGTCCAGAGGCCGAACGTGAAGTGGTGCTCGGGACGAGGGGCGTAGTCCTCGGTCATGCGGACTCCTGGGTTCGGGCGGACGCACCGCCGGGAACGATCGCAACGAGGGTGGGGTCGGCGACCACGGTCGCGAGCACGCTGGACGCGGCGCCGACGATGGCAGCATCCTCGCCGAGCTGCGATCGGCGCACCTCCGCGGGATGACGGTGACCGCCGAGCGTCTCCGCGTGGAGCAGTTCGTGCAGGCGCTCCGCCACCTCCGGCGACTGGGCCAGGCTGCCGCCGAGGATCACCGCCTGCGGATCCACCAGGTGCACCACCGGACGCAGCGCGGTCGCGAGTGCGCGCGCCGCTCTCGCGGGCTTCGGGGCTTGGGCGGACCCCACGTACACCTCGAGGCAACCCTTCGCCCCGCACGCGCATCGTGGGCCCCGCGGATCGACGGTGATGTGGCCGAGCTCGCCCGCCCAGCCGTGCGCGCCGTGGAGCAGCTCACCATCGATGACTACAGCACCCCCGACTCCCGCACCACCCGACACGTACACGAACGAGCGCAGGTCGCGCGCGGCGCCGAAGCGAAACTCGCCTTGCGCCGCGAGGTTGGCCTCGTTGTCGACCGCGGCGAAGAGAACGGTGTCGGCGGCGATGCCCGACAGTTCGACGCCGCGCCAACCAAGGTTCGGCGCCACGAGCACCTCCCGGGTCCGGGGGTCGACGAGTCCGGGTACCGCGACGCCACCACCGACGGAGCGGATGCCCTGCGCGCCGGCCCGTCCGACGACCGACGACGCGACCTTGGCCAACCGATCGAGCACGACTCCGGGGCGGGCGCCGGCATTGCGCACCTCTCGGCGCTCGCGGGCGCGGATCACCCCGTGAAGGTCCACCAGGCATGCCGCGACGGACTCGACATCGATCTGCAGCCCGAGCGCCCCGACCGATGCGGACGCGGCGACATCGATCCCGGGGCGACCCACGGCCCCCGAGCGACGGACCTCCTGCTCCTCGACGACGCCCCGGTCGAGCAGGTCGCCGACCAGCGCCGAGACCGTCGCCTTCGTGAGCCCCAGGCGCTGGGCCAGGCGAGCGCGGGATTGCGCTCCCTCGCGCACCAGGGTCTCGAGCACGAGCGAGAGATGGTGCCGGCGCACGTCGGTGAGATCCATGGTCGGACGCCCGGGCACCGCGGCTCCTGAGAGCTCTTGCGCGCTCTTGGTCACATTCGTATGCTTACCAAACGAACGTGGCCCGGGCAAGGGTTCATCCGAGGGGGGATCACAATGGAGCGGAGCCGCGGGCTCGTCATGAGCAGTCGATGAGCCGCACACCGCTCCCTCCGGGTACCCGCGGCTGCGGCCGCCGCGTGCAACGCGTCCATGCGCTCGACGCGGTGCCCGACCAACGCGGGCGCAACATCCTCTCCTCGCGGGAACTGGCGCGGCGGCTGGCCGGGACCGGCGTCGACGGCCGCGCGGCCATGCCCACCGCTGCCGCGCGACATGACGCGACGGCCGAGCGCTCGTGGGACGTCACCACTGCACTGCTCGACCAGCACTGACCGAAACTTCCGACCCGGAGACACCTCATGCAGCGCACCTCCTTCAACGACGGCTGGCAGGTCCGGCCCCGGGCCAACATGTTCGCCGAGCTCATGGGGTCCGGCTCCGAGCCCCCGGTCGGCGTGACCCTGCCCCACGACGCCATGATCGACGGGACGCGCAGCCCGGACGGCAACCATGCCCTCGGGTACTTCGCCGAGGGCGACTGGGAGTACGAGAAGCACTTCACCGCGCCCGAGGAGTGGCGAGGCAAGCGCGTGATGCTCGAGTTCGAGGCGGTGTACCGCACCGCGGTCGTGTGGGTGAACGGCACGATGGCGGGGCACCGCCCGTTCGGCTACTCGAACTTCACGGTGTCGCTCGGCGAGCACCTCCGGTATGGCGAGGACAATGTGGTACGGGTCGAGTGCAGCGCACGCGACGACGCTCGTTGGTACTCGGGTGCCGGCATCCACCGCCCGGTACATCTGGTGATCGGCGAGCCCGTGCACGTGGCGCTCGACGGCGTGGTCGTCATGACTCCCACGATCGACCACGACGGCGCGCTCGTCGTGGTCAGCACAACGGTCGAGAACGACACCAACCTGACCACGTCCACGACGGTCACCGCCGAGCTCCTCGACGCCGACGGTGCAGCGGTGGCGCGCGCAGAGGCACCGCTCACAATGTTCGCGGGGCACACCGAGGAACTTCGCCAGCGACTCCATGTCAATGCGCCGCAGCGCTGGGACGTCGACACGCCCTCTCTCTACACCTGTTGCGTCACTCTCGCCGCCGATGACCGCGTTCTCGACACCGCGATGACCACATTCGGCGTGCGCACGCTGTCGGCCGATCCCGTCCACGGGCTGCGGATCAACGGTGAGTCGGTGAAGCTGCGCGGGGCGTGCATCCACCACGACAACGGCGTGATCGGGTCACGAGCGATCGCACGAGCCGACGAGCGTCGCGTCGAATTGCTCAAGGCCGCAGGGTTCAACGCGCTCCGCAGCGCGCACAACCCGATGAGCCGCTCCATGATCGACGCGTGCGACCGCGTCGGCATGCTCGTGATGGACGAGACGTTCGACATCTGGACGCAGGCCAAGATGAACAACGACTACTCGCGCGCGTTCACCGAGTGGTGGCGGGCGGACGTCGAGGCGATGGTGGTGAAGGACCGAAACCACCCGAGCGTGATCCTCTACTCCATCGGCAACGAGATCCCCGAGACCGGCAATCCCTCGGGCGCCGCCATCGGCCGGGCCCTCGCCGAACGCATCCGCGCCATCGACGACACCCGGCTCGTCACCAATGCGATCAACGCGCTCCTCTCGTGCGGCGACACGCTGCTCGGGCCGCTGAGGGGCGGGCCGGCCCCCGCGGCCGCGTCCACCGACGACAGCGACGGTGACGGCGACAACAATGCCGACGATGCCGACGGGCTGGGCATCAACACGATGATGACCATGTTCGAGCAGTATCTGCCGATCCTGCTCCAGCAGGAGATCGTCAGCACGCAGACTGCGGAGGCATACGCGTACCTCGACGTCGCGGGCTACAACTACTGCGAGTCGCGCTACGAGATGGACGGCGAGCTCTTCCCGCAGCGCGTGATCCTCGGCACGGAGAACCGCCCGCCGGTCGTCGCCCAGGGGTGGAAGCTCGTGGAGGCGCTCCCCCACGTGATCGGCGACTTCACCTGGGTGGGCTGGGACTACCTCGGCGAGGCCGGCATCGGGCGGATCTCCTTCGACCCGCCCGCGGCCGACGCCGGCGGGTTCGAGCTCATGGGCCCGTACCCGTCGCTGACCGCCTCCAGCGGCGACCTCGACATCACCGGCTTCCGCCGCCCGGTCTCGTACTGGCGCGAGATCGTGTTCGGCCTCGCAGCCGGCCCTTCCCTCGCGGTGCAGCCGCCCGAACACCACGGGCAGCCGCCCTCCTACAAGAGCGGCTGGGCGCTCAGCAATGCCATCGCGTCGTGGACCTGGCCCGGCCACGAGGGGCACCCGATCACGGTGGAGGTGTACGCCGACGCCGACGAGGTCGAGCTTCTCGTGAACGGCACCAGCGTCGGACGCGCTCCCGCCGGCGCCGACCACGAGTTCCGCACACTGTTCGAGACCAGGTACGACGCGGGCGAGCTGGTGGCGGTCGCCTACCGCGCCGGCATCGAGGTCGGGCGCGCGGTGCTCGCCACCGCGAGCGGCGCCGTGCTCCTGCAGGTCGAGGTCGACCGCGCCGAGATCCGCGCCGACGACACCGACCTCGCCTACCTGGAGATCACCCTCGTCGACGGCGCCGGGACCACGTGGACCTCGGCCGATCGGGCCGCGACCGTCACCGTCGACGGCCCCGCCGAACTCCTCGGACTCGGCAGCGCGAACCCGTGCACCGAGGAGACGTTCGGCGCCGACACCCACGACACCTTCGAAGGTCGGGCGCTGGCCGTGCTCCGCCCCACCGGCGCGGGCACGATCACGGTCACCGTTGCCTCGCCGGGCTGCGAGACTCGCACGGTGACCGTCGAGGCCAGATGAATCGATCCGACTCATGACCTGGGAACTGCGGCACCACCCGTTCCGCGACGAGTGGGTGTTGTTCACCGCGCACCGCGGCGCGCGGCCGTGGGTCGGCGAGACGGTGGCCGACGAAGAACCCGCCCTGCCGGTCGACAACGCACTCGCGCCGCTGGGCCGCCGCGTCGACGGCACCACCAACCCCGACTACCGCGGTGTGTACGTGTTCACCAACGACCTGCCCGTGTTCGGGCCCGACGCGCCCGCGCCTTCAGCGGGTAATGGCCTGTACACGACGCGCCGAGCCAACGGCACCGCCGAAGTCGTCTGCTACCACCACGACCCCCGCAAGTCGATGGCCGACCTCGACGACGACGAGATCACCGCGGTGGTGACCACGTGGCGGGACCGTACTGCCGCCTTGCATCAGCTCGACGGCGTCGCGCACGTCCACATCTTCGAGAACCGAGGCGCGGCCGTCGGCACGTCGAACCCCCACCCGCACTGCCAGATCTACGCGGGCGCGCTCGTCTACGGCACCATCGAACGCGAAGCGGAGGTCGCGGCCGAGCACCACCGCCGCACGGGCCGGCCGATCGTCGCCGAAGTGGTCGAACGTGAACTCGCCGGCCCGCGTGTGGTGAGCGAGGGCGACCAGTACTTCGCGTGCGTGCCCTGGTTCGCGCGCTACGCCTACGAGGTGCACGTGCTCCCACGCGAGCCGGTCGCGTCGCTCGTCGACCTCGACGACGCTGCGTGCCGCTCCCTTGCGCTCGTCTTGCGCGACGTGGTGCGTCGGTACGATGGCCTTTGGGGCATCCGCATGCCGTACGTGCTCGCCGTGCACCAGGCGCCGGTCGGCGACCACCCGCACTTCCCCTTCCACGTGGAGCTGCACCCGCCGCTGCGGGCCCCCGGCCTGATGAAGTACCTGGCCGGGCCCGAGGTGGGCGGCGGTTCCATGACCAACGAGTCCGATCCCGACGAGAAGGCCGCCGAACTCCGTGCCGCACGCCCCTGATTCCTCTGCCAGCGTGACCCCCGCGCAGATCCGCGAGCTCCTGTGCGCGCTCGGCGCCCACCTGCGCGACGTCGTCGTCGCGTCGCGGCACATCGACATGGCGGTGGTAGAGGGCGAAACCAGTGCCGACACGATCTACGCGATCGACCGCGTGGCCGATGACGCGCTCGTCGAATGGTTCGAGCAGCACTGGCCGGCGGTCGAGCTCGTCTCGGAGGGTCTCGAAGACCCCGTCGTCATCGGCGACGACCCCGCGTGGACGGTCATCGT
>Ga0265327_10002631_pt1 | contig 18518 bp, 18 predicted proteins | sample 41621metaG_FD_202089 | JGI IMG/M metagenome (GOLD analysis project Ga0265327, IMG submission 202089) | Rhizosphere microbial communities from Carex aquatilis grown in University of Washington, Seatle, WA, United States - 4-16-21 metaG | ecosystem: Host-associated > Plants > Roots > Rhizosphere...
ATCGCCGCATGGACGCTCCTCCTCTGCACGGTGGGCCTGATCCTGCGTGCCCTGGAGGAGCGCCTGCCGCTGGCCGGCAGGATCGCCGCGAGCATCTTCGGCCTGGGGTGGTCATTGGCGACCCTGTTCGCCATCCCGGTCCTCGCCTACGAGCGGCGCGGCCCGTTCGAGACAGTGGCCCGCTCGACGGCGATCTTCAAGCGCCGCTGGGGCGCCTCGATTTTCGGGGGCGCCGGGATCGGCTTCGCCGGGGGGCTCCTGGCGATCCCTTTCCTCATCCTGCTGTTCGTCGGCGCGGCGAAACCCGGCGGGGGGGTCGCCCTGATCGTCCTGGGCGCCGGCGGCTTCGCCGCGGTGATGGCTCTGACTGCCGCGCTGGAGCAGATCTACAGGATCTTCGTCTACCGCAACGCGCTCGGGCTGGATACGGCCGCGGGGCCCTTCTCCCAGAGCGATCTGCGTCAGCCGCTGATGAAGCGCGGCCGCTGAGCCGCTAGTCGGCGAAGCTGCGGGCGAGCTCGACCAGCAGCCTCACGCCGTACCCGGAGGCTCCCTTTCCGACGTAGGGCCGGTTCAGATCCCAGGCCGAGCCCGCGATATCGAGGTGCGCCCAGGGCACATCGCCCACGAAGTTCGAGAGGAAGCTTGCGGCCGTGATCGTCCCGGCCTTGCGAGCCGCCGGGGAGTTGTCGAGGTCGGCGAACCGGCCCTTGACGAGTGCGTCGTACTCCTCGTGCAGGGGCAGTCGCCAGACGATCTCTCCGGTGCGCGCACCGGCGCTCTCGACCAGCTCGGCGAAGTCGTCGTCGTTGCTCATCAGGCCGGCGTGAGTCGAGCCGAGCGCAACGATGACGGCCCCCGTGAGGGTCGCCAGGTCGATCACCCGCTCGGCCCCCTGGGAGACGGCATGGCACAGGCAGTCGGCCAGGACGAGCCGTCCCTCGGCGTCGGTGTTGTTGATCTCGATCGTCTTGCCGTTTGCCGCCGTGACGATGTCCCCGGGCTTGATGGCCGATCCGCTGGGCAGGTTCTCGGTTGCGCCGATCACGGTCAGAAGCCGCACTGGGAGTCCCAGCCGGGCAATTGCCGCTGTCGCCTCCAGCGCAGCCGCGCCACCCGACATGTCGAACTTCATCTCGGCCATTTTTGGCGCCGGCTTCAGCGATATCCCGCCGCTGTCGAACGTGACGGCCTTGCCGACGAAGGAGAGCACCGGTCCTACCGCTCCGGTGCCCTCGTAGCGCAGGGTGATCAGCGCGGGCTCCTGCACCGAGCCCTGTGCCACGGCCGCGAAGGCGCCCATGCCGCGGGCCATCAGGCTCGCGCGGCCCTCGACTTCCACGTTCAGGCCGGGGGTGTCCTCGCCGAGGGCCTTTGCGTATTCGCCGAGCGCCGTCGGGGTCAGGTCGTTGGCGGGGCGGTTCTGGAGGTCGCGGGCCCGGTTGGCGGCCTCGACCACGACGGCCGCCGCGGAGACCGCGCCGGCGTACTCGTCCGGGCAGGCGACGATCAGTGCCTCCAGCTGCTTGGGCGGCGCGTCGAGGTCCTCTTCGGCGGACTTGAAGCGCTCTAAGCGGTAGTCCGCCAGCACGGTGCCCTCGGTGATCGCGGCGGCAATGTCGGCGCCGGACTCCGACGGAAGCGACCAGCAGAGCACGCGGGCCGAGAGCTCGCGGCCGCGCTCTAGGACGCTCACCGCGGCGACCCTCGCGCGCTCCGGCGTGAAGTCGTTGCGCGACCCCAGCCCGACGAGCAGCCAGCGGCGGCCGTCGGCGTGGGCGAGGGCGAGGGAACGGAAGGAGCGGCGTGCCTCACCGGAGTCCAACAGTTCCGCCAGAGCCTCAGGAGCATCGGAGGAGGGCGTCTCCCCGTCGAAGATCGGGACGATCAGGGTGTCGGCCTCCTGAGCGCTCAATGGCTGCGAGCTGGTCGTGACCTCCATCGCCGGGACGATAGCCGGACGCCCTGCCGGGCGAGAGCGTCGACTACCATTCTCGGGCTCCCACCTGCTCCCCAACCCTTAGGAGAAACCCGCCCTCATGGCCAAGACAGTGATCCTCGGCGCCGCACGAACCCCGATCGGCAAGATGGGCGGCGGTCTCTCGACCCTCGACGCGACCGAGCTCGGCGCGATCGCCATCGGCGCGGCCCTCGAGCGTGCCGGTGTCGAGCCTGAGCAGGTCGAACACGTCGTCATGGGACAGGTGCTCCAGGCCGGCCAGGGCCAGATCCCCTCGCGCCAGGCCCAGATCAAGGCGGGCATCCCCAAGGAGATCTCCTCAGAGACCGTCAACAAGGTCTGTGCCTCGGGTCTGCGGGCCTCGGTGATCCTTGATCAGGCGATCCGGGCCGGTGACATGCACGTTGGCGTAGGCGGCGGCATGGAGTCGATGTCCAAAGCTCCCTACCTGCTTCCCCAGGCCCGCTTCGGCTACCGGATGGGCGACGCCAAGATGCTCGACGCGATGGTCCACGACGGTCTGACGAACCCGTTCTCGGGGAAGCAGATGTTCGTCGAGGCGACCGAGATCGGCGAGGAGCTTGAGATCACCCGCGCCGACCTCGACCGCTGGGCGCTGCGCTCGCACGAACTCGCCCTCAAGGCGACCGACGAGGGCCGCCTGCCGGAGGAGATCGTCACGGTGACGGTCAAGGGCCGCAAGGGCGACACGGTCGTCGAGATCGACGAGGGCCCCCGTCGCGAAACCTCGCTCGAGGCGCTGGCCAAGCTGCCCGGCCTGGTCGGCAAGGAGGGTTCGCACACGGCCGGCAACTCCCCGGGAGTGAACGACGGCGGGGGCGCACTGGTGCTCTCCTCCGAGGAGTGGGCCGAGGCGAACGGCAAGGAGATCCTGGCTGAGATCGTCACGCACGCTCAGAGCGCCAACGACTTCGCCTACCTCGCGACCACGCCCGCCAGCGCCGCCAAGAAGGCGCTCGAGAAGGCAGGCCTGCAGCCGGGCGACATCGACGTCTGGGAGATCAACGAGGCCTTTGCCTCGGTCACGCTGAACTCGATCCGGATGCTGGGGATCGACGAGGACCGCGTCAACGTCAACGGCGGGGCTGTCGCCCTCGGCCACCCGATCGGCGCCTCCGGAGCGCGGATCCTGGGCAGCCTCGCGCTCGAGCTGCGCCGCCGTGGAGGCGGGCTCGGCTGCGCCGCGATCTGCTCCGGCGGCGGGCAGGGCGACGCGGTGATCCTCAAGGTCTGAGATGACCGTGGGCGCTTCGCGAGGCTGCGTCCTCGGTCGCTCATGTGCGATGCACACTTCGCTCCCTGCGTCCTTGCCTCACTCGACCCACGACCATCTCTCCGGTTGATGGCAGCCGAGTGGCCGCCCAACGAGCGGACGGGCGCCGCTTTCTTCGATCTGGACAAGACGCTGATGGCGGGATCCTCGGGCGTGTTCTTCGCCCGAGCCGCATATGAAACGGGCATGATCTCGCGCCGGCGCCTGGTGATGGACGTCTACGAGAACGTCCGCTTCAGGCTGCTCGGCTCCACCGACGACCGGGCCGACGACGTGCGAAAGCGCGTCGGCGAGATGATCGCGGGGGTCCGCGTCCGAGATCTCGAGCGGCTCTCGCCGAGGGTTCTCAGCGGGGTCCTGCCCCGTCTGTACCCCGAGATGCTCGAGCGGGCATACGCACACCAGGACGCCGGAATGCCCGTCTACATCCTGACGGCTGCATCCCAGGAGATGGCTGACCTGCTGGCCCACGTCCTCTCCTTCGACGGCGGCCTGGGCTCTCGCTCGGAGATCGTCGACGGCCACTACACGGGACGCCCGGCGGGGCCCTTCAACTACCGCGAGGGGAAGGTCATCTCGATGCGCGAGGTGTCAGATCGCGAGAGCCTCGACCTGGCAGCCTCCTTTGCCTACTCGGATTCCGAGTCCGACCTGCCGATGCTCCGCGCGGTTGGCCATGCCGTGGTCGTGAACCCCGATGCTCTCCTGCGCCGAATCGCCCTGGAGGAGGGCTGGGAGGTGATCGAGCTCGATCGCCTGGGCAGACGGCTGAAGCTGCTCGCGGCAGTCGGCGCGGCCACGGCTCTGGCCTCGGCCGGCCGCGGGCTCGTCGAGCGGGGCGCGATCAGGCGCCCCGCGAGCAGGCCCGGCCTGCGACGCGGCTCGGACGGGCGACGCGGGCGCCCGCGACGGCGATGAGGCCGTAGAGTACGCCGCCATATGTCCTCCCCCGCATCCACCACTCAGAGCAAGATCCGCGTCGTCGTCGCCAAGCCTGGGCTCGACGGCCATGACCGCGGCGCCAAGATCATCGCCCGCGCGCTTCGCGACGCGGGAATGGAGGTGATCTACACCGGGCTCCATCAGACGCCCGAACAGATCGTCGAGACCGTGATCCAGGAGGACGCCGACGCGGTCGGCCTTTCGATCCTCTCGGGCGCGCACATGACGCTTGTCCCCCGTGTCGTCGAGCTGTTGAAGGAGCAGGGGATCAACGACGTCGTGATCACCGTTGGAGGCACCATCCCGGCGGAGGACATTCCCGAGCTGAAGAGCCTGGGAGTCGCCGAGGTGTTCACCCCCGGTGCTCCCACCCAGGCGATCGTCGATTTCATCCGCGGCGCCACCGGCGAGCGGGAATAAGCGGCTGATTGACTCGTCAGTCAACCGCTCGAGCAGGTAAGATCGCACCTAACAGACCCCAAGGAGTTACCTGAGAATGAAGATATGCGTCCTGGTTAAGGAGGTTCCGGACGCCGCCGTCGAGAAGAGGATCGACCCCTCGACGGGGCGTATGGACCGAAGCGGGGAGAAGAACCTCAACCCGTATGACACGCACGCCATCGAGGCGGCAATGCAGATCAAGGAGGGCGGCGCGGTGCCGGTCGAGGAGATCGTCGCCGTGACGATGGGCCCCGAGAGCGCCGTGCGCGCGCTGCACAAGGCCGTCTCGCTGGGAGCGGACCGCTCGGTTCACCTAAGCGATCAGGTCGTGGCCGGCTCCGACGTGGCCGCCACCGGCTACGCGCTCGCCAAGACCCTGCAGCGGGAGGCCCCGGACCTGGTTCTGCTCGGCCAGCAGTCGGATGACGGCGAGTGCTACACGATCGGCGCGGTTGTGGCCGAGCATCTGGGAATGCCCTCGCTGACGCAGGTGATCAAGATGGATGTCGACCCGGAGAGCCTGCGCTGCGAGCGTCAGGCTGAGTACGGCTACGACACGGTTCAGATCAAGCTGCCCGCCGTCATCTCGGTGGGGGACGCGATCAACGAGCCCCGCTACCCGTCGCTGAAGGCGATCATGGGCGCGAAGAAGAAGCCGCTCGACACGGTCAGCGCCGCTGACGTGGAGATCGACGCCGGCAAAGTCGGTGGCGAGAACTCGGCCGCCCAGTGGGTTGCCGCGAAGGCACCCCCCGCAAAGGCCGCCGGCGAGATCATCGAAGACGAGGACACCGGCGAAACGGTCGAAAAAATCGTCGCCTGGCTCGACGAGCGCAAGCTCATCTAAGGAGACTGAACGGACATGGCAAACATCCTGGTCTACGCGCTGCACTACGACGGCGCGATCAACAAGAACTCACTGGGGGCCGTCTCCGAGGGCGCCAAGCTGGCCGCCGAACTCGGCGGCGAGGCTCACGCGATCCTTCTCGGTGAGAACGTCCCGCAGGACCTTGCCGCATCACTGGGCAAATACGGTGCCAAGAAGGTGCTCGTCGCCGAGGGCCCCGAGGGTCTCGCACAGCCTCTGGTTGACGCGATGGCCAAAGCGATCACCGACGGCGGCTACTCCTACGCGCTGTTCGGCGGAGGCCTGCTCGGCTTCGAGATCGGTGCCGGCCTGGCCGCCCGCCTCGGTGCGGGCGTGGCGATGGAGGTCACCGCGGTTCGCGCTGAGGGCGGCGAGCTGATCGCCGAGCGCCCGATCCTGGGCGACTCCGCGATCTCCGAGATCAAATACCGCTCGGACGTCGGCATCATCATCGGGCGGCTGAACGCGTTCGAGATCAAGCAGTCCGGCGACGCCGACGCGCCCGTCGAGCAGCTGAGCTTCGAGCTCAGCGCCCATGCGGGACAGGCAACCATGGTCACCCGCGGTGAACAGCGCGGTGCCGATGTCGACATCGAGGGCGCCGACATCCTGATCGCCGGTGGTCGCGGCCTGGGCAAGGCGGAGGGCTTCGAGCTCGCCGAGGAGCTGGCCAAAGCCTTCGGCGGAAACAGCGCCGTCGCGGCTACCCGTGCGGTGGTCGACGCGGGCTGGTACCCCTACGCCGCTCAGATCGGACAGACCGGCAAGACGGTCTCGCCGAAGCTGTATCTGGCGGCCGGGATCTCCGGCGCGATCCAGCATAAGGTGGGCATGCAGAGCTCGGAGAACATCGTCGCGATCAACAAGGACGCGAACGCTCCGATCTTCGAGTTCTCGGACCTCGGCGTGATCGGTGATCTGAACAAGATCCTGCCGAAGCTGACCGAGGCAGTGAAGGCCAAGAAGGGAAGCTGAGATGGCTTCACACGGCGGCTCAAACGGGAAGGTCGCACCCGCGGCCTTCCCACCCCCGGTGGACTCGCGCAAGGAGTTCATCAAGCGCGGACTCGACGCGGAGGACGAGCTGATCGAGGTCGGCGTGGCGATAGTCGGCGGCGGGACGGCAGGCCTGTCCTGCGCCAACCGCCTTCTGCAGCTGCTGGCCGACGACCCCGAGACGATGGAGCGCCTCGGGGAAGTCCCTGTCGCCGTGATCGAGAAGGCCAAGACATGCGGTGGCCATAACCTCTCCGGTGCCGTGATGCGCCCGGGACCGCTCGAAGAGCTGTTTCCCGAGATGTCCCGCGAGGATTGGCGCAAGGAGGGCTTCGCCTACGGCGAGGTCGAGAAGGAGTCGGTGTACATGCTGACCGGGCCGAAAAGCAAGATCCCGGTCCCGGTGATCGCGGTGCCGAACTTCAAGAACCACGGCAACGAGGTCGTCTCGGTCTCTTCGATGGCGCGCTTCCAGCAGCGCCAGGCGGAGGAGGCCGGCGCCTACATCCTGACCGAGACGGCAGCCACGCAGCTGATCGTCGACGAGGGGCGGGTCGTCGGCGTGCGATCCGGAGACAAGGGCCGCGGCAAGGACGGCGAGCCGCTGGGCAACTTCGAGCCCGGGACCGACATCAAGGCCCATGCCACGGTCCTGGCGGAGGGCTGCTGGGGACATCTGACCGGTCCCGCGATCCAGGAGTTCGGCCTCGCCGAGGGGCGCGAGCCGCAGGTCTGGGAGCTTGGCGTCAAGGAGGTCTGGAAGGTGCCCAAGCCGCTGGACCGGGTGATCCACACATTCGTGCAGCCCTGGCCGCTGAAGGTCTCGCCCAAGTACGGGCAGCTCGGGGGCACCTGGATCTACCCGATGAAGGACGAGAAGACGGGCGACGACCTCGTCTCGATCGGCTTCGTCGTCGATCTCAACTACCGCGACGCGACGACCTCGGCACACGATCTGCTCCAGACATTCAAGATGCATCCGCTCGTCAAAGGCATCCTCGAGGGCGGCGAGCGGGTCGCCTGGGGCGCAAAGGCGCTCCCGGGCGGCGGATATTGGTCGATGCCCAAATTGTCGATGCCCGGGGCGGTGCTCGTTGGTGACTCCGCCGGCATGGTTGACACGGCGGCCCTGAAGGGCGTTCACCACTGCGTCATGTCCGGCAAACTCGCCGCCGAGTCGATCTACGCGGCGCTGGTGCGCGGCGAGACGAGCTTCGAGTCCTACGAGGAGGCCGTCGAGAACTCCACGATCGGCTCCGAGCTCTACCAGGTGCGAAACACCCGGCAGGCATTCCAGAAAGGCTTCCTGGTCGGCAGTGCGCTGGCCGGCCCGTCGATCATGTCCAAGGGCAAGGTTCCCCCGGGGCGCCAGGAGTGGCACCGGGACGACGCCGAGCCCATGTTCCTGGGCAACACGAAGGAGCGCTACCCGAAGCCCGACGGCAAGTACACGTTCGACAAGCTCTCGTCGGTGTTCATCACGGGCAACGCGACCCGTGACGATGCGCCGAACCACATTCGCGTCCAGAAACACGTTCCGCGGGAGATCGCCGAAACCTGGAAGTGGATGTGCCCGGCGGGGGTATATGAGATCCCCGAGGATGCTCCTGAGACGGGTGACGTCGACGTGATCGTCAACTACACGAACTGTGTGCAGTGCGGCGCCATCACCGCCAAGGGCGGACGGCTGACGACTCCCGAGGGCGGCGACGGGCCGCTCTACCAGGTCACCTGAGCCCCCGCCGGCACGGCGGGGCATGCTCAGGTTCGGTTTCGCGCGAAACCTGAGCGCATCTGCAGTGTTAGGGAGTGTGATGAACGCGAATATCCAAACGCCTGGCCGTCATCGCCGCCCCGGCGGCCTGCCGCTGATCCTGGCCATGCTGGGCGTCCTCGCCTGGCTGGCTCTCGCTCCGCACGCGCTCGCCGACACGCCCGCCGCTGCCACGCAGAGCACCACGCCGGTCAAGCCCACCGCGGTGGCGACGCTTGAGCAGTGCGTCACGTCGGGCACCCAGGCCGAACGCTCAGCGACCTTCTCGGGCGAAATGGCGGCCATCCCGGGTGCCGTGAAGCTCGAGATGCGAATCGACGTGCTCGAGCGGATGCCCCGCGAAGCGATCTTCCACACGGTCACATCTCCGGGCCTCGGCGTGTGGCGGATCGCCGCCCCGGGCGTGAAGTCCTACAAGTACCTCAAAGAGGTCACGAACCTCTCCGCGCCCGCCTCCTACAGGGCTTCTGTGCGCTTCCGCTGGCTGAACGCCAAGGGGAAGATGATCAGGGCCGCGGAACTGAAGACGGCTCGTTGCGTGCAGACGGCACAGGGCCGCAAACCCGCCGAAGAACCGGCACCGGCCGCCTGAGCCGCGGCGGCCCGCTAGAATCATCCGACGATGAAGGCCAAGATCCATCCGACCTACGAGCAGGCTCACGTTCGCTGCACCTGCGGCAACGAGTTCATCACGCGGGCGACCCGCGATGAGCTCCACGTCGAGGTCTGCTCGAACTGCCACCCCTTCTACACGGGGCGCCAGAAGCTGATGGACACGGGCGGCCGCGTGGAGCGCTTCCAGCGCCGCGTAGCGAAGGGCCGCCTGCACTCGGCCCAAGCCCGCACCGCAAAGTAGCTCGATGGCGGCGGGCGCAGCCGCGGACTCACCGGGCACGCCTGCGCGGCTGACTGCCGCCACGGCGACGGCGCCAACCGTCGATCAGCCGAACTCCGGCGTCGCGGACGCCGAAGTTCTCCCCGACGGCGAGCTTCAGGCGACGCGCGACGCCCCGCTGGGCGGCCAGGCTGTGCTCGAGGGCGTGATGATGCGCGGCGTCTCCAACTGGGCCGTGGCGGTCCGCAAGCCCACCGCCGAGCAGTTGGCCGAGGGTGAGCGCTCCCCCGAGGAGGCCGCTCTGGGCGAGGTCGAGGTCACGACCTATCCGCTCGACTCCGCCATGCGCCGGCACCGGGTTCTGCGCCTGCCGATCATCAGGGGGGTCGTCGCGCTGGGCGGCTCGATGGCGATCGGCTTCCGCGCCCTGGAGGTCTCCGCCAACGCCCAGCTTCCCCCAGAGGACGCCGAGTCGGAGCCTCAGGAGATTCCCAAGGCGGTCTGGATCGGGACTGTGGTCCTGGCCGTCGCGATGGCCGTCGTCCTGTTCTTCCTGATTCCCGTCGGGCTCACCAGCCTGATCAAGGACCAGCTCAACTCGTCGGTGCTGTTCTGGCTGATCGAGGGAATCGTCCGGACAGCCCTGTTCCTGGGCTACATGCTGCTGCTCTCGCGACTGCGCGATCTGCGCCGGGTCTTTGAGTACCACGGCGCAGAGCACAAGACGATCTCCTGCTTCGAGGCTGGACTCGATCTGACGCCGACCAACGCGCAGCGCTTCTCGCGCCTGCACCCTCGCTGCGGGACTAGCTTCTTGTTGATCGTGATGGTCGTGTCCATCTTCGTCTTCGCCCCGATCGGCCTGCCGGCCTGGTACTGGCTGGTCGCCACCAGGATCCTCGGGGTGCCGCTGATCGCGGGGCTCTCCTTCGAGCTGATCAAGTTCGCCGGGCGCAATCGCACCCGCCCCTGGGTGCGGGCGATCATGTGGCCGGGCCTGAAGCTCCAGCTGCTGACCACACGCGAGCCCGACCTCGACCAGCTCGAGGTTGCGATCGCGGCGCTTGAGGCGGTTCTCGCGCTCGAGCGCCCGGGTGAGCTCACGGCGGACGACCTGGTCGGTGTCGAGGTGGTCGCCTAGGCCGGCTCGGCCACGGCCGGGACCATCCTGGCCACCAGTTCCCTCCAGCCGGCCTTCAGCCGCTCGGAGTCCATCTCGCGCGTCTCGCGCAGGTAGCGATAGAAGTCCGCCCCCAGGCAGGCCAGCAGAGTCTCGGCGAGGTACTCGGCGTCGCAGTCGGGATCTGTCTCCCGCAGCAGCAGAGTCATGTGGAGTCTGTAGACGGCGTAGGGCGCAGAGCTGAAACGGGCACCGCCGTCCTCGGCGGCCATCAGCAGTTCGGAGTGCCCTTCGAGCATGTCGATCACGGCTTCGCCGAAGGCCACCAGGCGGTCGCCGGGGCAGGCGCCGGGGCCGAGCGGGGGAGCCCCCCTGATGATCTCTTCCTGGAAGTGGCTCTCGCGCTCGGACAGGACGGCGCGCGCGAGCGCCGCTCGTGAGCCAAAGCGCCTGAAGAGGGTTCCCTTCCCGACGCCCGCCTGCTCGGCGATCTCATCCATCGAGACGCAGCTGACCCCCCGTTCATCGAACAGCCGTTGTGCCGTGCAGAGGATCCGCGCCCGGTTGCGGGCGGCGTCGACCCGTTCGGCCGGCTCGGGCTCGATCAGGGGAAGTTCGAAAAACGTGTCCATGCGCACAATCAATACTACTAAACGGACTTCGGTCCGATTTGCTGTTACAGTGGATTGAAGCCAAGCGGACTGCGGTCCGCCATAACCCTTGAACCCAAGGAGCACCAATGAGCACAGCAACGCAGCAGCCGGTCGCAGCCGGAACCTGGAAGATCGACACAGTTCACTCGAACATCGGCTTCTCGGTCAAACACATGGTCGTGGCGACGTTCCGCGGCCGATTTGAGAGCTACACGGGCTCGCTCGTCGCCGGCGAGGACGGCACCCCGGTCCTCGAGGGCTCGGTCGACGTCGACTCGATCGTCGTCAAGGACGAGAACCTCGCGGGGCACCTGAAATCCCCCGACTTCTTCGACAGCGCCAACCACCCGCGGATCAACTTCCGCTCGAAGGACATCCACGTCACAGAGAGCGGCCAGCTCGAGGTCGAGGGTGAGCTGACCCTGAAGGGGCACACGCACACGGTCACGGGGCGCGGCTCGATCAACGGCCCGCACGTGGACATTGCCGGTAACGACAAGCTCGGCATCGAGCTCGAGGCGGTAATCGACCGCCGCGAGTACGGCCTCGAGTGGAACGCGCCGCTCCCCAAGGGTGGCTTCGCGCTCGAGAACGACGTCAAGCTCCAGGTCGAGCTCGAGCTCGTCAGGGAGGCCCAGTAACCATGAAGGTCCTCGGTCTGTCGGGCAGCCTGCGCAGCGCATCGCACAACAGGAGCCTCCTGCTGGGAGCGGCGGGCCTGCTGCCCGGCGGAACCGAGTTCGAGCTGTTTGAGCAGCTCGCCTCGATCCCTCCCTACAACGAGGACGAGGAGCACTCAAGGCCACCGGCGGTTGAGGCGCTCCGGCGTGCAATCGCTGACGCCGACGCGGTCATCGTGGCCACCCCCGAGTACAACGGCTCGATTCCGGGGGTGCTCAAGAACGCCCTCGACTGGGTCTCACGGCCGGTCGCCCAGTCGCCGCTGAAAGGCAAGCCCGTGGCGGTCATCGGCGCCAGCACGGGGCTGTTCGGCGCCGTCTGGGCACAGGCCGAGACGCGTAAGGTGCTCTCGACGATCGGCGCTCGCGTGGTCGACCGGGAGCTGCCGGTCGGACAGGTCGACGAAGCACTCGCGGACACCGGCCTGCCGCTGGAGCGGGACATGGTCGAGAGCCTCTCGGCGACGCTCGACGAGCTGCTCGAGCTGGCATCTCCACAGCGCGCCGCAGCATGAGCTGAGCGGGCTCGGCGCCCCGTGCGCCTAGACTGCCCGGCGATGATCGAAGAGCTCGTAAAGCAGATCGAGACGCGCTTCGCCGAGCTCGGACAGCAGATGACCGACCCCGAGGTCATCTCCGACCGCCAACGCTACGCCGAGGTCGGCCGTGCCTACAGCCAATTGGAGGCCGCGGCCAAACTGGCAAGCGAATGGCGCCTGGCGCAGGACGATGCGGCCGGGGCGGAAGAGCTCCTCGCCGAGATGGGCGAGGAGTCTGAGATGCGCGAGGAGCTGACCGAGGCCCGGCGCCGCATCGAGGAGCTCGAGGAGGAGATTCGCCTCGCCATGGTCGAGCAGGACCCCAACGACGAGAAGAGCGTGATCGTCGAAATTCAGGGCGGCGCCGGGGGCGAGGAGGCCGGGCTGTGGGCGGGTGACCTCTACCGGATGCTCACCCGCTACGCCGAGCGCCGAGGCTGGCAGACCGAGTCGCTCGAGGTGGGGGAGGGCAAGTACACGTTCGCCGTCAAGGGCGACGGCGCCTACTCGGTCTTCAAGTTCGAGGGCGGCACCCACCGCGTTCAGCGCGTGCCCCAGACCGAGTCCCAGGGCCGGGTGCACACCTCGACAGCCACCGTCGCGGTGCTGCCCGAGGCGGAGGACGTGGACATCCAGGTCGACCCCAACGACCTGCAGATCGATGTCTACCGCTCCTCGGGTCCCGGCGGGCAGTCCGTCAACACGACCGACTCGGCCGTGCGGATCACCCACAAGCCCTCGGGGATCGTCGTCTCGATGCAGGATGAGAAGTCCCAGCTTCAGAACCGGGAGAAGGCTCTGCGGGTTCTGCGGGCTCGGCTCTACGAGCAGGCCCTCGCCGACCAGCAGGCCGAGCTGGCAGCCGACCGCCGCTCGCAGGTCGGCACGGGGGATCGTGCCGAGAAGATCCGCACCTACAACTACGGCGAGCGCCGCGTCACCGACCACCGGATCAAGCTGACCGTCCACAACCTCGACCAGGTCCTCGAAGGAGAGCTCGACGAGCTGACCTCGGCCCTGCAGTCCGATGAGAAGCGCCGGCGCCTGCAGGCCCAGGCCTCGGCGTGAGGGGCACGCCGGTCCGAGATGCGCTCGCCGGCGCGATCACGGCGATCACCGCAGCCGGCTCGGAGACTCCCCGCCTGGACGCCGAACTGCTGCTCTGCGACGTTCTCGGTGTGAGTCGCGAGCAGCTTGTGACCGACCGGACGCTGAGCGTCGCGGGAGGAGCCGTTCGGCCCTTCCAGGATGCGGTTCGGCGGCGCTCGATCGAACGCGAGCCGATCGCCTACATACTCGGCCACCGCGGCTTTCGCCGCCTGGATCTGAAGTGCGACCGGCGCGCCCTGGTGCCGAGGCCCGAGACGGAGCTGCTGGTCGAAGCCGGACTCGACCTGCCACACGGCGTGCATGTGCTCGACCTCTGCACCGGCGGCGGCGCCGTCGCGCTGGCATTGAAGGACGAGCGGCCCGACCTCGAGGTGACGGGGAGTGATCTGAGTGAGCCGGCGCTCGAGCTGGCGCGGGAGAACTCCGCGCAGCTCGGCCTGGACGTCAGATGGGTGCGAGGTGACCTGCTCGACGGGATCGGAGACGAATTCGACGCCGTGCTCGCGAATCCGCCGTATGTCGCCGACTCCGAACGCGCCCAGCTGGCACCAGAGATACTCCGCCACGAGCCCCACGAGGCCCTCTTCGCAGGCCCTGACGGGCTCCAGGTGATCCGCCGTCTGCTCGATCAGGTCGGCTCGCGCCGGCGCGTCCGGACGCTGGCGATCGAGATCGGCCGGGGTCAGGCGCCCGCTGTCCTCGAGATGACCAGGGCTCGGGGATTTGTCGATTGCCATTGCAAAAAGGACCTGGCGGGTGTAGAACGGGTGATCATCGGGGAGCGAGGATGAAATCCAATGCTTGACGAGGAAGACGCCGCAAAGCTGCAGGACTGCGTCGCCGCCGGCGGCGTCGCCGTTTTTCCCAGCGACACCGTCTACGGCATCTGCTGCGACCCGGAGAACCAGGCGGCCGCACGCCGCCTCTACGAGCTGAAGGGCCGGCCCGCCACCCGCGCGTCGGCGGTGATGTTCTTCTCGCTCGACCCCGCTCTGGAGATGCTCAGCGAGCTGCCCGAGGCCGACAGGCTGGCGCTGCAGGTGCTTCTGCCGGGCCCGTTGACGATTCTGCTGGCGAACCCGGCGAAACGATTCGCCGCGGCCTGCCGGACCGACCCGCTGACCTTCGGCCTGCGCGTCCCACGGCTGGGCGCGAACATCGCCGCGCTGGCGCGGATCACGATCCCGGTCATGCAGTCCAGTGCCAACGCCTCCGGTCAGCCTGATGCGCGGACACTCCAGGAAGTTCCCATCGAGATGCGAGAGGGCGCCGACCTGGTGCTCGACGGCGGCGCGCTCGGAGGAACTCCCTCGACGGTGATCGACCTGCGAGACCTCGAGGCCGAGGGGCGCTGGCATGTGCTGCGTGAGGGCGCCCTGCCGAAGACCGATGTCGAGGCCGCCCTGGCGAGGCTCGCCTAAGGCTCAGGCCGGGGAATGACCCGTGCTCCCGCACGGGATGCTAGCCTCGAGTCAGCTGCCGCAACTGGCGCCCTGAGGTGGAAATGACCACCGGGAAGCGGCCAGCGAAGACGCCGCGCGCCTGGGCACCAGAGTCCTTCGTCGCCTGCCAAGGAGAGCGCTGTGTCTGAGAGTGAGCTGAGCCCCGACTACTTCAACCGTCCGCTGGCCGAGGTGGACCCCGAGATCGCCGACGCGCTGAACGGCGAGCTGGAGCGCCAACAGCGCACGCTGGAGATGATCGCCTCGGAGAACTTCGTTCCCCGGGCCGTCCTCGAGTGCCAGGGCTCGGTCCTCACCAACAAGTACGCCGAGGGCTATCCAGGCAGGCGCTACTACGGGGGCTGCGAGTGGGTCGACGTGTCCGAGCAGCTGGCCATCGACCGAGCCAAGTCCCTGTTCGGAGCCGAGCACGCCAACGTCCAGCCTCACTCCGGCTCGCAGGCGAACGCGGCCGTCTACCACGCCCTGCTGCAGCCGGGCGACACGATCATGGGCCTCTCACTGGCACATGGCGGGCACCTCAGCCATGGGATGAAGATCAACGTCTCGGGCCGTCTCTACGACATCGCGCCCTACGAGGTCGATCGCGAGAGCTCGCTCATCGACATGGACGAGGTCGCCCGGATCGCCCGCGAGCGTCGTCCCAAGATGCTGCTGGCGGGCTGGTCGGCCTATCCGCGGGAACTCGACTTCGCGCGCTTCCGGGAGATCGCCGACGAGGTCGGTGCGCTGCTGATGGTCGATATGGCCCACTTCGCCGGGCTCGTGGCGGCAGGTCTTCACGCGAACCCGATCGAGCACGGCGCAGACGTCGTGACGACCACCACCCACAAGACGCTGGGCGGCCCCCGGGCCGGGATCATCCTCTGCAAGGAGGAGTACGCCAAAAAGATCGACTCGGCTGTCTTCCCCGGTCAGCAGGGCGGCCCGCTCGAGCACGTCATCGCCGCCAAGGCCGTGGCCCTGAAGATCGCCACCAGCGAGCTTTTCGTCGAGCGCCAGCAGCGTACCGTCGCGGGCGCACGCGCTCTCGCCGGCGAGCTGTTGAAGGCCGGCCACGGCGTCAATGTCCTCACCGGCGGGACCGACGTGCACCTGGTGCTGGTCGACATGCGCGAGTGCGACCCGGAGCTGAGCGGCCTGCGGGCTGAGGAGCGCCTGCACAAGATCAACATCACGGTCAACCGCAACGCCGTGCCGTTCGACCCCCGCCCGCCGATGGAAGCCTCGGGTCTGCGGATCGGAACTCCGGCGCTCGCCACGAGAGGCCTGCAGGAGGACGACTTCGTCGAGCTGGGGAAGATCCTCGCGGTCGCTCTCACGCCGGAATACGACTCGCGCAGCGACGAGCTGACCGAGCGAGTGGCCGCGATCGTCGAGCGCTACCCCCTTTACGAGGGGCTCGCCGCGCCCATGCCGGCCTGAGCGACCCGGGCGGCGCGGGATGCTCCGCGACGCTTGCGACCTCGGCGCCTGCGATGCTTTCCGGAGCCGATGGCGCACCCCACTGAGCTCGAAGCGCTTTATGCGTTCCTGGCGGCGCTGGCCGTCACGGCCGTCCTGACTCCCCTGACGATGCGCCTCGCGCGAGCGGTCGGGGCGATCGATGAACCGCGCGAGCGGGGGCTCTCTGAACGGCCGACGCCGCTGCTGGGCGGCCTGGCCATCTTCGCCGGAACCCTTGTGGCCGGGCTGATCTGGCTCCCGGCGGGCTACGGCGGAGAGCCCCACCTGTGGGACGGCGTCCTGCTGGGAGCGGCTGTCATCACGGTGGTGGGCGCGATCGACGACCGTTTCGAACTGCACCCGGCCGTGAAGCTTCTGGGCCAGGTCTTCGCGGCTGTGATCGTCGTCCACTACGGCGTCGCGGTTAAGGTGATCACGCTTCCCTTCGTCGGCAAACTGCACTTCCCCAACGCCGGCGCGACGAACGCGGGGCCGGTCCTGACGGTCATCGGCCTGGTGGCGATGATGAACGTCGTCAACTTCTCCGACGGGGTCGATGGCCTGGCGGCTGGAGTCTGCGCGATCATCGCGGCCGCGATGGCGGTCATCGCATTCGACCTGGGCCGGCAGTCGCCGGGGGTTCTGGCAGCGATCACGGCCGGCGCCGCGCTGGGGTTCCTGATCTTCAACTTCCCGCCCGCCTCGAGCTTCATGGGCGACTGCGGCGCGAACCTGCTTGGTCTGCTGATGGGGGTGATCACGGTCGAGGCAGCCGTGAAGACGACGGCGGTGGTGTCCTTCGTGCTCCCGCTGATCCTTCTGGCCGTGCCGTTCCTGGACACCACGTTCGTCCTGCTCAAGCGGCTCAAGTACAAGCAACCCGTCTATCGCCCGGACAGCGAGCACTTCCATCACCGGATGGCCCGAATCGGTTTTTCCAACCGCCGCACGATCGCCTACCTCTACACCTGGACGCTGATGCTTGCGGGCCTCGCCCTGGCACTTCGATTCGTCCCCTACAGCGATCATCACGGCCACCTCTACACCGGCTGGACGATCGTGATGATCGCCCTCGGCCTGCTCGTCGTCGCCGCCAGCGTCTACCTGGTCTATGTGCTCGAGATCCTCAAGTTCAGGCATCTCGACGCGATGCGGCTTCGCATCCTGCGTCCGGAAGCCTCGCCGGATGAGATCGAGATGGACGTGGTCAAGGACTTCGAGACGGGCGAATTCAAGGCCGTGACCGAAGAATTCAAGGCCGTCGGGCCTGATTCCACGAGCCGGCAGCCCGTCCCGCCCCCCGGCGGCAGCTCACCCCCGGGGGCTCAGCAGCGGATCGGCGAGCGGCAGGTGGATCAGGACGGCGTAGGCGCAGGCGAGGAGAACGACGGCGCGCAGGCGCCGATCGCCGCTGACGGCCGCTAGCGGCAGCGCCCAGATCGCGTACCACGGCAGCAGCCATGCCGTGGAGGCGAGCAGAGCGAGCGTGCTCCAGGCCGCTCCGTCGCGCCAGTCCGCCCCTTTGGCGGTGCGCCACAGGCAGGTCAGGAGCACGGCCAGGAACCCCGCCCAGAAGATTCCCCGCCACCAGCCGGGAGTTCCGTCGAGCGAGAGCAGGCGAGCCGTCTCGGCGGGAATCGAGTGGGTCGCGATCAGTCGCTGCTGCTCGCCCACGGCGCCGAAGAAGCCCAGCGCATGTGGTCCGAAGCCGATCACACCGACGGCGGCGACCACGAGCAGTCCAAGGATGCCCGCCACGGCGACGCCGACGCGGCGTGATCGCTCGGCCGGTGCAAGAACCAGGAATGGGAGCGTGAGGCCGGCCGTCACCTTCACGCCGACCGCAATCGCGAGCGCCCATGCGCCGGACCGGTAGGAGGGGTTGGCTCCGGCCGTCACGAACAGGGTCACCGACAGCAGCAGGATCAGCAGCGTGTCGTTGTGGGCACCCCCGACCGCGAGCACCAGGAGAACGGGGTTCAGCCCGATGAACGCCGCTGCCTGGCGGCGCGAGCGGCCCAGCCTCGAGGCGGCGCCCGCGCTGAGCGCCACAGCCCCCAGGCTCGCCAGGGAGGCGACGCACTTCATGGCCCACAGCCCGCCGGCGGCCCCCAGCGGCGCCGCTCCGTAGCTGGCGAGGGTGTAGATGGGGCCGTAGGGCGAATGCTTGAAGGGCCAGCCGACGAACGCGAAGACGGGATCGCCGGACGCTTCGGCCGCCACGTGGGTGTAGGGGTCCAGCCCATGCAGTGCGCCCATTCGCGCGAACGCCAGGTAGCCGAAGACGTCCTGGGAGATCAGGGGCGGCCCGAGGAGCAGGAGGAGGTGGGCCAGGACGATCGAGCCGGCCAGCAGCCAAAGGGGCAGCCGCCTGGCTCCGGCGAGCACCAGCAGATA
>Ga0265327_10002632_pt1 | contig 18516 bp, 16 predicted proteins | sample 41621metaG_FD_202089 | JGI IMG/M metagenome (GOLD analysis project Ga0265327, IMG submission 202089) | Rhizosphere microbial communities from Carex aquatilis grown in University of Washington, Seatle, WA, United States - 4-16-21 metaG | ecosystem: Host-associated > Plants > Roots > Rhizosphere...
CCACGGGCGCCGCCTCCGCGCCCTGGCCGGGGCCGTCAGACAACCGCGAGCTACCCCGGTAGCTGCTCGAAGTCGCCGAGCAGGCGCAGCGAGGTGGCGACGTCGGTGACCAGCTTGAGACGGTTGGCGCGGATCTCCTTCTGCGGGTCCATCACCAGCACCTGCTCGAAGAAGCGGGTGATCGGCTCGACCAGCGCCCCGGCCGCGATCAGGGCCGCGTCGTAGTCGCGGCGGGCCGCGTTGTCGGCGATGTCGATGTCGGTCGAGGTCAGCGCGGCGCACAGTTCGCGCTCGGCAGGGTCGACGAACAGCGAGCGGTCGACCGTCAGCGCCGACTCGCCCGCCGCCTTCGCCGCGATCCGGGCACATCGGCCGTAGGCGTCCTTCAGCGCGGCGAGGTGCTCGGTGTTCGCGGCCCGGTGAAGCGCCGTCGACAGCGCGGCCAGCGGCAGCGGGCCGGTCACACCGGAGCCGCGCGCCGCGCGCATCTCCTCCACCGTGACGCCCTCGCTGGCAACGACGGGCTCCACCCGGTCGAGCACGAACTCGACCGCGTCCGGGACCGCCTCCAGCGGCTTTCTCCGCAGCTCACGGCCCTGGCTGACCAGCAGCTGGATCGCCTCGCCCGCTAGCTCAGCGAGGCCGAGCTCGAAGCCGCGCTCGAGGGCGATCGCCACGATGCCCGCGGCCGCGCGCCGCAGGCCGTAGGGATCCCGGCTTCCCGTCGGCTGGGCGCCCAGCGCGAACGCCACCGCCACTGTGTCGGCCTTGTCGGCGATCGCCAGCAGCGCCCCCGCCACCGACATCGGCAGCGCCCCCGACGCCTCGACCGGCATGTGGTGCTCCTCGATGGCGTCGCACACCGCCGCCGGCTCGCCGGCCAGCCGCGCGTAGACAGAGCCCGCGTATCCCTGCAGGTCCGAGAACTCCGATACCAATCCCGATACCAGATCCGCCTTGCACAGCTCGGCCGCCCGCAGCACCGCCTCGCGCACCTCGGGCTCGGCGTCCACCCGCTCGCAGAGCTGGGCGGCCAGCGCGCGCACGCGCATCGACTTGTCGGCGAGCGACCCGCTGCCCTCCAGGAAGCTGACCCGGTCAAGTTCGCCGAGCATCGCCGCCAGTCCGCGCTCGACGTCGGCTCTGTAGGCGAACGCCGCGTCCTCCAGCCGGCCGACCAGCACATCCTCGTTGCCGCGGATGACGACCGCGGGGTCGCCGCCGTTGGCCACGAAGACAAAGCGCGGTTCGAGCCGGCCGCCCGACACCATCGGGAAGTACCGCTGATGGGATTGCATCGCCGTCACGGGCACGCGCAGCGGAAGCTCCAGGTAACGGTCGTCGAACCGGCCGACGTGCACGGACGGCCACTCGACCAGGTGCACGACCTCGTCGAGCTTGCGCATCGGGTCGATCCACTCCCCCGCGGCATCCAGGCCGGCCTCGATCAGCTCCCGCCGCTCAGCCGCGTCGACGACCACCTTCACCGACCGCACCTGCTCCACGTAGTGACCGGCGCCGGTCAGCCGCACCTCTCCGCCGAGCACGCGATGACCGTGCGAGAGGTTGTCCGACCTCAGGCCGAACGCCTCGGCCGGGGCCACGTCGCCGTCGAGCATGGCCACCAGCCAGCGCACCGGCCGCGAGAACCGGCCGTCGTCCCAGCGCATCGTTTTCGAGAACTGGATGCCCCCAACCACCGTGTCGACGACGCCGCCGACCAGCTCAGCAGCGGGCGTCGCCTCGCCTTCGGACAGCGCCCACAAGAAGCCCTCCCGCTCGACCAGGTCGGCCGCCGCCAGCCCATTGCGGCGGGCAAACCCTTCGCGCGCCTGCTCGGGGGCATCCGCCCTGGGCCCCCGCCGCTCCACTCGCTCCGCCGCCTTCTCCGCCGGCAGCCCGTACGCCACCGCCGCCAGCCGCCGAGGCGCGACGTACACCGTTGTCGACTGCGCCGGTAGCCCCGCCGCCTCAAGCGCCCCGCCGAGCAGGCCGGGCAGCTGCTCCCCCGCCTCGCGGCACGCGACGGCGGGCAGCTCCTCGCACCCGATCTCGATCAGAAGATCAGGCACCTCGCGCCTCCAGGTACGCCCTGGCGACCGCCTGGGTCAGCCGCCGCACCCGCAGGATGTAGGAGGCGCGGTCGGTAACCGCGATCGCCCGCCTCGCATCCAGCAGGTTGAACGCATGGGAGCACTTGAGCACGTAGTCGTAGGCGACCAGCGGCAGCCCCGCCTCCAGGCAGCGCCCGGCCTCGCGCTCGTGGTCCTCGAAGTGGGCCGCCAGCCGCTCGGTGTCGGCGACCTCGTAGTTGTAGGTGCTGAACTCGCGCTCGTTCTGCTCGTAGACATCGCCCCAGGTGACGCCGGGCGCCCAGACCATGTCCTGCGCGCGGCGAACGCCCTGCAGGTACATGCCGATCCGCTCCAGCCCGTACGTCAGCTCCACCGAGACGGGATCGAGCTCGAGGCCGCCGGCCTGCTGGAAGTACGTGAACTGGGTGATCTCCATCCCGTCCACCCACACCTCCCAGCCGAGGCCCCAGGCGCCCAGGGTCGGGCTCTCCCAGTTGTCCTCGACGAAGCGGATGTCGTGTCTGACCGGATCGATGCCGACGGCGGCCAGCGACCGCAGGTAGACGTCCTGGACGTCGGCCGGAGCCGGCTTCAGGATCACCTGGTACTGGTAGAACTGCTGGAAGCGGTACGGGTTCTCGCCGTAGCGGCCGTCGTCCGGCCGGATCGACGGCTCGACGTACGCCGTCCGCCACGGCCACGGGCCGAGCACGCGCAGAAACGTCGCCGGGTTGGACGTGCCCGCCCCGACCTCGGTGTGGTAGGGCTGGAGCACGACGCAGCCCTCACCCTCCCAGAAGGCCTGCAGCTCGCTGATCAGTGACTGGAAAGTCGTCGCAGGCACGAAAGCGGCAAGCTATCAGAGCGCCGCCAGCGTCCGCAGGCGGAAGCCGCCGTGGTGAGCGTAGGTCTCTTCGACCACCCGCAGCGCGTCGTTGGACGCTCGCCCCGCGACCTGCACCGATCCCAGCGGGCGGACTAGCATGGTCTGCAGCGCCTCCACGCTCTGCTCGCCCAGCGGGAAGCCTCCGGATGCCGCCAGGCATGAAGCACAGACGGCGCCGCCGGCTGCGGCCGAGTAGCCGGTCAGGGCGTGCTCCTCGCCGCATCCCGCGCAGGCGTCGAGGTGCGGCAGGTACCCGGCCAGGGCCAGCAGCTTGAGCTGGAATGCCAGGCCCAGCGCGTCGCGGGCAGGGTCGGCGGCCGGCTGCCACTCCTCGAGCACATCCAGGAACCGCGTCAGGCCCTGGTAGGTGCGCGGCTGCGGCTCCGGCTCGACCTGGAGCCGGAGGATCGCCTCGGCGCCGATCTGGGCAACGGCCAGGCGGGCCCCGTCCTCGCGCAACGGAGCGTGGGAGCTGACGATGTCGGCACCGGAGACGGTGTGCAGCTCTCCGCGGCCCTCGTGCATGAGCAGCGCGACCACCGTCAACGGCTCCAGCCGTGCGCCGAACCGCGAGCCCGTCTTGCGCACGCCCTTGGCGATCGCGTTCACCCGGCCGCGCTCCGCCGTGTAGAGGTGCAGCACGCGGTCAGCCTCGGAATAGCGCATCGAGCGCAGCACCACGGCCTCGGTCTTGTACGTCCGTCCCACAGCAGGACGATACATAGAAGCTCTGACGGGGATGCCTCGGTCAGGCCGTCGCCGGCAGCGGAACAGCCAGCCACGGCGGGTTCAGCTTGCGGATGACCGCCGCGACAGGGCAGGTCTCGTCATGCGCCCCCGGGAGGTAGCCCGTGGAGAGCAGGAACTCGCCGACGATCTCGCCGCCGGTAAACCGGAAGGTGTTCTTGAACAGCTTGACCCACTCGTCCTTGGGCAGCGGGTGATGGGCATCGATCCACTCGGCGAAGTCGCCGTGGCTGTCGCGCAGGGCGAGGACGGTTCCCGCATTCGCAACCGCCGCGTCCACCTTGAGGCGGTTGCGGATGATCCCCGCGTCGGCCAGCAGCCGGGCCCGGTCGGCGTCGCCATAGGCCGCGACCTTCTCGACGTCGAACCCGTCGAACGCCGCCCGAAACGCCTCCCGCTTCTTGAGCACCGTCAGCCAGGACAGCCCGGCCTGGTTGATCTCCAGGATCAGCCGCTCGAACAGCACCGACTCGTCGCGCGTCGGGAAGCCGTACTCGAACTCGTGGTACGGCCCGTGCCACGGATGTCCGGGTGCGAAGTCGCAGTAGCTCACGCCGGCTCCTGGGCGACGTCGCGCACCTCGGCGTCCGGGATCGCGGCGAGCAGCTGCTGGAGATCGACCTCGAACACGGCGTTGGGCGTACCGGCGGCGCACCAGACCGTCGCAAAGCGGGTCAGCGACCGGTCGACCACGGTTCGCAGCGGCCGATCGTGGCCCAGCGGCGGCACACCGCCGATCGCGAACCCGGTCGCCTCCTTGACCTCGCTGCCGCGGGCCATCCGCACACCGTCGCCGAGCGACGCAAGGTCGATCATCCTGTCGCCGGCGCAGAGGCACAGGACGGGCGTTCCGCCGCCGTCGACCAGCACGACCGACTTCACGATCTGCCCCAGCTCGCTGCCGACGGCCGCGGCGGCGTCGGCCGCGGTCCGGGTCGAGGCCTCGAGCTCCACCGGCTCGATCTCCAGACCGGCCGCCCGCAGGCGGTCAGCAAGCTTCAGCGCCGTGGGGTGCAGTTCGGGCAATAGTGAGTTCCTCTCTGAGCGACGCGGATCTTCCGGATCGGGTAGCCGCACCGCGGGCACGGCTCACCCTCGCGATCGTAGACGGCGAACCGCTCCTGCATCGACCCAGGCTCGCCGTCGACGCGGCGATAGGTGTCGATGCTGGCGCCCTGAGCGAGGATCCCACGGCCGAGCACGTCGACGACGGCGTCATGCAGCCGCGTCGCCCTGGCCGGCCCGATCGACTCTCCAGGCGTGAGCGGGTGGATGCGCGCCTGCCATAGCGCCTCGTCGGCGTAGATGTTGCCGACGCCGGCGACCACGTTCTGGTCGAGCAGCAGCGCCTTGATCGGGGCACGCCGGCCGCGCAGCGCCCTGCGGAGGTCTGCGGCGGTCCAGTCCTCGAGCGGCTCCGGGCCGACTCGACGGCGCCAGAAGTCGTCAAGCCCGCCGGCCCCCACCAGGCGCGCGGTACCGAATCGCCGCTGGTCGCTGTAGAGCAGCCAGGTACCGTCGTCGAGTCCGAAGACGGCCCGCAGGTGCGGCCGGTCCGCCCGCTCAGACACGTGGTGGAACCAGCCGGTCATGCGCAGGTGCCAGACCAGCGACCGGCCGTCGTCGAGCCCGATCACCAGGTACTTCCCGCGCCGCCCGACGCTCTCGACCACTGCGCCGAGCAGCTCGTGGGCAACCACGTCCGGAGGCACCGGCGCGGTCAGCCTGCCGTCCATGATCTCCGCCTGGACGATCTCGCGCCCGGTCAGGACGTCGACCAGCCCACGGCGGACGGTTTCGACCTCGGGCAGCTCAGGCATCGGCGGGATCGAGCTGGAAGCACGCAAGCACACGCTCCGGCTCCACCGGCTCGCGCGAGTGCACCGTCGCCAGGGGCTCGCCGCGGGCAACCCGGTCGCCGCCCTTCTTGTGCACCACCACGCCGACCGCGTGATCGATCGGCGCTCCCTTCACCAGCCGGCCGCCGCCCAGCTCCATGGCCAGATCCCCGACCCGGCGGGCGTGGCAGCGGACGACGTTCGCGTCAGCCGGCGCTGCAACGTCGGCCACCACCGGCGCCTTCGGCAGCTCGGCGTCGGGATCGCCGCCCTGAGCCGCGATCCACCGCCGGTAGGTCTCCAGCGCCTTGCCCGAGCGCAGCGCCCGGGCGACCCGGTCGGCGTCACCGACCAGTACCGCCGCCTCCGACAGCACGAGCTCGTGGAGGTCGGCCGGGCCCGCGCCGCTGAGCATGGCAACGGCCTCCTCGACCTCGAGCGCGTTGCCGACGGCGCGCCCGAGCGGCTCATCCATCGACGAGATGACCGCGTGGGTCTCGATCCCGTTGGCCGCGCCCAGACGCTCCATCAGCGCCGCCAGCTCCCCGGCCGAGGCGGCGTCGGGCATGAACGCCCCCTCGCCCGCCTTGACGTCGAGCACCAGCCGCGTGGCGCCAGATGCCACCTTCTTGGACATCACGCTGGTCGCGATCAGGGGGATGCTGTCGATGGTCGCCGTGACGTCGCGCAGCGCATAGAGCCGGCCGTCGGCGGGCGCCAGGTCGGCGGACTGGCCGCAGACGGCGACCCCGACTCGCTCGACCTGGGTGCGCATCGCCGCCACGGACAGCTCGGTGCGCATGCCCGGGATCGACTCCAGCTTGTCCAGCGTGCCGCCGGTGTGGCCGAGGCCGCGTCCGCTCATCTTGGCCACGAACACTCCGCAGGCGGCGACCAGCGGAGCGAGCACGATCGTCGTCTTGTCCCCCACTCCGCCCGTCGAATGCTTGTCTGCCACCGGCCAGGGCCACGACAGCCGCTCCCCCGACTCCACCATCGCCTCGAGCAGGTCAACCGTCTCGGACTCGGTCATCCCCCGCAGCCGCACCGCCATCAGAAACGCTGAGAGCTGGTAGTCCGGCGTCTCGGGGTCGAGGATGACGTCGATCTGGGCCCGCGACAGCTGTTCGCCGTCGCGCTTGCGGGCGATGACGTCGACCGCTCGCAGATCAGACAACGGCCGTCCCGGGCAGCTCGTCGACCGTCTCGCCGGTCAGGTGCCGGAAGACCGTCGCGCCCACGTCCGCGAACGTGCTCCCGTCGTGGCGCCCACCGCGCAGCGGCGCCCCGGCGACATGCGCCAGCAGCATGGCGTGCTCCCGCGAGTGATCGGTCGAGGGCGTGGTCGGATCGCAGCCGTGGTCGGAGGTGAGGATCATCAGGTCGCCATGCCGCATCGCCGCCAGCAGCGACGGCAGCTCCTCGTCGAACTCGCGAAGGCAGTCCGCGAACCCCACCGGGTCGTTGCGGTGGCCCCAGATCATGTCGGTCTCGACCAGGTTCACGAACACGAAGCTCTGGTCGTCGACCTCGTGCAGCAGCTTGCGGGTGACCGCGATTCCCTGTGCGTTGGACTCGGTGGTCGTCGAGGAGTCCATGTCCTGACCGGCGAAGATATCGGAGATCTTGCCCACGCCGTGCACCGCGACCCCCGCCTCGCGGAGGTACCGCAGGTAGTTGGGCAGCGGCGGGTGCAGCGAGAAGTCGTGGCGATGCGGCGTGCGCACGTAGTGGCCGGGGGTGCCGTCGAACGGCCTGGCGATCACGCGCCCGACGGCGTTCTCGCCGGTCAGCATCGCCCGCGCCGTGCGGCAGCCCTCGTACAGCTCCTCCAGCGGGATCGTCTCCTCGTGCGCCGCGATCTGGAACACGCTGTCGGCGGACGTGTAGACGATCCACTTGCCGGTGCGCTGATGCTCCTCGCCGAGCTCCTTGATGATCTCGGTGCCCGAGGCCGGATAGTTGCCGATCACCCCGCGGCCGGTGCTCTGTGCGAACTCGTCGATCACCGACTGCGGGAACCCGTGCGGGTAGGTCGGGAACGCGCGTTCGGTGACGATGCCCATCATCTCCCAGTGCCCGGTGGTGGTGTCCATCCCGTGGCTGAGCTCGGATAGGCGGCCCCAGACGGCCGGTGCGTCGGGCCGCGGCGTCACGCCACGCATGCCCTCGATGTTGCCCAGCCCGAGCGACTCCAGGGCGGGCGTCCCCAGCCCGTCCACGGCCTCGGCGACGTGGGCGAGGGTGTTCGATCCGGCGCTGCCGTAGTCGGCCGCGTCGGGCAGGTCGCCGGCGCCGACGGCGTCCAGCACGATCACGCACGCTCGAGGCATGCGGCGAATACTACGGTCGGGCGACCCGCTTCGCCGGGGCCGCCGTGAGACGGGCGAGTGCAGCGAGGTGCGAGGCTGCCAGCCCGTGCTTGATCGGGCCGAGCGAGCCGATCGGCCGTGCGATCACGTACAGTGAGTCGACGTCCACGCTCGGATGCCCCTTGGTCCCGGCCACCTTGATGGTCAGCGTTCCGTTGGTGAACGCCCCGTAGGCGTGGTGCCAGACCACCTCGCGCGGCTGCAGCGCTTTCGCGTACAGGTTGATCGTGGCAACCCGTACGCCGTTGATGGAGACGTAGGCAACGCCCCGGCTCGGCCCCTTCACAGCCACCCAGCCGATGTCACGCGCGCCGGTGAACTTGTACGTCGCCACCGCGCCCGTCTGCGTGGAGGCCCGATAGTGGCCACCCTGCGCCGACGACAGTGCGTAGGAGGGCCATGAGCCCGCGTACTGCAGGGCGTCCTCGGTGTACAGCCGGGTGCTGAACGCCGGTCCCGGCGTCAGCGGAGCGGCATTGTCATTGCAGTCGGTCGGATGAACCCCGTACTGCAGATAGTTGTTGTTCTCGAAGAACACGTATCCGGGGTCAAGCGTCGCCCACGGGGTGCCCACATCCGTCCATCCAGCACTGGTATGCACCTGGAGGTTGTCGGCCAGGATGTCCGTTGCCGAGTCGGCGCGGGTCCAGATCAACTCCGTCTCGACATGCGTCGTGGTCGCCTGGACGCCCGAGACGATATGCGGCACCGGCGCAGCGGTTACCGTCGGCGGCACGCCATCACCGGTGTTGAGACCCGTCGTTGTGTAGTACACGGAGTTCTCGACGACGTTGCCGTACAGCCCGCCGCTGACGGCGAGCTGTTCGTCGGAGAGGTGTGGCACCATCGCGGCGGGAGCACCAACCCGTGATTGTGGCATCGGCTTGATGCATGTCCACATGCTCTGCGTGGGGTCGAACACGTCGACGCGCTTGAGGCCGGTCGACCCGATTGCCCCACCCGCGACGTACATGTCGCCATTGGCACTGGTGGGGTCGGTGGCGGCTGAGGGAAGGTCGGCCGCGCTCGGCATGTTGGGAATCTGCACCCAGTGTGCACCCGGGTTCGACGTATCCAGGGAATACGCCGAAGCGGAGGGGCCAGGGTCCTGTGGGTCAGTGGAGTAGCCGCCGAAGACGTAGATGTGGGTACCCGACGTCGCTGCGGCCGTGTCATCCAGCACCTTTGGAAGGGCCGGGCCGGTGCTCCAGACGTTCGTCTGCGGGTTGTAGATCTCGTCCACTGCGGACGGCGCGAGCTTCCCGCCCGAGACGGCACGGTCGCCGCCCAACGTGTAGATGAGCCCATTCGAGGCGACGGTCGCCGACAGAGCGACGCGCGGAATCGGCAGCGGATCCTTCGCCAGCCAGGCATTCGACGATGCGCTCGGGTCGAGAGCGACGGTCGAGCCCAGCAGGGAGTTGTTGGCATTCAGACCGCCGAAGGCGTACACCTTCCCATCCTGCCCGGTGACGACCGCCTCGCCGTAGCGTGCCGACGGAAGCGGCCGCAAGTTCGCGGTCGGGATGAACGGCGCCAGCCGCAGGGTCGACGCGATCGGACCGTACTTCCCGCCGGGGAAGCCAAGCCCACCGGTCTGGATGATGTGGTTGTTCCAGGAGGTGGCCCCGGAGAACCAGATCGACTGCGGCAGCGTCTCCGAGTACCACATCGTGGCCGACGCAGAGCTGACACCCGCGGTTGCAAGCAACACCGCGGCAACCGTGACGATCCGGAACACCTTCATGGAGCCTCTCCCCATTGACTGACAGCCGACCCGCACAGTATTGCACAGTAACTTCCAGCCGCAGTCAATACCCTCAGAGCCTCCGCACCATCTCCCACTGGGTATGCGCCTCGACCGTCCCGCCCATCGACTCGAACAGCAACCGGGCCTGCTCCCAGTCCTGGGGTACCAGCGCGGGAACCCCTACCCACGCGGCGTCCAAGGCCACGACTGCCCGCGTGGCCAGCCCCTCACGGCGGTGCGCCGGGTCGACCACGATTGCATACAGCCAGAACTGATCGCCTCGCCGTTTGCCGAACAACACGACGCTCTCGGCGAGCACCTGCGCCGGGATCGCCGCCAGCGACTCGGGTTGGAGCTGCCAGGGTGCTTCTGGCCAACCCCACTGTGTCAGTAAGCGGACGGCGTCGTCGGAATCGAGCGCTGTCAGCGGGCCGCGCATCAGACGCTCGCGCAGCGGCGGCCGATCCGACCGCTTGACCACGAATCCGACCAGCCGCCGGAACTGCTCGAAGCCCTCGCGGCGATACAGCTCCAGCGCGGCGTCGTTGCCGTCCAGAACCTCCAGCCCGACCGTCGCGGCGCCGGCCCCGCGAAGCGCTTCCATGGTCGCGTCCAGCACCAGTCGCCCGAGCCCCGTGCGCCGGTGCTCCGGGCGCGTCCCCTCGCCGCGGATGCTGCCACGGTCGCCGCGGATCGCCCCCAGGCAGAAGCTGGCCGGCTGGCCGTCGACCCAGGCGACGCGCGAGAGCTCGGGGCGGACGCCGGTCTCATCCAGGTAGGCCTGCAGCGCCGGCGGGTCCAGCCGGGCAGGAATCGGGTAGTCAGAGAACGCTGCGTTGTGCAGCTCGGTCAGCCGCGGGACGTCGCCCGGACCGATCGGCCGCAGATCGGCGTTCAAGCCCTCGGGTGCGCCTTTGCGTACGCCTCGCGCACGTGCTGACTCGAGACGTGCGTGTAGATCTGCGTCGTCTCGATAGTGGCATGGCCGAGCATCTCCTGCACGCTTCGCAGGTCGCAGCCGCCCTCGATCAGGTGGGTGGCAAACGAATGGCGCAACGTGTGGGGAGTGACCATCTTGTCGATTCCCGCCTCGCGGGCGTGGTCGCGGACGAGCTGGAATACCGCCTGCCTGGTGATTCCCTGACCGCGGTGGTTGAGAAACAGAATGTCGCCGCGCTGCATGCGGCCCAGGTAGGGACGACCGCGCTGCATGTAGACGCGGATCGCCTCGATCGCGCGGCTGCCGGTGGGCACCACCCGCTGCTTGGCGCCCTTGCCCATGCACCGCACCAGGCCTTCCTCGAGGTCGAGGTCGGAGACCCGCAGCGCGACCAGCTCGGACACGCGCAGGCCGGCCCCGTACAGCAGCTCCAGCATCGCGCGGTCGCGGAGGCCGCGCGGCGAGCCGTCGGGAGATGTGACGATCCGCTCCGCCTCGTCGCGCGTCAGCGGCTCCGGAAGCCGACGGCCCAGGCGGGGCAGCGGCACGGTGCGACCGGCGTCGGCACGTCCACCCTCACGGGCGCGGTGCTTGAGAAACGCCCGAACGGCGGCCAGGCGTCGGCGAACTGTGGCGGGCGAGAGCCCGCGGTCGCGGAGGGCGAGCGTGTAGTCGTCGAGGACGCTGACCTCGATCAGGTCTGGATCCTGATGCTCGACGAACGTGCCGAGGTCGATCAGGTCGCGCCGGTACGCCTCGATCGTGTGCGGCGACGCTCCGCGCTCGAGCTGCAGGCTGGTCAGGAAGTCCGCGAGCTTCTGGTCATAGGTGCGCATCGTGGCACGGAGTTCGTCACCGGTGAGTGGATCCCTTCCGGCGCAAGTGATGCCGCACGAGCCGCGTGGGGGGCGATACTTGTGCTGTGAGCGAGCGCACGAAGACGATCGCCGTTGCCGCGGTCGTGCTGCTGGTGGTCCTGGTCGCAGGGCTCGACTGGCTGACCGGGCGCTCGCCGGAGGCGGCCCAGTCCCCCACCTCCAGGCCCCTGCAGGGCTCGGTGCTGCCGCTACTCCCCAAGGGCGTGTTCCAGGGCACGCTGTGGTACGCCGACGCCGGGTGCCGGATCATCCGCGTCGACCTGGCCACCCTCCGGCGGACGGCGGTGACTCCGGGCGGCGGCCACTGCCGGTTCTGGATCTCACCCGACGGCACGAAGATCGCGATGCACGTCGGCTCTCCGTTCACGAAGCCGAGCGACCTCGAGCTGCTCGACCTCGGCACCGGCACCATCACCCGGCCGTTCCACCGACCCGACCTGGGCGTCTCGGCTCCGGCCTGGAGTCCCGACTCGCGGACGCTGGTCGCCTGCGACGCGAACCACGTCAGCTCGGTGCTCCTCTCCCTCGATGTGCCGACCGGCACCGTGCGAACCCTGCGCCGCAGTGCCTGTTATCCCGGATACGCCGGCACCCGGCTTGCCTACCAGTCCACCCTCGGCGGGTCGGTCATCCTCGGCGGCAAGAAGCTCGCCGATGCCGGCACGCTGGGCAGGCTGCTCCACGCCGGGGTCGACCAGATCCCCGGGCCGGCGGCGCTGGGCGACACCGTCGCGGTGCCGGCGACCACCGTGCCCTCGTCGCCAACCGTCGCGCCGCACACGGTGATCCTGTTCTACGACTCGGCCGGACGCCTGCACGGCCGCTGGGACACCGGCATCGCCGCCGACACCGTCGGGCTCCTCGACGCCGGAAGGTTCGCCTACTACACCCGGCCCAACCAGACCGTCGTCTACCAGCGCAAGACCGGCGACGTGTTCATCGACGCGGAGGGCTCGATCCTGGCCGCTGCGGCCTCGCCCGACGGCCGGACGCTCGCGCTCTCCAACCCGGAGGCGATCATCTTCACGGACGTCGCAAGCAGCCGCCAGCGCTTCGAGCTGCCGGTTGTCGCCCGGTGGCTCGCCTGGACCCCGCCAGGATCTACCAGCTGACCTCGGCGAGCGGTGTGTACGGCATACCGACGGCCTCGGCGACCGGCTGGTAGGTGACCTTGCCTGCGACCACGTTGACGCCCAGCTCGAGCGCGTGGTCCTCGGCCAGGGCGCGCCTGACGCCCTTGTCGGCGATCGCCTCCACGTAGGGCAGCGTGACGTTGGTGAGGGCCCACGTGCTGGTGATCGGAACCGCACCCGGCATGTTCGCGACGCAGTAGTGGAGGACGTCGTCGACCACGTAGGTGGGATCGGTGTGCGTGGTTGGCCGGGAGGTCTCGAAGCAGCCTCCCTGGTCGATGGCGACGTCGACCATCACGGCACCCTTCTTCATCATGCCCAGCATGTCGCGGGTGATCAGGTGCGGCGCCTTCGCGCCCGGGATCAGCACGCCGCCGATCACCAGGTCGGCATCGGGCAGCGCCTCCTCGATCGAGTGGCGCGACGACATCGTCAGCAGCACCGTGCGGCCGAGTGAGATGTCGAGGTCGCGCATGCGGTCGACGCTGCGCTCGAAGATCGTCACGTCTGCCTGCATGCCCTGCGCGATCAGCGCGGCGTTGTAGCCGACGATGCCGCCGCCGAACACCAGCACCTTGGCCGGCAGCACACCCGGCACGCCGCCCATCAGCCGGCCACGGCCACCGAACGGCTTCATCAGGTAGTAGGCGCCCACCTGTGCAGCCAGCCGGCCGGCAACCTCGCTCATCGGCGCCAGCAGCGGCAGCCGCCGGTCGGGCGTCTCGACGGTCTCGTAGGCGATGCAGGTGGCGCCGCTCTCGGCAAGGCCCTGGGTCAGCTCGGGCGCCGCGGCGAGATGCAGGTAGGTGAAGAGAATCTGTCCGGGCGAGAGCTTCTGGTACTCGCCGTCGAGCGGCTCCTTGACCTTGAGCACCATCTCGGTGGCGCCCCAGACGGTGTCGACCGAGACGATCGACGCGCCCGCCCCGCGGTAATCCTCGTCGGACATCGCACTGCCGAGGCCCGCACCCTCCTCCACCAGCACCTCGTGGCCACGGTGGACGAGCTCGCGGACGCCCGCTGTGGTCAGGGCGACGCGGTACTCGTCCTTCTTGATCTCCTTGGCGACACCGATCTTCATGGGCAGCCTTCCAGCGTTCGTACGGTTCTTGGCGTGGGTAACCCGGCGATTGTACGGGTTGGGGGCTATTCCGCCATATGTGCGAGATCGATCAGGTGGCGGGTGACGGTGGTCATCGCCTCGAGGTCGGCCACCGAAATCCACTCGTCCGCGGTGTGGATCTCGGCCATGCCGTTGCACAGGTTGACGCAGGGCACGCCGGCGGCGTTGAAGACGTGCGCGTCCGCTCCGCCACCCGACTCCATCAGCACGACCTCGAAGCCCGCCTTCTCGAGCGCCTCCCGGGCCAGCACGACCGGGGCGCTGCGCGGGCTGTGACGATATCCGCGGTACTCGCCGCTGATCCCGATCTCCACCTCGCAGCCGGTCTCCTGCGCGGCAGCCGTGGAGACGTCGACGATCTGCTGCGAGAGCCTGGTCAGCGAAGCCTCGTCGCGGCTGCGCGCCTCGGCCCAGGCGGTGCAGTTCGGCGGGACGATGTTGCGCGCCACGCCTCCTTCGATGATCCCGACATTGGCGGTGGTCTGCTCGTCGATGCGCCCAAGCGGCATGGCCGCGATCGCACGCGACGCGGCCAGGATCGCCGAGCGGCCGTCCTCCGGAGCGATCCCGGAGTGCGCCGGCCGGCCGCGGAACTCGAGCTTGAACGTCTGCTGCGACGGCGCCACCACGACGATGTTGCCGATCGGGGCAGCGTGGTCGTAGCAGTAGCCGAACCTCGCCCGTAACCGCGAGGCGTCGAACGCCTTGGCCCCCAGCAGCCCGACCTCCTCCATCGGCGTGATCACCAGCTCGACTCCGGAGTGCGCCGCGCCGCTGTTGACCAGATCGCGAACGGCGATCAGCATCGAGGCAACGGCGGCCTTGTTGTCGGCACCCAGGATGGTGTCGTTGGCGTTGGTGACGATGCCGTCGGCGACCACCGGGTCGACCGCGGCGGTCGGCGGGACGGTGTCGAGATGGGCGTTGAAGAAGATCGGGGCGCCCGACGCTCCCTCTGACGGCGGCACGTGGCAGTAGATGTTGCCGATCTCGGAGCCGATCCTGGGCCCGGCGTCATCCTCGTCGGGCTCAAGCCCAAGACCGCGCAGCATCTCCAGCACGCGGTCGGCGACGGCACGCTCCCGCCCCGACGGGCTGGGGATCGCCGCCAGCTCGCAGAACAGGTCGAGGGTCGCGAACTCGGTGGCCGACATGCTCAGCTGCGGTGAGCCGTCACCGGGAGATGTCGTAGAGCGGCCCGTACTTCGCCCACAGATAGCGCATGAACGGCTCGTGCGTGAGACCGCTGCCGGTCACGTTGCGCACGAGATCCTCAGCCAGGTACAGGTAGCCGGGGCGGTGGACGTTCTTCCGCAGCCAGCTCAGCAGCGGCGCGAAGTCGCCGGCTCCGATCCGCGACGCTGCCTGCGGATCCTGCGCCGCGTAGGCGTCCCACAGGATCGCCGAGTACAGGTTGCCCAGCGTGTACGTCGGGAAGTACCCCATCGAGCCGCTCGACCAGTGGATGTCCTGCATCACGCCTTGCGCGTCGCTGGGAGGCCGTATCCCCAGCGTCCGCTCGTACGAATCGTTCCAGGCGGCCGGCAGGTCGACGACCTCGAGCTCCTCCCGCATCAGCGCCAGCTCGAGCTCGAACCGGATCAGGATGTGCAGGTTGTAGGTGACCTCGTCGGAATCGACCCGGATCAGTGACGGATGGACGCGGTTGACCTCGCGGTACAGATCCTCGGGCGTGACGCCGTTCAGAACGTCGGGGAAGGCCTCGCGCATCGGCTGGCAGTAGTGCTCCCAGAACGGGGCGCTGCGGCCGACGATGTTCTCCCACATCCGCGACTGCGACTCGTGCAAGCCCAGCGACGGCGCCTCCGCAATCGGGGTGCCTTCCCACGCCGGATCGAACCCCTGCTCGTACAACGCGTGGCCGCACTCGTGGATGGTCGAGAAGATCGAGTCGAACGGTTCGTGCTCGTGGATCCGCGTCGTCACGCGGACGTCGTGCAGCGCCATGGTGGTCGAGAACGGATGGGCGGAGCGGTCCTGGCGGCCGGCCTCGAGGTCGAAGCCGAGATCCGCGAGCAGCCGCACGGTGAAGTCCCACTGCACCTGGTCGGGGAAGCTGCGTCCGATGAACTCGGCGGCCGGCTGCCTGGCCCGCGGAGACGAGACGATCGCGCCCAGCAGCTCGCCCAGGTCGCGGCGCAGATCTCCGAGCAGCGGCTCCAGTCGCGACACCCGCATCCCGGGCTCGTACTCGTCGAGCAGCGAGTCGTACCGCTCTCCGTCGAGGCCGACGAGATCCGCCTCTTCGCGCTTGACGGCGACGATCTCCTCCAGCGCCGGGCGGTAGAGCTCGAAGTTGTCCTCTTCGCGGGCGATGCGCCAGGCCGACGTGCCCAGGCTCTCGGCCAGCGCCAGCCGGCGGACGAACTCCATGGGCAGGCGCGCGGCACGGTCGCGCTCGCGGCGCAGGTTGCGCACCATCGCCGCCCGGTAGAGGTCGAGATCCGACTCGGCCAGCTCGTCGAGCTGCTCGCCCAGCCGGTCGTCGACCAGGCGCTCGTGCCGGACCACCCGCATCGTTGCCTGCTGGCGAGCGCGAGCCTCCGCGCCGCGGTGCGACATGTAGGTTTCGTGGTCCCACTGGAGCAGAGCCCCGACCCGCGCAAGGTCGTTGAACTCCTGCATGCGCTGCTCCAGGATTCCCCAGGTGTCTGCGGCTGTCGTCATCAGTCGGGAGAGAGCGGACACCGATAGCCGCCCTGCGTTTCATACCCTAGTTGATCAGACTGCAAGACGCCTACCTTTGATGCAGACGATACGCCCCGAGATATCCGGCGACCATGCGGTGATCGCGACCATCACCGAGGTGGCGTTCGGCCGCCCGGTCGAGGCGCGGATGATCGAGGCGATCCGCGACTCCGAGGGGTACGTGCCCGAGCTCTCGCTTGTTGCCGAAGAGGACGGCGAGGTCGTCGGCCATGTGATCACGAGCTACGTCAGTCTCGAGGACGGGCGCCGGCTTCTGGAGCTCGGGCCGATCGCGGTGCGGCCGGACCTGCAGGGAACCGGCATCGGAGGGGCGCTGGTACGGGCCTCGCTGGCGGCCGCCGATCAGCGAGGTGAGCCGCTCGTGCTGCTGCTCGGCCACCCGACGTACTACCCGCGCTTCGGGTTTCGGTCCGCCTCAGCCATGGGACTCTTGCCGCCGAACCCCATCCTCCCTGATGAGGCGTGGATGGCGATCCCGCTACGGGCGTACAGCGCGGACGTCCGCGGCCAGGTCGTCTTCCCGCCGTGGTTCCCCGACGAGGCGCAGGGCCAGGCTGGGAGCCGCTAGGCCGGGAGCCGCTCCGCCAGCTGCTCGCCCGGCTCCAGGCTTCGAGACCGCGCGACCGCTGCGCCGACGAAGTCGCGGAACAACGGCTGCGGCCGGTTGGGTCGCGACTTGAACTCGGGGTGATACTGGCTGGCGCAGAACCACGGATGGTCGGGTAGCTCGATCACCTCGACCAGCCGCTCGTCGTGCGACGTGCCGGACACCGACAGCCCGGCGGCCACCAGCTTCGGCCGCAGCTGGTTGTTCACCTCGTAGCGATGACGGTGCCGCTCGTAGACAACCGGTTCCGCGTACGCGCTGTAGGCGCGGGTGCCCTCGACCAGCTTCACCGGATCGGAGCCCAGGCGCATGGTGCCGCCCATGTCCTCGACCTCTTTCTGCTCCGGCAGCAGGTCGACCACCGGGTACGGTGTCTCGGGGTCGAACTCACTCGAGTTGGCGCCGTCCATGCCTACCACGTGCCGTGCGAACTCGACGACCGCGACCTGCATGCCCAGGCAGATTCCCAGGTATGGCACGTTGTTCTCGCGGGCAAACCTGGCCGCGGCGATCTTGCCTTCGATGCCGCGCACGCCGAAGCCGCCGGGGATCAGCACGCCGTCGACCTCGCGCAGCGCGCGCTCGGCCTCCTCGCGGGAGAGCGTCTCTGCGTCCACCCAGACAACCTCGACCTTGGTGCCGTGGTGAATACCGGCGTGGTTCAGCGCCTCGACCACCGACAGGTAGGCGTCCTGCAGCTGGACGTACTTGCCCACGATGGCAATCCGCACCTCGCCCGTCGCGTTCTTGATCCGCTCCACGACGGCGTCCCACTCGCGCATGTCGGCGGGACCGGTGACCAGGGACAGGCGCTCGCACACCGCGCGGTCGAGGCCCTGCTCCTGCATCATCGAGGGCACCATGTAGATGTTCTCCGCATCGAAGGCGGAGATCACCGACTCGACCGGCACGTCGGCGAACAGGGCGATCTTCTCGCGGATGTCGCGGTCGAGCCGCTGCCTCGAGCGGCAGACGACGATGTCCGGCGAGATACCGATCCGGCGCAGCTCCTGCACCGAGTGCTGGGTGGGCTTGGTCTTCAGCTCACCGGCCACCTCGATGAACGGCACCAGCGTGCAGTGGACGTACATCACGTTCTCGCGGCCCATCTGGTTTCTGAACTGACGGATCGCCTCGAGGAACGGCAGGCTCTCGATGTCACCCACGGTGCCGCCGATCTCGGTGATGACAACGTCGACCTCTTCGGACTGGGCAACGCGCTGGATCCGGCGCTTGATCTCGTCGGTCACGTGCGGGATCACCTGGACGGTGGCGCCCAGGTACTCACCCTTGCGCTCCTTGCGGATGATGGCGTTGTAGATCGAGCCGGTCGTGTGGTTGGAGTTCCGGGACAGGAACTCGTCGACGAACCGCTCGTAGTGCCCCAGGTCGAGGTCGGTCTCGGCGCCGTCCTCGGTGACGAACACCTCACCGTGC
>Ga0265327_10002633_pt1 | contig 18509 bp, 9 predicted proteins | sample 41621metaG_FD_202089 | JGI IMG/M metagenome (GOLD analysis project Ga0265327, IMG submission 202089) | Rhizosphere microbial communities from Carex aquatilis grown in University of Washington, Seatle, WA, United States - 4-16-21 metaG | ecosystem: Host-associated > Plants > Roots > Rhizosphere >...
GATGCCGCCGAAGGCATCCACGGCGGCCGCGGCCATCGCCTGGCAGGACTTGGGATCGGCGACGTCGACCGAGACGCCGATGATCTTGCCGGACCCGAGGCCGTCGAGGCCGGCGACCGCGGTGTCGAGGTCGTGCAGGGAGCGCGCGGCGACGGCGACATTGGCGCCCGCGGTGGCGAACACCGCGGCGATGCCGTAGCCGATGCCCTTGGTGGCGCCGGTGACGATGACGTTCTTGTTGGTGAGATCGAACATTGTGCGCGTGTCCTGTCAGTGGGTGAGTGTCGGAGCGGCGGCGGGAACATCGATCCGGAACCACGACGGGTCGGTGAGGTAGGCCTGTGCCAATTGTGCTGTGCCGGCGGCATATCGGTGGCCCAGGGTCTGTGCCGGTCCGGATTCAGGGTGGCTGCCGATCCAGGCCGTGAGCATCAGGCGGCGCAGCATGACGAACGTGGGGATCTCGACGAGGTCGGCGGCGGGGAGGTCGCGGACGGTGCGGTAGCCGGCGAGCCATTCGTCGATGATCCGCGCGGCGTCGGGGGTGTCCTCGACGAACGACACCACAGCGCCGAGGTCGGCGAGGTACCACGACCAGCCGCTGTCGTCGAAGTCGATGACGGTGATCTTGCCCTGGTGCACCATCAGGTTCGACATCCGTAGATCGGCATGCACCAGCCCGAAGCGCTCGGGACCCATGCCGTAATTGGTGAGGCGGTGGATGACCTTACGTTCGGCCTCGGCGATGACGGCGGCGTCCGCGGCGCTGAGCGCCGGGGCGTCACGCCAGTCACCCCACCGGCCATCCGGACCCAGCATTGCGTCGAGATCCCACCGGAACCGGGTGAAGGACTCCGGCCGCTCCCAGCGCTGGACGTGTTCGTGCAGCGTCGCGGTGATGGCGCCCAGTTCGCTGAAGCTGATGTCGGAGGCATCGTCCTCGGCGATGGTGCCTTCCACGAAGGTGAACAGGTCGACGAGACGGCTCTCGTCGCCGATGCGGGCCTCCACCACGCGACGTCCGTCGGGTGCGGGAATCACCTGCGGCGTCGTGATGGCGGAGTCGCGGCGGAGGCTTTCCATCCAGTCGAGCTCGGATTCGATGGCGGCCAGCGAGTGGTAGCCCGGCCGGTGTACGCGCAGGACCTGACGCCCGGTCTCTGATTCCACCAGGAAGGTGCCGTTCTCCGAGTAGCTCAGCAGCGTGACGGTTGCCGAATCGAGCCCGTAGTGGGGGAGCGCAGCGTGCGCGAAGCGTTCGTAGTCGGTGGCGGCCATGTCGTTCATTGTGGCTCTCCTGAACTGGCGGTGTGGGCACGGTCACTATTTGGTCTGGTCAGTTGTACCGCACTTTGGGTTGAAAGTGAACCAAAACCGAAAACTGGTAACGATGGGTTTACGGGACGGAAATGTGCGACGGTCCTGGACCTGTCCACAGGAAGTGTGCAGGTAGTACGGGTATTGACCACGACGAGGCGGTCTGGTACCAATAGCCCTGTGCCGATGGCGTGGGGGTCCATTGGTCCACTGGATAGCTGCATTGCCGCTCGATAGAGCAGACCAAATAATTCAAGAACCGGCCCAGTGTGGGGCCGGACCCGTCTCCCATCAGATCGGATCGGTTGGCACGCATGAGTGAGATCGACGATTACCCACGAACCGCCCCGCTGACTGCCGCGCCGGACACCGGCCCCGGAGTGCAGCGGCTCAAACCCAACGCCGTCGGCTTGATCGGCGTGCTGTTCATGGCGGTGGCCACCGCGGCCCCGATCACCGCGATGGTCGGCAACGTCCCGATCGCGGTCGGGGCCGGCAATGGCGCCGCCGCTCCGGCCGGCTACCTCATCGCCACCGTCGTGCTGGGACTGTTCGCCGTCGGCTACGCGGCGATGTCTCGGCACATCACCGCAACGGGCGCGTTCTACGGCTACATCTCCCACGGTCTCGGCCGGATTGTCGGACTGTCTGCCGGGTTCCTCACCGCGATGGCCTACATGGTGTTCGAGGCCGCGCTGGTCGGCATCTTCTCGTTCTTCTCCAGAGATCTGTTCGTGTCGCTGTTCAACGTGCACGTGCCGTGGGTGGTGTTCGCGGTGACCATGATCCTGGTCAACGCCGTGCTGACCTACTTCGACGTCAATCTGGCCGCGAAAGTGCTTGGCGTGCTGCTGATCACCGAGATCATCATGCTGACGTTGATGGCCGGCTCGGTCGTCGTCACCGGCGGCGGCCCGGAGGGCTGGTCGCTCGGATCGCTCAACCCGATCAACGGGCTGAAAGGACTCGACGCGGTCGTCCCGAATCTGACCGGTGGCGGCACCATGGTGGCCGTGGGCTCGGCCGGCGTCGGCCTGTTCTTCGCGTTCTGGTCGTGGGTCGGATTCGAATCCAGTGCCATGTACGGCGAAGAGTCCAAGAACCCGAAGAAGATCATCCCCATCGCCATCATGTCGTCGGTGCTGGGCATCGGCGCCTTCTACGTCGTGGTGTCGTGGCTGGCGATCGTGGGCACCGGTCCCACGAAATCGATTGCCCTGGCGCAGAATACGAACACCGCGGGGGAGATCTTCTTCGGCCCCGTGCGGGACCACCTCGGCGGCTGGGCCGTGACGTTGTTCCAGATTCTGCTGACCACGGGTTCGTATGCCTGCGGCATGGCCTTCCACAACTGCGCAGCCCGCTACATCTACGCGATCGGCCGCGAAGACGTCCTGCCCGGCACCGCCAAAACGGTCGGCCGGTCGCACAGTACCCACGGCTCGCCGCATATCGCCGGTTTCGTCCAGAGCGCTGTCGCCCTGGTGATCGTGCTGTGGTTCGCGGGTACCGGCCGCGATCCCTACGGTGATCTGTACGGCCTGATCGCACTCCTGGGCACCGCGGCCATTCTCATCGTGCAGGCCCTGGCCGCGTTCTCCGTCGTCTCGTATTTCCATGTGCGCAAGCAACATCCGGAGACCGCCCACTGGTTCCGCACCTTGGTCGCCCCCGGGCTCGGCGGCATCGGCATGCTGTACGTCATCTACCTGCTGATCAAGAACGCCTCGTTCGCGGCGGGTACGGCCAAGGACGACATCGTCTTCGAGTCGATTCCCTGGGTGGTCGGTGGCACCGCCATCGCGGGAATCGTGGTCGCCCTGGTGCTTCGGGCCAAGTCCCCGCAGCGCTACGACCGATTGGGGCGCGTCGTGCTCGACGAAGAACGTTGACGCCGGAGGCGTCCATCCAGCATTGGCCGGCGCGTCGTCATCTAACGCCGATCGCTTTCTATCGCAAGGACAACGAACATGGCTTTCTCCACAATCATGGACTCCAACAGCTACACCGGCGGGGGAGAACTCGACCCCACCACCGATGCCATGGTCGAGAAGCGGCGATCGACGCTGGGTCCGTCGTACCGGCTGTTCTACAACCGGCCGGTCCATCTGGTCAAAGGTTCCGGAGCGCACCTCTACGACGCCGACGGCAACAAGTACCTCGACGCCTACAACAACGTCGCCAGCGTCGGGCACTGCAACCCGCGGGTCGTCGAGGCCGTGACGCGCCAGATGTCGGAGCTGAACACCCACACGCGTTATCTGCACGGCGGCATCCTCGACTACTCCGAGCAGCTGCTCGCCACGTTCCCGGCCGAGATCTCGTCGATCATGTACACCTGCACGGGATCAGAGGCCAACGATCTGGCCGTCCGGGTCGCCGAGCAGTACAGCGGCGGCACCGGGGTGATCGTCACCGAGGAGGCGTACCACGGGAACAGCGCGCTGATCTCGGCGATGTCGCCCTCGCTGGGCGTCGGTGTGCCGCTGGGCACCAACGTCCGCACGGTGCCGGCTCCGGACTCGTATCGCATCGATCCGGCCGACCTGGGGCGCTGGTTCGCCGAGCAGGTCAGCTTCGCGATCGCCGACCTCGAACGGCACGGCCACAAATTCAGTGCGCTGCTGCTGGATTCGATCTTCTCCTCCGATGGCATCTACGTCGATCCGTCGGTGCTGGGGCCCGCCGTCGAGGTGGTTCACCGCGCGGGCGGCGTGTTCATCGCCGACGAGGTGCAGCCCGGCTTCTCGCGGACCGGCGAGGCGATGTGGGGCTTCCAGCGGCACGGCGTCGTGCCCGACCTGGTGACGATGGGCAAGCCCATGGGCAACGGCATTCCCGTTGCGGCGATGGCCGCGCGTCCGGAGATTCTCGATGCCTTCGCGCGGGAAACCCCGTACTTCAACACCTTTGGCGGAAACCCGGTGTCGATGGCGGCCGCGCAGGCGGTCCTCGACGTCATCCAGGGGGACGGGCTCGCCGAACACGCCGTCGCCGTGGGCGATCAATGGCGATCCGAACTCCGTACCTTGGCCGCGGAGTATCCGTTCCTCGGCGACATCCGTGGCGCTGGGCTCTACACCGGAATCGAGATCATCACCGATCCGGCGACCAAGCAGCACGACCGGGCCCAGGCGCAGCGTGTCGTCGACATGATGCGGGAAAACCGCGTTCTGATCTCTGTCTGCGGCGGACATGGCAACATCCTCAAAGTGCGCCCTCCTCTTGTCTTCTCGATGTCGGACCTGGACTGGTTCATGACGGTGTTCTCCGGTGTCGTCAAGGAGCTCGGGTGAGCGCCTATCGCGAGGCGTTCGAGGCCGCGGCCGAGCAGCCCGACGACTTCTGGCTGGCCGCCGCCGCGGCCATCGACTGGACCGTCGCGCCGACCCGGGCACTCGACGAGTCCGCGGCGCCGCACTACCGCTGGTTTCCCGACGGGCAGCTCAACACCTGTTACAACGCCCTGGACCGGCACGTCGAGGCCGGCAACGGGGACCGCACCGCGCTGATCTACGACTCGGCGATGGTCGGCGTGCAACAGTCCTTCACCTACGCCGAACTGCTCGACCGGGTGTCCCGGTTCGCCGGAGTGCTTGCGGCACAAGGCGTCACCAAGGGCGACCGCGTCGTGATCTATATGCCGATGATCCACGAGGCCGTCATCGCGATGCTGGCCTGCGCGCGCATCGGCGCCGTGCATTCGGTCGTCTTCGGCGGCTTCGCCGCCAATGAGCTCGCGGCCCGGATCGACGACGCGCAGCCCGTGGCGCTGCTGACCGCCTCCGGCGGTCTGGAACCGGGGCGCACCGTCGAATACCTGCCTGCCGTCGCCAAGGCACTGGCGCTGACCGCTGCCGCGCCGGCCACGGTGATCGTCAAGAACCGCGGTGAGATCGCCGGCGACGCCACCGACTACCCGGGCTACCTCGACTGGGACGAACTGGTGGCCGGCGCCGAGCCCGTCGCTCCGGTGCCGGTGGCCGCCACCGACCCCCTTTACATCCTCTACACCTCCGGCACGACCGGGCGGCCCAAAGGCGTCGTGCGCGACAACGGTGGGCACGCCGTCGCGCTGGCCTGGTCCATGAAGAACGTCTACGACATCAGCGCCGGCCAGGTGATGTGGACCGCCTCCGACATCGGGTGGGTCGTCGGCAGCTCCTACATCGTCTACGGGCCGCTGATCGCCGGTGCCACCACGGTGCTCTACGAAGGCAAGCCCGTCGGCACTCCCGACGCCGGCGCGTTCTGGCGGGTCATCGAACAGCACGGTGTCGAAGCGCTGTTCACCGCGCCGACTGCGCTGCGCGCCATCCGGAAAGCCGATCCCGATGCGTCGATGCTTGCGGGCCATGACATTTCGTCGCTACGCACGCTGTTCGTCGCCGGTGAGCGCCTGGACCCCGACACCTACGAATGGGCATCGGAGAAGTTGCACTGCCCCGTCGTCGACCACTGGTGGCAGACCGAAACCGGCTGGGCCATCTGCGCGAACCTGCGCGGGCTCGAACCCATGCCCATCAAGGCCGGATCACCGACCGTGCCGGTGCCCGGCTACCGCGTCGGCATCGTCGACGCCTCCGGAAACCAGGTCGCGGCCGGCGTCGAAGGCAACATCGTCATCAAGCTGCCACTGCCACCCGGCACCCTCGCCGGGTTGTGGCAGAACGACAAGGGCTTCGTGCAGTCGTACCTGTCCGCGTTCCCCGGCTACTACCTGACGGGTGACTTCGGCTACGTCGACGACGACGGTTACCTGACGGTGCTGGGCCGCACCGACGACGTGATCAACGTTGCGGGGCACCGGCTTTCGACCGGAAGTATCGAAGCCGTGATCGCCGGTCACCGGGCTGTCGCCGAGTGTGCCGTCATCGGTATCCACGACGACCTCAAGGGGCAGCGCCCCAGCGGCTACGTCGTACTCAAGTCGGGCCAGGACATGGACCACGGAGTGCTGCAGCAGGAACTCGCCGCGATGGTCCGCGACCAGATCGGCGCGGTCGCCACCTTCCGCGACGTCACCGTCGTCGGCGCGCTGCCCAAGACCCGGTCGGGCAAGATCCTGCGAAAGACCATGCGGCAGATCGCCGAAGGCGTCGACTTCGTCGTCCCGTCCACCATCGAGGACAGTTCGGTGATCGACGCACTCATCCCGGTGCTGCGGCCTTCCTAGCGATCCCGCGGGGCCGGGTAAGTTGGCGGCAATGTGGGGTTCTGTGGCGGTGCTGGCACTGCCGATCGCGTTCGATCCGGTGCGCCTCGGCGTCAACCTGTTGCTGATCTCCCGCCCGCGCCCGGCGCAGAACCTGCTGGTGTACTGGGTCGGCTGCGTGACCGCGAGCATCATGCTGCTGATGCTTCCGCTGCTTGCGCTGCACTTCACCGACCTGGCGTGGGTGCACGATCTGGCCAACCCGCGCACCACCGCGAGTGCGACGATGCGGCACCTGCAGGTGTTCGTCGGTGTGCTGCTGCTGGTCATCGCGGCGGTGACGGCGGTGCGGATGGTGATGCGCCGGCGCGCACCGGATCCGGACGTCTCACCCATCTCGAAGTTGTTGCAGCGCGACCCCGACGCGCCGCCACGCGGTGGATTGCTGGGGCGCGCGCAAAGAGCCTGGGAGAGCGGGGCGCTGTGGGTCGCGGCAGTGATCGGCTTCTGGGCCGGTCCGAACCCGTCGCTGGTGCTGTTCGCCCTGACGACGATCTTGGCGTCGGGCGCCGCGATCGGGACACAGATCGGCGTCGCGCTGGTATTCATCGTGGTGAGCCTCGCCGTCGTCGAGGTGGTGTTGCTCTGCAACGTCATCACGCCGTCGAAAACCCAAGCGGCACTGCGGAAAGTGCACGACTGGGTCGGCGGGTACCGGCAGCAGATCGTGGTCGCGATCGTGACGCTCGTCGGACTGGCGTTCGTCGCGCAGGGCACGGGGTTGTTGGCGTAGGGTTGAACCGGCTCCAACTGGGAAAAGAGTCTGGATGACTGATCACGAGGTCCACCACGACGGATATCCGACCCATCGCCGAAAGGTCCGCTTCGACTGGTCGGACACGCCGCTGCACTGGGTGCCCGGAGATCCGTTCTCCACCCACATGCTGAACGTGCTGCATCTGATGCTGCCGGCAGGCGAGCGCTGGTTCATCCAGGTCGTCAATGAGGCCGAACCGCTGGTCGACGACCCGGAGATGAAAGCCGCGATCAAGCCGTTTGTGCAGCAGGAGGGCTGGCACGCCCAGGCGCACCAGATGGTGCTTGCGCATCTGGCCGAGCAGGGCATCGACAGCACGCCGTTCACCGGCACCATGCATGAGGAACTGCCCGCGGTGGGCGACAAGCAGTCGCGACTGCCACGGGTGCTGCAGCGGTGGTCGCTGTACCAGCGCCTCGCGGTCGCCGCGGCGCTGGAACCGTTCAATGCGGCATTGGGACAGTGGACCATCCAGAACCGTGGCCTCGACTACGCCGGCGCCGATCCGACCATGCTCGATCTGCTCCGCTGGCACGGCGCCGAGGAAATCGAACACCGCGCGCTGGTGTTCGACATCTACCAGCACCTGTGCGGCAACTACGTCATGCGGGCGGTGACCATGCTGCTCACCGCGCCCGGGTTCCTGTTCACGTGGTACCGGGGAATTCGCTATCTGATGGAAAAAGACCCGACCATCACGGCCAAGCCGCGCTTGCGGGACTGGTTGCGGGCCTCCCGGGAGTACCGGGTGCCGGGTCCGTGGCTCCTCATGGTCACGGTGCCACTGCGCTACATCCGGCCCGGTTATCACCCGAGCGCGGAGGCGTCCACGCAGATGGCGCTGGACTACCTGGAGTACTCGCCGGTGGCGCGCGCGGCCCGGGAACGGGCCGAGGCGGCCGGTCAGTAGTCGATCTGCGCGTCGATCCCGAATTCGGTGAGGGTGCGTGACACCATGTCGCGCAATGCTTCTCGGGTATTGGGGTGGCCCGGCAGATGGGCGGACAGCCGGATCGACATCTTCCCTGCCACCCGGCTCGAGGACAGGAACAGCTGGCCGCCCATGGCCTCGAGCAGCCCCTTCGTGATGTCGGGTTCGATCGACCGCATGGACAGGTAAGCGGCGTCGGTGCCGTCGGGCCGGTTCACCGCCGGCGGCGCGTCGCCGACATTGGAGCAGGTGACCGGGAGGATGGCGCCACCCGCCGCCAGCGCGCCGAACTTCCTGACCGCCCACTTCGGCGTTATCGCCGCCAGCGCCGTCGGCGCCAGGGCCTCGTCGTCGGGGTTCTCGATGGTCTCGAGGGTGGCGCGCGTGATCTTGGCGCGGATCTCGCTGAGGTCCTTGGCCACGTGCGTGGGGTCGACCACGACGTCGGCGCTCGTCAGCGCATTGGCGCGGGTGTCGCCCTCGGTGCGCCGCGACAGCACGAAACGCAGGGTGACGGTGCCGTCGTCCTGCACGCGCCCCGCCACCACCGCGAGCCGGCAAGCGATGCCGGCCATGAGCGAGTTACTGCCCCCACCAAGGCGTTTCGCGCGCTTATCCCATTCGTCCAGGTCGACCTGTGCGGTGAGACCGGGTACGTCGACCGTCTGATCGGCGTCGGCCCTGCGTCGCGGCGCGGGTGCTGCCTTGGGCGGCGGTCGGAGCTCAGCCCGTTCGCGCCGCGCCATGCGAGCCACCGCGGCCACGGCGTGCGCCATGTCGGGCAGATCCTGGACCGTCTGCCGCAGGTCCTCACGCAGCGCGCGGCGCCGGGGGCGTGACATCGGGGGCAGATAGCCCAGGTTATGCGTCCTGCCCTCGACAGCGTCGGCGACCGCCTGCCCGAAGGCGATGGCGTCGACGATCAGGTGCGACGCCACGAGGGTCACCGCGGTGGCGCCGCCCTCGAGAGGGAGCACTCCGAGATGCCAGCCCGGACCCAACTCGGGATCGAGGGGCAGACGTGCGCGTTCGTCTGACCAGGCGCTCACGTCGGCGCGCGGCCGGGCCGTCACGGCGAAGTCGATGTCCGGTGCCGACGGAGACAGGACCCAGCGATCGCGCGCGAACGGCACTGACGACCGCTCGATCCTGCGGCCCAGCAGTCCGTGTCCGAGGTTGTGGTGAAACCGCTGCAACGCCTCGATATTGACGGCCCGGTCGTAGATCCAGGTCATCTGCAGTCTCGTGCCGTGGCTCGCGCGCAGCGCCAGGAACGCGGCCTGGTCCAGGTAGGCCAGCCTGTCGTCCACCGGTTCTCCGGCACGCGAGTCGACGGGAGTTACCGCAGGCGCAGTGGCGTCGGTGAGCGAGCCGGCCAGGTGGGTGGCGAGCGCGCCGGGGCTGGGGTGGTCGAAGATCAGAGTGGGTGGCAGAGCCAGGCCGGTAACGGTTTTGAGGCGGTTGCGCAGTTCGACAGCGGTCAGGGAGTCGAAGCCGAGATCCTCGAATGTGGCATCGCGGTCGATGTCGTCGGGCGTGGGATGGCCCAGAACCGCCGCCGCTTGCGCACACACCGTCTCGGCCAGCAGCGCATGTTGCTCGTCGCGCGCCAATCCGGTGAGCCGCTGGGTCAGTGCCGACGTCGACCCGGTGGGGCTGACGGGGTCGCGTCGCCGGGGGCTGCGGATGAGCCCGCTGAACAACGCCGGCAGATTTCCGTTGCGGGCCTTGGTGTTCAGTGCTGCCCGGTCCAGGCGGGCGGCCACCGTGACGGGGTGGTCGATCGTCAAGGCGTCGTCGAACAGTTTCAGTGCCTGCTCAGGCGTCATCGGCACCAGCCCGCTGCTGCCGATCCTCGCCAGGTCGCGGTCGCTCAGATGTGCCGTCATCCCACTGGACTGTTCCCACAGGCCCCACACGAGGGACGTGCCGGGCAGGCCCATGGCTCTGCGGTAGGCGGCGAAACCGTCCAGGAAAGCGTTGGCGGCCGCGTAATTGCCCTGGCCCGGTGAGCCCATCGTGGCGGCGATCGACGAACACAACACGAACATCGACAAATCCAGATCACGGGTGGCCTCATGCAGGTTCCAGGCCGCGTCGACTTTGGCGCGCAACACTGTTGCCAGCCGCTCGGGGGTCAGCGAGCCGAGCACCGCGTCGTCGAGCACCCCGGCGGCGTGGATCACTCCGCGCAGCGGCGGGCAGCGCTGCGCCAATTGCGCCACCATCGTCGTGACAGCGTCCGGGTCGGCCACGTCGCAGGCAACCAATTCCACGCGGGCGCCGGCACTTTCCAGTTCGGCGGCCAGCGCGGCCGCCCCTTCGGCGCGGTCCCCACGCCGGCTGGCCAGCACCAGGTGCCGCACGCTGTACGCGCTCACCAGGTGGCGGGCCAGTTCCGCGCCGACCATTCCGGTGGCGCCGGTGATCAACAGGGTGCCGTCGGACAGCCGATCGCGCAGCGCCGTCGGCATCGTCAGCACCACCTTGCCGATGTGGCGCGCCTGGCTGATGAACCGGTAGGCCTCCACGGCGCAGCGGACGTCCCATGTGGTGACGGGCAGTGGCTGAAGCCGCTCGGTTTCGAAGAGCTTGGTCAACTCGCACAGCATCGCCTGCATCCGTTGCGGTGCGGCCTCGGAGAGATCGAAGGCCTGATACCGAACACCGGGATACCGGGCGGCGACGGACTCGGCGTCGCGAATGTCGGTCTTGCCCATCTCGATGAAGCGACCACCGCGGGCCAGCAACCTGAGCGACGCGTCCACGAACTCACCGGCCAGCGAGTCGAGCACGACGTCGACGCCGCGGCCCTCGGTGACGGCCAGGAATTTGCCCTCGAAGTCGAGGGTTCGGGAATCGCCGATGTGGTCGTCGTCAAAACCCATGGCGCGCAACGTGCTCCACTTGCCGGGGCTGGCGGTGACGAAGACGTCCGCCCCCAGGTGGCGGGCCAGCTGCACCGCCGCCATGCCCACCCCGCCGGTACCGGCGTGCACCAGCACCGATTCCCCGGCGCAGAGCCCGGCCAGATCCGACAACGCGTACAGGGCCGTCAGGAATGCCACCGACACGCCCGCTGCCTGCTCGAGCGACCAGCCCTCCGGCACCGTGGTCAGCAACTGCTGGTCGGCCACCGCGAGCGGGCCCGTGCCGGCCAGCAGACCCATCACGGCATCACCGACTGCCAGCCCTGTTACGTCCGGGCCGGTCTCGACCACCACACCGGCGCCCTCGGCGCCCAGCACCGGAGCCTGACCGGGATACATGCCGAGTGCCGCCATCACGTCGCGGAAGTTGACCCCGACCGCCGTCACCGCCACCCGCACCTGACCGGTCTGCAGCGGTGCCTCCACCTCGGGGCAGCCCCGGATGACGAGATTCTCCAGCGTTCCGTCACCGCCGACGGCCAACCGCCACGCACCCGCCGGCGGAGCCAAAAGCGCTGGGGCCGAGGCCAGCCGGGCGGCGTACGCCTTGCCGGCTCGCACCACCAGTTGCGGCTCGCCGGTATCGGCCAGCGCCGCCGCGTCCAGCGTGCCATCCGTGTCGAGAAGCAGGATCCGGCCGGGGTTTTCGGCCTGCGCCGAGCGCACCAGACCCCACACCGCCGCGGCCGCCAGATCGCGGACGTCCTCGCCGGGCAATCCCACCGCGCCGCGGGTCGACACCACCAGCGGGCCCGCCCGATCCTCGGTCAGCCAGTCCTGCAACACCTCGAGGGCGGCGCGGGTGGCCTCGTGCACCGCACCCACCACGTCGTCATCCGCCGATGCGCATTCCCAGACGACCACCTGATCGTGGTCGATTGCGTTGTGGTGCAGCGTTATCGGCGTCCACACCACTTCCAGCGGACCGTGACCGGCACCATCGGTGGTGATCGGACGGGTGGTCAGCGAGCGCACCGTCAGCACCGGCGAACCGGCATTGTCGACGACGTCCACCGACAGCTCGTCGTGCCCCAGCACGGTGATGCGGGCCCGCACCCGCGCTGCGCCGCCGGCATGCAGGGCCACCCCCCGCCAGCAGAACGGCAACATCGTCTGGGCGGTGTCGATGGCGAGGCCTGCGGCATGCAGCACCGCATCCAGCACAGCCGGATGGATGCCCATCGCGTCGACCACACCGGCCTCGTCGGGCGCCGCCACCTCGGCGAAGAGCTCCGGACCGCGGCGCCAGAGCGCGACCAGACCCTGGAATGCCGGCCCGTACTCGTAGCTGCGGTCGGCCAGCCGCGCATAGGCGCCGGACAGGTCCACGCTTTCCGCACCGGGCGGCGGCCACTGCGTCAGATCTCCGGAATGCGCTGCGGCGGTGGGCGTCAGCGTGCCCTCGGCGTGCACCAGCCACTCGGCTTCGGGCTCATCTTTCCGTGAGTACACCGAGACGGACCGGCTGCCCGACTCCGCGGCGGCGCTCACCACCACCTGAAGTTGGGTCGCGGCCGCCTCGTCCAGGACCAGGGGCGCGGCCAGCACCAATTCCTCGATGGCGCCGCAACCCACCTCCGCGCCGGCGCGGATGGTCAGTTCCACGAACCCGGTCCCGGGAAACAACATCACCCCACCGACCTGGTGATCGGCGAGCCACGGTTGATCTGCCGGCGACAGCCGCCCGGTCAAGACCACCCCGCCGGAATCGGGCCGCTCGACCACTGCGCTCAACAGCGGATGCTGTGTGGCATTCAGACCCAGGGCCGCGGTGCCGTCGGGCCCGGCTGCGGTCGGCATCGTCCAGAAGCGCCGTCGCTGAAAGGCGTACGTGGGCAACTCGATCCGGCGGCCACCCAATCCGGCGAACACCGCCAGCCACTCCACCGGCATACCGGTGGTGAACAACCGAGCCGCCCCCTGCAGCAGTGCCGCCACCTCCGGCCGGCCTTTACCCAGCAGCGCCACCGTGACGGGATCGGCCGCCGGCAGTGACTGTTCGATGGAGGCTGTCAGCCCGCTACCCGGGCCGACCTCGATGAAGTGCGTCGCGCCATGTGTCTGCAGGGTCTGGATGCTGTCGGCGAAACGCACAGGGCGCCGAATGTGCTCGACCCAGTACCGCGCCGAGCCGAAATCGCCGTCTACGTCCACTGATTGGGCCGTCACGTTCGAGATCAGCGGAATCTGGGGCCGCCGCGGCTCGACCCGAGCTGCGATCTGCGCGAACTCGTCGAGCATCGGCTCCATCAGCGGTGAGTGGAAGGCATGCGAGACCGCCAGCGGGTGTACCCGGTGGCCGTGGGCGGCCAGCCGGTCAGCGGTCGAGTGCACAGCGCTCTGCGGCCCCGAAAGCACCACCGACTCCGGCGCATTGATCGCCGCGATGACCGCGCCCTCGGCCAGCAGCGGCGTCACCGTGTCTTCGGCGGCACTCACCGCGGTCATCGCACCCCCCGGCGGCAGCGCCTGCATCAGGCGTCCCCTGGCGGCAACCAGCAGCGCGGCGTCGGGCAGCGTGAGCACGCCCGCGACGTACGCCGCCGAGAACTCGCCAACCGAATGGCCCATCACGAAGTCCGGGGTCATGCCCCAGCTGCGCAGCACCGCGAACAACGACACTTCCACCGCGAACAGCGCCGGCTGCGCGAATTCGGTGCTGTCGAGCAGACCGCTGTCGGAGCCCCACAGAACCTCACGCAGCGGCAACCGCAGATGCCGGTCAAGCTCGTCGGCCACGTCGTCAAAAGCCCTGGCGAACAACGGCAGTCGGTCATACAGCTGCCTGCCCATCCCGAAGCATTGCGAGCCCTGCCCGGGAAACACGACCACCGACTTTCCCACCTGGCCCGCGCGGCCGGTCACGGCTGCCGCGTCCGGCTCGCCGTCGGCCAAGGCGGCCAGTGCTTCGGTGAGCGTCTGACGATCGCTGCCCAGCACCACCGCACGGTGCTCGAACGTCGAGCGCCGTGCCAGCGTGTATCCCACGTCGACAGGCTCGAGCCGTGGATGGGCGCGCAGGTGTGCCGACAACCGGGCGGCCTGTGCGGTCAGCGCCTCACCTGTTTTGGCCGAAATGACCCACGGCAGCGGGCCGTTCGGGTTCGCCGGCTGGGCGCTTTCCGGTTCGTCCTGCGGGCCCTGCTCCAAGACCACATGGGCGTTGGTGCCGCTGATCCCGAACGACGACACGGCCGCCCGGCGTGGGCGCCCCTCGACTGGCCAGGGCCGGGCCTCCGTCAGCACCGACACGGCACCGCGGTCCCAATCGACGCGCGGGGAGGGGGCGTCGACGTGCAGCGTCGCCGGCATCACGCCGTGGCGCATCGCCTGCACCATCTTGATCACCCCAGCCACCCCGGCCGCGGCCTGGGTATGACCCATGTTCGACTTGATCGAACCCATCCACAACGGCCGGTCGGCCGGCCGCTCCTGTCCGTAGGCGGCCAAAAGTGCTTGCGCTTCAATGGGATCGCCCAACGTGGTGCCCGTCCCGTGGCCCTCGACCACATCCACGTCGGCCGCCGTCAGCCTTGCGGCGGCCAGGGCGGACCGGATCACCCGCTGCTGGGACGGCCCGTTGGGCGCGGTCAGGCCATTGGAGGCGCCGTCCTGGTTGACGGCGCTGCCGCGCACGACCGCCAGCACCGGATGCCCCGATCGCTGGGCATCCGACAACCGCTCCAGCGCCAGGACGCCGGCACCCTCACCCCATGCCGTCCCGTCGGCGGCACCCGCGAAAGCCTTGCACCGCCCATCAGGGGCCAGACCCCGCTGCCTGCTGAACCCGATGAAGGTTTCCGGCGACGTCATCACCGTCACGCCGCCGGCCAGGGCCAGATCGCACTCGCCCGAGCGCAGCGATTGCACGGCCCAGTGCAGGGACACCAACGACGACGAGCATGCGGTATCCACCGACACCGCGGGTCCCTGTAGCCCCAACACATATGCCACGCGGCCCGAGGCCACGCTCAACGCCGACCCCGTCAGCCCATAGCCTTCCAGCCGGTCAGTGCCGGCGGCGCCGTAGCGCTGTGCGAAGATTCCGGTGAACACCCCGGTGGCGGAACCCTGCAACGAGATCGGGTCAATCCCGGCCTGTTCCAAGGCTTCCCACGAGCATTCGAGCAGCAACCGCTGTTGCGGGTCCATCGTCCGTGCCTCGCTGGGCCCGATGCCGAAGAAGCCGGCGTCGAAGCCGGCCACATCCGCGAGAAAGCCACCCCAGCGGGTATAGGTCTTGCCTGCCGCATCGGGATCCGGGTCGAACAAGCCGCGAACATCCCAACCGCGGTCGGTCGGGAACTCCGACACCACATCCCGGGCGCCCGCGACCATCTCCCACAGCGCTTGCGGCGTATCCACCCCGCCGGGGAACCGGCAGCCCATGCCGACGATGGCGATCGGCTCGTCAACCGCCGTGGACGGGGCCGGTGTGGTCGTGCTGTTGCCGGAAGACAGTTGAGCTTCCACATGTCGGGCCAGTTGTGCGATGGAGCCGTAATCCCAGCCGACGGTGTCCGAAAGGTGCAGTCCGGTAACCGCTGTCAGCCGATTGCGGAGTTCGACCGTCATCTTCGAATCGAAGCCGAGCTCCGAGAACGCGAGTTCCCGGTTCAGTGAGTGTGGGTCGGCCTGCCCCAGCATCTTCGCGACCTCGGCGCACACCGTGTCCGCCACGAGGCGGTGCTGTTCCTGCCGCAGGACGGCGAGCCGCCCGCTGAGCGTCACATTGTTCGGGGTCCGTTCGCGCGTGGGCTCCGGCGTCTCGGGTGTCTCCGGTGGCGGCTCGGCGGGGCGGTCCCAGATCGGCGGCGCCGGGCTTTCGGCGCGAAGCGCAGCACGGACGAGCTTGCCGGTCGGAGTGCGTGGGAGCTGCTCGACCACGGTGAATCGGTGCGGCACCTGGACGGCGGACAGCTGAAAAATCAAGCGCTGGTGAAGGTCTCGCATGACAGACTCGTCGATGACCGTGTGCTCGGCCGGGACCAGGAATGCCTGCAGCGCCGAGACGCCGGGTGACTCCGTCACCGCGACGACGGCCGCGTGGGCGACTCTCTCGTCCTCGGTGAGGAGGCGCTCGATGTCCCGCGGATTGACGTTGACGCCGCCGATGATCTCGGTGTCGTCCACGCGGCAGTGGTAGGTCACCCAGCCGTCGCTGTCGACGGACACCCTGTCCCGCGTGTCGAGCCAGTCGCCATCTCGCAGGTCGGCCGGGCGACGCCAATACCCCGGCGATATCGACGGGCCGCGGACCCAGAGGTTTCCCGCAACGCCGGGACCCGCCGTCGTGCCCTGCAGCGTGGTGACACGAATTTCGTAGGGCGGCAGAACTTTTCCTATGGTCCCGGGTCGCCACTCCTCGACGGTGTTCGACACGAACGTCTGCCCCACCTCGGTCGAACCGATTCCGTCGAGTATCGGGATGCCGCCGAAGAAGTCTGTCATCCGGTCGGCGAGCCGGACGTCCAGCGCCTCGCCGGCCGACACCACGCAGCGAAGCGAACGGAATGACGCGGGGGAGCAGGCCTCGACGATGCGCGCGAAAAGCGTTGGTACGCAGTAGAGCACCGATGCGCCGAATGTCGCGCTCAGGTCGGCCGTCGCTTCCGCGGTCACCGGCCGTTTGACGATGACCGCGGAACTGCCTGTCGCAAGCGGGAACCAGACCGAGTTTCCCAGCCCGTACGCGAAGTACATGGGTGCGCTGCACAGCCCGGTGTCGTGTTCGGTGAGCTGCAACGCCCGGTCGCACATCGCTTCGACGTAGGCCCACACGTCGGAGTGCCGGTGAATGGCGGCTTTTGGCGTACCCGTCGTACCGGATGTATAGGTGGCATAGGCCGGAGCGTTGGCAGCCAGCTGCGCATAGCCGGCCGGCTCGGCGTGGGTGGCTTGGGCAATCAGTTCCGCGGCGTCGGCTACGGTCGACTCCCGAAACCGGTCGCGGAGTGCGCCGGTCGTGATGACAAGCGCGGGCTCCGTGTCGTTTTCGGCGAAACTGTGGTCGCGACGGTTGAGCTCGGGATTGGCCAGGAAGGCCACGATGCCCTGGCCGAGGCACGCCAGCATCAGCTGTACGAGTTCCGGTGAATCCGGAAGGCGCAACAGGACCCGATCGCCTGCGGACAGGCCCCGGCGCCGCAACACGGTTCCCAAACATGCTGCGTCGTCGTGGATTTGACCGTGGGTGACGGGGTGCGGCCCGCGGTAGGCGGGTCGGTCCCGCCAGCCTGCTTCCGCGGCCCGCTTGGCCAACAGCTCTGCCAGGTTTCCATTCGGCAGCGTCATGGGGCCGTCGTCTCGAAATCGAGGAAGTACTCGGTGATGACGATGACGGGCTGCCCTTCGATGATGATGCGGTACCGCCGGCTGACGGTCCGCGGTTGCGGGGCCTGATCCGTTGCGGCGGTGAGCCAATCGGGTGATTCCGCCACCCAGATGTCGGCCGGCTCCTTGAACGTTTCGAGGCGGCTGGCGGCCATGATCTCGCCGATGGGCGCATTGGTGCTCGTCAGGTCTGCCGCGATTGTCGGAGGAAGCAGATCGATGCCGATGAGTGACTCCGCCCCGACGAAGCGGCGCCCCGACACGCCGCCGGTGAGCAGGACACGACGTTGCAGAATTCGGCTGTCGGGCAGCTGGTTCGACACGATTTCGCGCTCGTGAATCTGCTGCTCGACAATGTGCACGACGATGTCTTCTCCAGTGACGACACCGAGAATCCGGGTGAGGGTGCCGTTTGTTGCAATGAGTATCCGTAGGTCCCGATTGAGCTGGTGAATTTCTTCACCGGCAAGGAAGCACTCAGTCATATGGCCGTTCCTATTCGAAGACGCCAATACCCAACGTGCCGCAGGCTCGCGCGACGCGACGAACCGTGCGGTTCATGATCCTCCACGACCGTGGGCAGCGCATGGTGAACTCGCGGAAATTTCACCGCGACGGGCGAATTTTCCTGGGGCAGAAGGTTTGCCTAACCAACCTGGCCGTCCGTCGCGCGGTGCCGGATCGCGATGTGAAAGCGGCACTGCAGCAGCATCTTTCACGCGGATTGTGCCAGCTCCTGATCCGCCGACCAGTCGCACCGGGAGCAGGTGACCGTGTCGAAGGTGAAATCGCCGCACGAGGGACAGAAGAAGTCAAGCATGGGGCGCGCCTCTCTAGCCGGACAGTGGTGGCTCGTTTCTACCCGGCCGTCCGAACGGCGAAACCGTGTCTGCACACGTTGACAGTCAGTTCACAGCAATGACCCGCACGGGACCATCACGCGCGGCGCGGCGCGGCGAGGCGCTCGGTGCGCAGCAGGTCGACCTCCGGCAGTTCCAGGGGCGGCAGATCGCCGACGACCTGAGA
>Ga0265327_10002634_pt1 | contig 18508 bp, 13 predicted proteins | sample 41621metaG_FD_202089 | JGI IMG/M metagenome (GOLD analysis project Ga0265327, IMG submission 202089) | Rhizosphere microbial communities from Carex aquatilis grown in University of Washington, Seatle, WA, United States - 4-16-21 metaG | ecosystem: Host-associated > Plants > Roots > Rhizosphere...
AGCAAAGAGATGAGATTATGACTTGCTTTTGATTCGCTCGTCAAGGGCCTTGTGAGAAATTTTTTGAATCAGCCCGAAGGCCAACACCGCATCTCCCTCAAGACCGCCAGACTCAAACATCAAGCCCAGCAACCTCGTCCACACCTCAAACTTCGCTTCACCGTCAAATCGGTGAACAGCTCTGTGTTCAGCGCAGCCTTAGACTGTAGCACAGGTTTTTGCAGCTTCGCAAGAGTCTTTATTGAAGAGATGCAGAAGCGCGGTGAGCGGCAAACGTCACCTCGGCCGTTTGCTGCGGCTCTTCACTCAAGAGCACGGGAGGCAGGGCGTGCGACAGGCGCCTGGCGTCGGCCCGCAGCACACGTTGCTTGACCGACGGAATCTGCGTCGGATGCATGGAGAAGCTGCGCAGCCCCATGGCCAGCAGCAGCTCCGTGAAAGCGGGATCGCCTGCCATCTCCCCGCACACGCTGACCGACTTGCCAGCCAGTCGCGCCTGCTCAATGGAGCTGGCCAGCAGATGCAGCACGGCCGGGTGCCAGGGGTCGTACAGATGGGCCACGGCTTCATCGGCCCGGTCAATCGCCAAGGTGTACTGGATCAGGTCGTTGGTCCCGATGGAGATGAAGTCCACATAGCGAAGCAGCAAGGGCAGCATCACGGCAGCGGCCGGAATCTCGATCATGACCCCTACTTCCACAGACCCATAAGCCTGGCCCGTGTCGCTCAGCTGCTGTTGCACCTTCTTGACCGCCTCCTGGATCTGTTTCACCTCGCTCAAATGGGCCACCATGGGGATCAGCAGCCGCACCTTGCCAAATGCGCTTGCTCTATAGATGGCGCGCAGCTGCTGGCGGAACATGCTGGGCTCGGCCAGGCTCCAGCGGATGGCGCGCAGGCCCATGGCCGGGTTCAACACATGCTCGTGGCGCAGTTCGTTCACGGTCAGGCGATCCAGCGGCTTGTCCGCACCCACGTCCACCGTGCGGATCGTGACCGGCATGCCGCGCATGGCTTCCACCGCGGCCTTGTAGGCCTGGAACTGCTCTTCCTCGCTGGGCAGTTCTCCCTCGCGGTTCATGAACAGGAACTCGCTGCGGAACAGGCCGACGCCGGTCGCTCCCGCCTCCACCGCCGCATGCGCGTCGATGGGCAGCTCGATATTGGCGTGCAGCTCGATCGCCTCGCCATCAAGCGTCACCGCCGGCGTGTGGCGCAGCCGAGCCAGGCGCGCGCGCTCCAATTCGCTCTGGCGCTGTCGGAAGCGGTATTCCTCCAGCACGATGGGCGAAGGGTCGACGATCACGGCGCCAGCGTCACCGTCGATGATGACCCAGTCGTCCTGGCGGATCAGTCGCGAGGCCTCGCGCGTGCCCACCACGGCCGGGATGTCCATGCTGCGCGCCACGATGGCCGTGTGCGAGGTCTTGCCGCCGATGTCGGTGATGAAGCCGCGGAACACGCTGCGCTTGAACTGCATCATGTCGGCCGGCGCGATGTCGGCGGCCACCAGCAGCAAGGGGTCCTCGCCGGCAAAGTCGCGTTGCACCACGCTGGCTGCATCAGAGGTCACCACGCCCTGCTGGCGCGCCAAGGCGCCCAGGATCCGCTCCACCACCTGTTCGAGATCGGCCTTGCGCTCGCGCAGGTAATCGTCCTCCATCTCGTCGAACTGGCGCGCCAGCACTTCCAGCTGCGCGGAGAGCGCCCATTCGGCGTTGTAGTGCCGCTCAAGAATCCAGGCCTTGGTGGCGCCCACCAGCGCCTCGTCGTGCAGCAGCATCAGATGCACATCCAGCAGCGCTGCCAGTTCATGCGGCGCATCGCCGGGCAGATCCTGCTTGAGGGTCGAGAGCTCGCGGGCCACTTCGTCGCGAGCCCGGGTCATGCGCGCCACTTCGCTTTCGAACTGGTCTGGTCCGATGAAGTAATGCGCTACATCGACGCGGCTTGATGCCACGAGCACGGCCCGGCCGATGGCCACACCGCGCGATACCGGGATACCAAAGACCTGGAAGCTCATGCGCCGACTTTAGCAGCGCAAGCATGGCCCCTCGGGCCGCGGGGGCGAGGTCACCAATCCGTCATGTCGCGGTCACGTCGGCGTCATCGCGACTGCCGAGCATGAGCACACCGAAACGAGAAGAGATGACCCATGAGGGACTTGCCCCTGCCGACCTTGCCCTTCCTGAATCTGCGCCCCGAGCACCATGTGCGCGCCGAGCCGCCCGTTCGGCAAGCGCCCGCGCGCCTGGACGTGAGCTGGGCCCGCCACCAAGACGATGTTCGCGAAGCCCAGGCCCTGCGCTACCAGGTCTTCGTCGAAGAGATGGGCGCGCGCCTCTCGCCGCCGCAGGGCACGCCCGCCGGACTGGATGTGGACACCTTCGACGCCTTTTGTGAACACCTGCTGGTGCGCGCGTACGACGAAGACGGCCAGACCAGTGCCGTCATCGGCACGTATCGCGTCCTGACGCCCGCCGCGGCCAAGCGTGCCGGCGGCCTCTACAGCGACACCGAGTTCGACCTCACCCGCTTGCGCGACCACCGCAACCGCATAGTCGAGTTGGGCCGCTCCTGCGTGCACCCCGACCATCGCTCCGGCGGCGCCATCATGGCCTTGTGGGGCGCGCTAGCCGAGTTCATGCAGTGCAACCAGCTCGACACCATGATCGGCTGCGCCAGCGTCAGCATGCGCGACGGTGGCCACTTTGCGGCCAGCCTGTGGAAGAAGCTGGAGCAGACGCATCTCGCACCGATCGATCGCCGCGTACGCCCACGCCTGCCGCTGCCGGTGGATGAACTGCGCCATGACCTGGAGGTCGAAGCGCCGGCCCTGATCAAGGGCTATCTGCGCTGCGGCGCCAAGGTGCTCGGTGCGCCGGCCTGGGACCCGGACTTCAACACCGCCGATCTGCCGCTGATGATGCGCCTGGACGAGCTTCCCGCCCGCTACAAGCGCCACTTCATGGGCTGAGTTACTGGCCTTCGCCGAACTTGTCGTTGACCAGGGCGGTGATCGCCTCCTGAGCGGCCTGCTCGTCTGGCCCCTCCGTCTCCAGCTCCACCTGCGAGCCGATGCCCGCGGCAAGCATCATCACACCCATGATGCTCTTGGCATTCACGCGGCGGCCATTGCGACTCATGAAAACCTCGCACTTGAAACCGCCGGCCAGCTTGGTCAGTTTGGCCGAGGCACGCGCGTGCAGGCCCAATTTGTTGCTGATGGTGAGCGTTGACTTGATCATGAAGTCCTGGGGCTGAGATCAGGGTGGGTGAAGATTTCGATGCCACGGTGCCCGCCCTCGGCCGCGCGGGCCGCGAGTTCGTCCACCGGCATCTGGGCGTAGCAAAGAGAGCGCCACAACATCGGGGCGTTCAGGCCGCTGACGAGAACAACGTGGCCGGCCGCATCAAGCAGGCGCAAGGCGCCGTTGTGCGGCGTGGCACCCGGCACATCGCTGAGCACCAGCCAATCTTCGTGGCCTGCGGCGGCCATCAGCGCGCGCGCGGCTGCCTCGACGTCGTCCGCACATTGGTTGGGCGGCACGTCGAGCACGGACAACTGCGGTGCGCAGTTCGGGTAAGTGTGCTCGGCCACGGCTTTCAGGGCCGAGGCCAGGGGCGCATGGGCGATCAACAGCAATCCAGGCATGGCTTGATTATCAGGGCGCCGCATCGAGCAGTTGGACCGAGCCCGCAAAAGCCTCCCAGGCCGCTTCATCCCCCCGCTTTCCCGTCATCACCATCTGATAGACCCGCGCCCCGCGAGCGACCACGGCCAGATGCGCCGGCCGAGCGCCGCCCACACGTTGGACGAGGGCCTCGGCCTGCGGCGTCATGCCCTTGACCACGAAGGCTTGCGGCGCCTCGGGTGTTCCGCCGAGCTTGGGCAACAGCGACTCGCGCATCTGTTTCAGCACAGCGCCCGCCTGCGTGGGGTCTGGCAGTTCGGCCCAGGAGAGCGAGAACTCCAGCCCCGCCGCCTCGCAGCGCGCCAGACCCATGTGCGGCCGGGCCTGCAGCTCGGGCTTGCAGGGGAACATCACTTGCACGGCCGCGCCCTCCGGCCGCGACTCGCGCCAGTCCAGTGCGGGTGAGCAAGCGCTAACTGCCAAAGCAAGCATCATCAGGGTATAGCGGCGGCACATGGACTCATTATCTAAGAGGCTGCAGCACAATCCGGGCGATGCAAGACCCGACCCCCCCCGTTCCGCCGCTGGCCCTGGCCGGCGTGCGCGTGCTCGACCTCTCCCGCGTGCTGGCCGGCCCCTGGTGCACACAGAACCTGGCCGACCTCGGCGCCGACGTGATCAAGGTCGAGCGCCCCGGCAGCGGCGACGACACCCGCGGCTGGGGCCCGCCGTTCCTCAAGAACGAGCAGGGCGAAGACACCGCCGAGGCCGCCTACTACCTGGGCGCCAACCGCAACAAGCGCTCCATCGCCATCGACCTGGCTGCGCCCGCCGGCCAGCAACTGGTGCGCGAACTGGCGGCGCAGGCCGACGTGCTGGTCGAAAACTTCAAGGTCGGCGACTTGGCCCGTTACGGCCTCGATGCGCAGAGCCTGCAGGCCGCCAACCCGGGCCTGGTGATCTGCTCCATCACCGGCTTCGGCCAGAACGGCCCCTACAAGGACCGCGCCGGCTACGACTATGCCGTCCAGGGCCTGGGCGGCCTGATGAGCGTGACCGGCGAGCGCGACGACCTGCCCGGCGGAGGCCCGCAGAAGGTGGGCGTGGCCGTGGCCGACCTCTTCACCGGCATGTACGCCACCGTCGCCGTCCTGGCCGCGCTGCGCCACCGCGACGCCACCGGCCAGGGCCAACTGATCGACATGGCCCTGCTCGACACCCAGCTCGCCATGCTGGCCAACCTCGGCGCTAACTACATGGTTACTGGCCATGCGCCGGGCCGGATGGGCAATGCCCACGCCAATATCGTGCCCTACCAGACCTTCGAGGTGGGCGACGGCCACCTGATCCTGGCCGTGGGCAATGACGGCCAGTTCGCCAAGTTTGCCGAGATCGCCGGCCACCCCGAGTGGGCGGCCGACCCGCGCTTTGCCACCAATGCGGGCCGGGTGCGCCATCGCGAATTGCTGGTACCGCTTATTTCAGACGTTATGCGTTCCCGCCCGCGCGATACCTGGCTGGCCCTGCTCGAAGCCGCCAAGGTGCCCTGCGGTCCCATCAACAATCTGGAGCAGGCCTTTGCCGATCCGCAGGCGCAGGCGCGCGGCATGGCGGTGAATCTGCCGCATCCGCACAACGAGACCCTCAAGTTGGTGGCCAGTCCGCTGAAGTTGTCCGTGACTCCCGTGCAGTACCGCCTCGCGCCGCCGCTGCTGGGCCAGCACACACGCGAAATCCTGGCCGAGGCGGGCCTGTCCTCCCAGCGTATCGAGGCGCTTTACCGGCAGGGCGTCGTCGCCTGAAGCGTCTTCGGCGCGGACCCGATGGCGCCCCCGAAAAGCGTGAACTATTCAACGAATCCGGGGCATCGACCGCGCCGCACTGCGTGTGCCCCCCTTTCGCGGGATAGACGCTGTAGGGTTGAAACCAGAGCATCGGCCGACCTTTGCCTATTGGGGAGTCTTGGCAAAGCCCGTCTCGACCGCATTTGCGCTACACAAGAAGAACCTGCCATGCCGCGCACTCAGCCTGCCGGCCGCGCCCGTCAAGCCATGTCCAGCCCGCCCGTCACCGCAGCCAACGACGCCGCCCCCGCGCCCAGCCCGGCGCAGTGGGCCGACATCGTGCAGCAGCTCGGCGCTGAAATTGCCGGCCCCTTGAGCGTGGCGCTGGACCGCATCCAGGGCCTGATCTCCACCGGCCAGATCGACCGCCAGGGCCTGCGCGCACTGCGCGAGGCCGTGGGCCAGGCCCGCGAAGCGGGCATCACCGGCCAGCAACTGGCCCGGCTGGCCTCGGGCCGCCTGCGCCTGGCGCGCGAGCGCCTGCACCTCACGCAGATGCTGCGCGGCGTGCTGGCCCACCGCAGCCGCGAAACCCAGGCCCGCGGCATCCAGGTGCGGCAACAGCTGCGCGCGGTCGAAATCATTGCCGACGGCTCCCTGCTGTTCGCCCTGCTCAACGCCCTGATCGACTGGGCCTTGGTCAGCACCCATTCCTCCATCGACCTGAAGCTCGACGTGACGCCCTGGCCAGCCAAGGCGCGCCTCACCTGCCGCTTCGCCCACCGCTCGCTCGATCTGCTCAACCCCGGTCGCGGGGCAGAGGCGCTGCAGCCCGTCAACTCGCTGGCCTGGCGGCTGGTGGAGCAGACGGCCGTCACCATGGGCCTGCTGCCGCTTCGCGAGGACGAGGCCGGCATCACCGTGCTGACCCTGGAGTTCCCGCAGACTGTCAGCGAAGAGGCCAGCGAGGCCGAGCTCGACGCGCCGGTGCGCTCGGCCCCCAGGCTCGAAGCCGACGTGATGGCGACTGATCCAGGCCCCAGCACCACCGGCAACTCCAAGCCCCTGGCCGGCAGCCATGTGCTGATCGTGTCGCCGCGGCGCGAGCTGCGCACGCAGATCCAGTCCGCCATCTCGCACATGGGCCTGATCGTTGATGTCGTCGACCGCATGGAAGACGCCGCCCTGTTCTGCATGGAAGGCCTGCCCCACGGCATCGTCTTCGAGACGGCCCAGCGCAACGAGGTCTTCGAGCGCCTGCAGCAGGAGATCCTGGTCGAGGTCCCGCAGTTCTGCTTCGTCGAAGTGCTCGACGTAGAGCACCTGACCCAGCTCTCCACCGCCACGCCCGACGGCCTGGCGCGCATCTCGGTCGGGCATCTGGTGGATGCCCTGCCCTCGGTGCTGACTTTCGAGCTCTCCAAAGCCTTGTGATCAGGCGCTGTGATTAAATCCGGCGCATGAAATCGCGCCCTCTCTTGCTCACGCTGTTCGTCGCCCTGTCGCTGGCCGGCTGCGCGCGCGAACAGGCGCCGGCCGTCAACTACGTGCTGCTGGATGGCGCCAAGGCCAGCTCGCAGCAATGGGCCGGCAAGGTCATGCTGGTGAACTTCTGGGCCACCAGCTGCACGACCTGCGTACACGAGATGCCGCAGGTCATCGCCACCTTCGAGAAGTACAAGGGCGCCAACTTCGACACCCTGGCCGTGGCCATGAGCTACGACGCGCCGGCCTATGTGGCCAACTTTGCCGAGAGCCGCAAGCTGCCCTTCAAGGTCGCCATCGACAACACCGGTGCCATCGCCACGGCCTTTGGTCAGGTGCAGATGACTCCCACCACGTTCCTCATCAACAAGCGCGGCGAGATCGTCAAGCGCTACGTGGGCGAGCCCGATTTCGCTGCGCTGCATGCGCTGATCGAGCAGCTGATGGCCGAGGCCTGAAGTCAAGCGGTCGGCTTAGCTTTACTTTTCAGGCCACGGGGGCGGTTCGGCGGATCGGCAGTGTAGAGTGCGGCGCACTCACTTTCACCGTGTCCGGCCATGCCAGGTTCCAAAAGTCATAACCCGCGTTTCGAGCGTCATTCCCTCAAGCAATCCCAGGCCGGCAAGGCCCTGGGCTGGACCCTGGCCGGCGCCGCCGTGCTGGTGGCTGGCGGCCTCTGGTGGTGGAAGGGCCATGGCTCGGGCGAGGGGGGGCCGGCAGGCGCGGCTTCCGCCGCTGCAGCGCAGGGAGGCCCGGGTGGCCGTGGCGGCCCCGGCGGGCGCTTTGGCGGGGCCAATCGCGTACAGCCCGTCTCGATCGAAGCCGCCCAGCGCCGTGACTTGCGCGTGATGGTCAACGCCATCGGCAGCATCACGGCCAGCAACACGGCGGTGGTGCAGCCGCAGGTCACCGGCGTGCTGCAGACCCTGAACTTCAAGGAAGGCGAACAGGTCCGCGCCGGCCAGCAGCTGGCGCAGATCGACCCGCGCGCCTTCCAGGCCGCGCTCGGCCAGGCCGAGGGCCAGCTCGCGCGCGATGCCGCCCAACTCGCCAACGCCCGTGTGGACTTTGCTCGCTACCGCGACCTGATGGCCAAGGACGCGATCCCCAAGCAGCAGCTCGACACGCAGGAGGCCCTGGTGCGCCAGCTCGACGGCACGGTCAAGTCCGACCAGGCAGCCGTGGACAGCGCGCGCCTGCAAGTGACCTACACCCGCGTGCTGGCGCCGATCTCAGGCCGTGTCGGCCTCAAGCAGGTAGACCTCGGCAATGTGGTGCAGCCTGGCAGCGCCAATGGCCTGGTGGTGATCACGCAGACCCGGCCGATCGCGCTGACCTTCGCCGTGCCCTCGGCCAATCTGCCGCAGATCATGGCCGTGCTCAAGGCCCGGAAGCCGCTGCACGTGGAAGCCTGGGACCGCGGCGGCACGAACAAGCTGGCCGACGGCCTGGTGGCCAGCACTGACAACACCATCGACCCGACCACGGACTCGATCAAGCTCAAGGCTTTGTTCAAGAACGAGGACGACGCGCTCTTCCCCAACCAGGCCGTCACGGTGCATCTGCAGTTGGATCAACTGGCCGACCAGTTGGCCATCCCCTCAGCCGCCGTGCTGCGCGGCACGCAGGGCTTCTACGCCTACGTGGTGGGCGCCGACAGCACCGTCAGCATGAAGCCGGTCAAGCCCGGTGTGGTCGATGGCAACTGGACCGCAGTGCAAGGCGCCATCCAGCCCGGCGACAAGGTCGTGATCGACGGCGTGGACCGCCTGCGCGATGGCGCCAAGGTCGAGGTGATTGCCGCCGACCCTAGCAAGCGCGTGGGCGCCCAGCCCGGCGGCGGCAAGGGCCATCGAGGTGGCCAACCGGGCGGCGCGGCCAGTGGTGCAGCCAGTGGCGCCTGGGGCGCTGCCAGCGCGCCGGCGCGGCATCCCTCCGACTCAGCGCCAGGCACAGCTCCCGGCGCCGCCAGCGAAGCCAACGCCGAAGAGCGCCCACGCTGGCTCGACCGCCTGCCGCCGGACCAGCAAGAGAAGTTCATGAAGATGAGTCCCGAGGAACGCAAGGCCTTCATCGAGAAGCGCCGCGCCGAGCGCGCAGCAAGCCAAGGCAACTGAGATGAACCCGTCACGCCCGTTCATCGAGCGGCCGGTTGCCACCTCGCTGCTGATGCTCGCCATCCTGCTGGCGGGCCTGCTGGCCTACCGGCTTCTGCCGCTCTCGGCCCTGCCCGAGGTGGACTACCCGACCATCCAGGTCACCACGCTTTATCCGGGCGCCAGCCCCGACGTGATCTCCACGACGGTCACCGCGCCGCTGGAGCGCCAGTTCGGCCAGATGCCGGGCCTCTCGCAGATGACGAGCAGCAGCTCGGGCGGCGCCTCGGTGATCACGCTGCGCTTCTCGCTGGGGCTCTCGCTCGACGTGGCCGAGCAGGAAGTGCAGGCGGCCATCAACGCGGGCGGCAACCTGCTGCCCAGCGACCTGCCGATGCCGCCGATCTACAGTAAGGTCAACCCGGCTGACGCGCCGGTGCTGACGCTGGCCGTGACTTCGCCCTCGCTGCCCGTGATCAAGGTGCATGACCTGGTGGAGAACCGGCTCGCGCCCAAGCTATCGCAGGTCGATGGCGTGGGCCTCGTGTCGATTGCCGGCGGGCGCCGTCCGGCCGTGCGCATCCAGGCCGATCCGCAGAAGCTGGCCGGCCTCGGCCTCTCGCTCGACGACGTGCGCAGCGCGATTGCCGCAGCCAACGTGAACCAGGCCAAGGGCAGCTTCGACGGCGCCCAGCGTGCATCCACCATCGACGCCAACGACCAGCTCAAGACCGCGGCCGAATACCAGAGCCTCGTGATCGCGTGGAAGAACGGCAACCCGCTGCGCCTCTCCGACGTCGCCGTCATCGTGGACGATGCCGAGAACCTGCGCCTCGCGGCCTGGGCCGACACCACGCCCGGCGTCATCCTCAACGTGCAGCGCCAGCCCGGCGCCAACGTGATCGAGACGGTGGACCGCGTCAAGGCCCTGCTGCCCAAGCTCGAAGGCACGCTGCCGGCCTCCATCGACGTGAAGGTGATCGCCGACCGCACGGTGACCATCCGTGCCTCGGTGGAAGACACGCAGTTCGAGCTGCTGCTGGCCGTGGCGCTCGTCGTGATGGTGATCTTCATCTTCCTGCGCAGCGCCGCCGCCACGCTGATCCCGAGCGTGGCCGTGCCGCTCTCGCTGGTCGGCACCTTCGGCGTGATGTACCTGGCCGGCTTCTCGATCAACAACCTCACGCTGATGGCGCTGACCATCTCCACCGGCTTCGTGGTGGACGACGCCATCGTGATGATCGAGAACATCGCCCGCTTCGTCGAAGAAGGCGACACGCCGATGGAGGCCGCCTTCAAAGGCAGCAAGCAGATCGGCTTCACCATCATCTCGCTGACAGTCTCGCTGATCGCCGTACTGATCCCGCTGCTCTTCATGGGCGACGTGGTGGGCCGCCTGTTCCACGAGTTCGCCATCACGCTGGCGGTGTCGATCCTGATCTCGGCCTTTGTCTCGCTGACGCTCACGCCGATGATGAGCGCACGCCTGCTCAAGCCCGAGAGCGAACACAAGCACACCCGGCTGGGCAACTGGTTCGGCAAGAAGTTCGACGACACCGTCGCGCTGTATGGCCGCGGGCTGGACTGGGTGCTGGACCGCCCCCGCCTCACGCTGCTCGTGTTTGCCGCCACGCTGGGCGTCACGGCGCTGCTCTACATCGTCGTGCCCAAGGGCTTCTTCCCGGTGCAGGACACGGGCCTGATCCAGGTGATCACCGAGGCCACGCAGACCACCTCCTTCAACGCCATGGGCGAGCGCCAGCAAAAGCTGGCCGAGGCCATCCTGAAGGACCCGGACGTGGATCACCTCGCCTCCTTCATCGGCGTGGACGGAGCCAATGCCACGCTCAACACGGGCCGCATGCAGATCACGCTCAAGCCCTTCGCGCAGCGCGATGCTTCGGCCAGTGAGATCATCCGCCGCCTGGCCGATGCCACCTCGCACGTGCCCGGCATCACGGCCTATATGCAGCCGGTGCAGGACTTGACCATCGAGGACCGGATCTCCAAGACGCAGTACCAGTTCCTGCTCAGCTCGCCCGACGGCGATGACCTGGCCAAGGCCACCGACGCGCTGATGGCGCGATTGAAAGTGCTGCCGCAGCTGGCCGACGTGGCGAGCGACCTGCAGAACCAGGGGCAGCAGGCCTACTTGCAGATCGACCGCGAGGCCGCAGGCCGCCTGGGCGTGACCGTGGCCGCCATCGACACCGCGCTCTACAACGCCTATGGCCAGCGCATGATCTCGACGATCTACACGGCCAGCAGCCAGTACCGCGTGGTGCTCGAAGCCGCGCCCGCCTTCCGCAGGGGCATGAATGCGCTGAACGACCTCTATGTGCCCGGCACGCAGACCACGACGAGCAACACCGGCGTGAGCGGCAGCGCCACCGTGCAGGTGCCGCTCTCGGCCGTGGCGCAATGGACCGAGCGGCCCGCCGCGCTGGCCATCAACCATGTGGCGCAGTTCCCGGCCGCCACCATCTCCTTCAACCTGACGCCGGGCACTTCGCTGGGCGAAGCGGTGGACGCGATCCGTGCCGAGGAAGCCAAGATCGACATGCCGCCCAGCGTGGAGACGAGCTTCCAGGGCGCGGCCGAGGCCTTCCGCAACTCGCTCTCCAGCACGCTGATGCTGATCCTCGCCGCCGTGGTGACGATGTACATCGTGCTGGGCGTGCTCTACGAGAGCTACATCCATCCCGTCACCATCCTCTCCACGCTGCCTTCGGCCGGCGTGGGCGCCCTGCTGGCACTGCTGATCGCGCGCCAGGACCTGGGCGTGGTCGGCATCATCGGCATCGTGCTCTTGATCGGCATCGTCAAGAAGAACGCGATCATGATGATCGACTTCGCGCTCGACGCCGAACGCGAGCAGGGCATGGAGCCGCGCGCGGCCATCCACCAGGCCTGCCTCTTGCGCTTCCGCCCCATCCTGATGACGACCATGGCCGCCCTGCTCGGCGCCCTGCCGCTGATGGTGGGCACCGGCGCCGGCCATGAGCTGCGCCACCCGCTGGGCGTGACCATGGTGGGCGGCCTGATCGTCAGCCAGATGCTCACGCTGTTCACCACGCCGGTGATCTACCTGGCGTTCGCCGGCATCGCGCAGCGCTGGCGCGAGCGCAAGGCCAAGAAGGTCCAGCCGGCATGAACATCTCGGCGCCCTTCATTGGCAGGCCCGTTGCCACCACGCTGATCACGCTGGGCCTGGCCCTGGCCGGCGTGCTGGGCTTTCTGCTGCTGCCGATCGCGCCGCTGCCGCAGATGGATTTCCCGACCATCTCGGTATCAGCGTCGCTACCCGGCGCCAGCCCCGAGACCATGGCGGCCACCGTGGCCACGCCGCTGGAGCGTGTACTGGGCTCCATCGCCGGCGTCAACGAGATCACCTCGCGCTCCTCGCTGGGCAGTACCGGCATCACGCTGCAGTTCGACCTGAACCGCGACATCAACGGTGCCGCGCGCGACGTGCAGGCGGCCATCAATGCCGCGCGCAGCCTGCTGCCCACGGGCATGCCCAGCAACCCGACCTACCGCAAGGCCAATCCTGCGGACACGCCGATGCTGATCATGGCGCTGACCAGCAAGTCCCTGTCGGCCGGCCAGATGTATGACGCCGCCTCCACCGTGCTGGCGCAGCGGCTCTCGCAGGTCGATGGCGTGGGCCAGGTCAACGTCAGCGGCAGCGCCTTGCCGGCCGTGCGCGTGGAGCTCAACCCCGACAAGCTGGCCGCGGCCGGCATCGCGCTGGACACCGTGCGCAGCGCCATCACCAACACCAACGCCAACCGCCCCAAGGGCGCGCTGGAGCAGGGCGGCCGCTACTGGCAGGTCGGCGCGAATGACCAGGCACGCGTCGCCGCCGAATACCAGCGTGTGGTGCTGCATTACGCAGCCGGGAGCGAGATCCTGCTGCGCGACGTGGCCGACGTGAAGGACTCCGTGCAGGACGTGCGCAACTACGCCGCCACCAACGGCCAGCAATCCATCCTGCTGTTCGTGCTGAAGGAGCCCGGCGCCAACGTCATCGAGACGGTCGAGCGCATCAAGGCGCTGCTGCCACGCCTGCAGGCCTCGATCCCGGCCGCCATCGACCTGGAGGTCATCAGCGACCGCACGCCCACCATCCGCGCCTCGCTGCGCGAAGTGGAGCGCGCCATGGCCATCGCCGTGGGTCTGGTGATCCTGGTCGTGCTGCTGTTCCTGCGCTCGGCGCGCGCCACCCTGCTGCCAGCCATCGCCGTGCCGGTCTCGCTGGCCGCCACCTTCGGCGTGATGTACCTGTGCGGCTACAGCTTGGACAACCTCTCGGCGATGGCGCTGACCGTGGCCACCGGCTTCGTGGTGGACGACGCCATCGTGGTGCTGGAAAACATCACCCGGCACATGGAGCATGGCCTGACGCCAAAAGAGGCCGCGCTCAAAGGAGCCCGCGAGATCGGCTTCACCGTGGTCTCGATCAGCCTCTCGCTGATCGCCGTCTTCATCCCCATCCTGCTGATGGGCGGCGTGGTGGGGCGGCTGTTCCGCGAGTTCGCGGTCGTGCTGTCTTCGGCCATTCTCGTCTCCATGGTGGTCTCGCTGACGACCACGCCGATGATGGCCGCGCAGCTGCTCAAGGCACCGGACCGGAGCAAGCCTCAAGGCCGCTTCAGCAGAGCGTTAGGCCGCATCGGCCGTGCCTGCTCGCGTGGCTACCGCAAGTCGCTCGTCTGGGTGCTGCGCCACCAGCCGCTGGCCCTGCTCTCGCTGGTGGGCGTGATCGCGCTCAACGTGCACCTGTACGGCGCCATTCCGAAGACCTTCTTCCCGCAGCAGGACACCGGCATCATGGTCGGCGGCGTGCAGGCCGACCAGGGCAGCAGCTACGTGATGATGAAGGCGCGGGTCGAGAAGTTCATGGGCATCCTGCAGGCCGACCCGGCGGTGCAGAACGTGGCCGCCTTCACCGGCGGCGGGCAGCGCAATTCGGCCTTCTTCTACACCCAGCTCAAGCCCCTGGCCGAGCGCAAGGTCTCGGCCGATGCGGTGGTGGCGCGCTTGCGCGACAAGCTCTCGCACGAGGCAGGCGCCAACCTTTTTCTCGTGCCCGCACAGGACATCCGCATCGGCGGCCGGCAGGCCAACGCGCAGTACCAGTTCACCCTGCAGTCCGACTCGCTCGAAGACCTGCGCACCTGGGCGCCGCTGATCAACAACGCGCTCTCCAAGCTCGACACACTGGCCGACGTGAACAGCGACCAGCAGGACAAGGGCCTGCAGACCAGCCTCGTGATCGACCGCGACGCCGCGGCGCGCCTGGGCGTCACCGTGAGCACGCTGGACACCACGCTCAACGACGCCTTCGGCCAGCGCCAGGTCGGTGTGATCTACAACCCGCTGAACCAGTACCGCGTGGTGATGGAGCTGGCGCCCGAGTTCCTGCAGGGGCCCGAAACCCTGGCCAAGCTCTACGTGACGAGCAGCAACGGCTCGCAGGTGCCGCTCTCCGCTTTCGCACGCGTGGAGACCACCAACACGCCGCTGGCGATCAGCCACCAGAGCGGCACGCCGGCCACCACGATCAGCTTCAACCTGCCGCCGGGCGTCTCGCTCTCCGAGGCCACGGTCGCCATCAACAACGCGATGAGCGAACTGGGCGTGCCGGTCTCGGTGCGCGGCACCTTTGCCGGCACGGCCAATGCGTTCCAGCAGTCGCTGGCCAGCCAGCCGCTGCTGATCCTCGCGGCCATCGTCACCATCTACCTGGTGCTGGGCATGCTATACGAGAGCCTGATCCACCCGGTGACCATCCTCTCCACCCTGCCCTCAGCCGGCGTGGGCGCGTTGCTGGCGCTGATGCTGTTCAACACCGAGTTCTCCATCATTGCCCTGATCGGCGTGATCCTGCTGATCGGCATCGTCAAGAAGAACGCCATCATGATGATCGACTTCGCCATCGAGCGGCAGCGCCACGGCGTTCAGAGCGCCGCCGGCGCCATCCTGCGCGCCGCCGGCCTGCGCCTGCGGCCCATCCTGATGACGACCTTCGCCGCCATCTTCGGCGCCGTGCCGCTGGCCCTGGGCACCGGCGACGGCGCCGAGCTGCGCCAGCCGCTGGGCATCGCCATCGTGGGCGGCCTGATCCTCTCGCAACTGCTCACGCTCTACACCACGCCGGTCGTCTTCGTGCTGATGGACAAGCTCCGCTCCAAGCCCGGCCGCCAGCGCCGCTGGTTCTTCCGCCGCAACAAGACTGCCCTCGTCGCCAATACAGCCGCATGAAACAGTTCTGCCTCCTCCCTCTTCTTGCCGCGCTGCTCGGCGGTTGTGCCATCACGCATGTCGATCCGCCCAAGCCCGCGGCCGCGCCGGTGCAGTTCAAGGAAGCCGGCCTGTGGCAGCGCGCGCAAGCCGCTCAGGGCACCGCCGAGGCCGTGCCCGACGACTGGTGGACGCTCTTCAACGACCCGGTGCTCAACGAGCTGCAAGCCAAGCTGCTGGTCGGCAACGAGAACCTCAAGAGCGTGGCCACCCAGGTCGCCAACGCACGCGCGCTGATCAGCGCGGCCGACTCGGCCTTGCTGCCCCAGCTCTCGATCGGCGGCTCCGGCACGCGCAGCAAGGCCAGCAGCAGCGGCAACAGCAACGTCGTGCAGAGCAATATCAACAACAGCGTCTCGCTGAACGCCAACGCGAGCTGGGAGCTGGACTTGTGGGGCCGTCTCTCCGAAGGCATCTCGCAGGCCCAGGCCAATTACCAGGCCAGCAAGGATGACCTCGCGGCGGCCAGGCTCTCGGCCCAGGCCCTGCTGGTGCAGACCTACTTCACCCTGCGCACGGCCGAGCTGCAGGGCGATCTGCTGGTGCGCACCGCCGCGTTCTACCAGCGCTCGCTCGATCTCACGCAGGCCCGCTATCAAGGCGGCGTGGCCGCGCAAAGCGACGTGCTGCAGGCCAGCACCCAGCTCACCAGCGCGCAGGCGCAAGTGGCCGACAACGCGGCCCAGCGAGCGCAAGCCGAACACGCGCTGGCGGTGCTGCTGGGCTTGCCGCCTTCGAGCCTTGACGTCGCGCCGCAAGCCGCCCTGCCCGTTCCGCCCGTCGCGCCCGAACTGCTGCCTTCAACCCTGCTCGAACGCCGCCCCGACATCGCTGCCGCCCAGGCCCGCGTGCAGGCAGCCTATGCGCAGATCGGCATTGCCGATGCGGCCTACTTCCCATCGCTCACGCTCACCGGCAGCGGCGGCTACCGCAACAGCACGCTCACCAACCTGATCGATGCGCCGCATCTGTTCTGGTCCATCGGCGCCTCGCTGGCCGAAACCGTGCTCGACGGCGGCCAGCGCAAGCTCGCCAGTGCGCAAGCCCGCAACGCCGCCGATGCCGCCACCTCCACCTACCGGCAGACCGTGCTGACGGCGTTCCAGGAAGTCGAAGACAACCTCGTCGCCGCACGGCAGCTCGCTATTCAGGCCGACCTGCAGGCCCAGGCCGTTGACGCTGCGCGCCGCAACCTCGACATCGTGCAGGACCAGTACCGCGCCGGCACCGTCGGTTATCTGAACGTGGTCGTCGCGGAGACGGCGCTGCTGCAGGCGGAGAGCAGCTTGATCGGCGTCAAGGACCGGCAGCTGGTGGCGGTGGGCTTGCTGTTGAAGAACATCGCAGGGCGTTGGAACTAGAAGCTCACCCAGTCACTGACCCAGCCGCGCAATCGCAGCCAATACCGATACAAGGCCGTCTGCGTCGCATCGCCCCGCATCTCTCGCAGCTTGTGCCCATGCGCTTTCGCGCCACGCGGCAAGGCCGCACGCAGCAGCTGTTCGGCCGCGTCCAGCAGCAACTTGAGATCCACCACGCTGGGCACGACCACGGCATGGCCGCAGCTCTTGCAGGAGGCCGCGTGCGTGGGTTCCACCGCCGAGCCACAGCCACGGCAGGCCCAGGCCAGGCGTTCGGAGGCCAGCGGCTCGGCGTGGCGTGACAGGAGCGCCGTGAAGAAGCGCGGCATGTCCATCACCAGCAGCGGGCTCTCGCAGTAGCTGCAATGCGCTCGTGCATCGAGCAGGCCGCGGGCGCAATGTTCGCGGTCCAGGCCCGCGCCGCAGTTCAGGCAGGCGGGCTCGCGCTTCTCCTGCTGCAGCACGTCGAGATCGCGTCGCGTCAGCGGTCGCACCAGCCCGCGCCGTGCCAGCAGTTGCGCAAAACTGGCCAGGCCGCCGCGGCAGCGCGGGCAATCGAGTTCGCCAAAGCGGCCCATCAGATTGAGGTTGTTGACCTGCTTGAGCGCCGTGCCGCAGCGCGGGCAATCCAGATGATCCATCAGCGGCCCGCTGGCGTCTGCCTGAGCGATCTGCATGCGCCGCAAGAGCTTGACCCAGCCCAGGCCCGAGAGGTTCACATCTTCCAGCGCGTCGAGCCACAGCAGGTCGCAACGCGCGCACAGATCGGTCTGCACCGAGTTGCCGTAATGTCCTTCGAGCACGAGCGATTCCATGGCTTGCCGGCATTGCGGGCAGCGGGCAACGGTGTGCAAGGAAGGGCTGGCGGGCATGGGCGGATTTCCCTAGGCGGCGGGCGAAAGCCCAAGCCTACACTGCCGCGCTACACCGAGAAGGCCCGCATGCGCACCGCTCACTTAACGCCTTACCTGCTCGCATTCGCCGCCGGCATGGCAGGCGCCCAGACCCTCACGCCCGAGGTCCGCAAGTTCGTCGCCCACGACGAGCCATGGATCGCGCTGACCCATGTGCGCGTGATCGACGGCACCGGCGCGGCCCCTCAGGAAGACCGCACCCTCGTGCTGAAGGACGGCAGGATCGCCGCCATCACCACGGGCGATGCGCCGGCCGGCGCCAAGGTGCTGGACATGACGGGCCACAGCGTGATGCCGGGCCTGGTGGGCATGCACAACCATCTGTTCTACACGGCGGCCGTCAACCCGGATGAGAGCGGCAAGCTCAAGAGCCCGGGGCTGCTGGTGAACCAGGTGGCCTTTGCCGCACCGCGCCTGTATCTGGCCGCGGGCGTGACCAGCATGCGCACGACGGGCAGCATGGAGCCGTATACCGATCTCAATGTGCGCGACCAGATCAACGCCGGCCGCATGCCCGGCCCCAAGATCGACGTGACCGGCCCGAATCTGCAAGGCCCGGGCAGCATTTTTCCGCAGATGCATGGGCTCAGCACGCCGGAAGAGGCGCGCCGGCTGGTTGACTACTGGGTGGCCGAGGGCGTGACCTCGTTCAAGGCCTATATGGACATCAAGGCCGAGGTGCTGGGCGCGGCAATCGAGCAGGCGCACAAGCACGGGCTCAAGCTGACCGGCCACCTGTGTTCGGTCAGCTACCGCGAGGCGATCAAGCTCGGCATCGACAACCTGGAGCATGGGCCGCTAGGCGGATTCAACCGGTCGTCGCAACACCGGATTAAGCGGCCGATTTTAGGTAGTCATTCAGCGCTTCAGCCGGCGTCTTCCAACCCAGCGTTTTGCGCGGCCTGTTGTTCAATGTCCGGGCGACGG
>Ga0265327_10002635_pt1 | contig 18508 bp, 17 predicted proteins | sample 41621metaG_FD_202089 | JGI IMG/M metagenome (GOLD analysis project Ga0265327, IMG submission 202089) | Rhizosphere microbial communities from Carex aquatilis grown in University of Washington, Seatle, WA, United States - 4-16-21 metaG | ecosystem: Host-associated > Plants > Roots > Rhizosphere...
GACGCCGGCCGAGCGCGGTCAGCCGTCTTCGAAGGGCTCCACCGTGAGTCTGTCCGCCCGCAGGAAGGCGTCGGCCACCAGTTGCAGGGGTCGGATATCGACCTCGCTTTGGCCGGTGGCGATCAGTTCCGCGAATCGCTCATAGAGAGCCGGGTATTCCGTGGAGGCCGGCAGCGGTTGTTCCCGGCCGTCGATGGCCAGACGGGCGCCGCCCGATCCCAGCCGCAGGTCCCCGCCATCCGTCCGGACAAGGATGTCCCAGGTCTGCTGGCCGGTCTGCCGAAAGTCGAAGTCGCAGGCCACCTCGGCGCCGTCAGGCGTCTGCAGCGATAGTTTCGCCGCGATCGGGGTCTCCTGGTTGCTCGGATAGGACAGCGCGCCGCCCACCAGCCGCAACCCCGGCAGGATCAGCGTGACGATCGACAGGGCGTTGATGCCCGGATCGAACACGCCCAGTCCTCCATGCCGCCAGATCCAGCGTTGGCCTGGATGCCAGACCCGCGCGTCTTCCCGCCAGATCACCTCGGCCGATCGGATCCGTCGTCCACGTAGCCAGGCCCGGGCCGGCTCCACCCCGGGGGCGTACCGGCTGTGCCAGGCGGTGAACAAGGTCAGGCCCCGCTCCTGGGCCATCCCGGTCAGAACATTCAGCTCGCCTACGGTCGCGCCCGGTGGCTTTTCAAGCAGCACGTGCTTGCCCGCGGCGAGGGCCGCGCGCGCAGCCTCGAAGCGCGCCTGGGGCGGCTGGCAAAGAGCCACGGCCTGGACCGAAGGTTCGGCCTGCAGCATGGCGTCCACGCTGGCGTAGGTCCGGCCCGTCGGGCAGCGCCCATCCAAGGTCGCGCCGCACACCAGGTCGAAGTCACGGGAAGCGGCCAAGGTCGGCAGATGCTGGTCCTGGGCGATCTTGCCGAGTCCCACCAGCGCCAGGCGGATCGGGTTCACAGGGTCTTCACTTCGACCAAGGCCGGTTCAGCAAGAGCCAGCGGGTTGCGGGCGGGCAGCCTGAAAGGCGCGGCTTCGATCTCGAACAGGTCGCCGGGTTCCGCGCGCACACCGTCGGTGAAGGACAGGGTCGCCGCGCCGAAGAAATGGACGTGAATGTCTCCCGGTCGGCGGAACAGGGCGTACTTGAAGTGATGGTGCTCCAGGTTGGCCAGGGTATGCGACATGTTCGCCTCGCCCGACAGGAACGGCTTCTCCCACAGCACTTTCCCGTCGCGAAGAATCCGGGAGGTTCCGCGTACATCAGACGGCAGATCGCCTAGCAGGAGCTCCGGCCCCAGCGCGGCCGGGCGCAGCTTGGAATGGGCCAGCCACAGGTAATTGCCGCGCTCGGTGATGTGGTCCGAGAATTCATTGGCCAGGGTGAAGCCCAGCCGGACGGGCGCGCCGTCCGCATCGATCAGGTAGATCCCCGCGATTTCCGCCTCATCGCCGCCATCCAGAGCGAAGGCGGGCGAGGGCAGGGGCTGGCCCGGTCCGACCAACTGGCTGCCGTCGCCCTTGTAGAACCATTCCGGCTGCACGCCCGGCTCGCCCTCTGGCGGCCGGCCGCCCTCCAGTCCCATCAGGAACATCTTCATCGAGTCGGTCAGGTCGGCCTTCTCCTTGGCGGCGCGGTGCATCTTGTCCCGGCTCTCGGCCGAGCCGAGATGGGTGAGACCCGTGCCGCTCAGAATCAGGTGCGCCGGGTCGGGATGGTCGACCGGCGCCAGGAGCTCCACCGTCGCCAGATCGATCGGGTCGGTGGCGCGATCGGCGGCCAGGGCGAGCGTCTCGCCGGCGGCGAGGGCCGACTGCGCCAGCTGCAGCACGGTTTCAACACCCGGGACCAGGCGGGCCCTCCCGTCCGCGCCCAAGGCGGCGACCTGACGCCGGCCATCGGCGGCGCGGAACTGAAGCAGCGAAACGGTCACCCTTCCTCCTTTTCCCAGCAGCGCCTTCATCCGCCGGCAAATCCTGGAGGCCCATTAACTCAGACAATTGTGGGTAGCAACAGAGACGATATCGAGGGCCTTAAAGCCTCTCGCCGGACGCTGGCGCCCGCCTGGGCCACATGCGCATCAGCTGCTCGACGCCGGCCTTCAGGCGGTCGCGAGGCTCCCCGTCGCGGGCCTTGATCGCGAGTCCGTAGAGACTGCCGGTGACCAGATCGGCGAGCGCCTCGGCGTCGGCGCCCTCGGCCAATTCTCCAGCCGCCTGTCCGGCGGCGATCCGGGCCATGACGGCGCCGGCGGACAGCTGGCGCCGCCCGGCGAGGGCTTCGAACATATCGATCGATCCGGTCGCGCAGTTGGTGGCGCCGAGCACGACCAGGCAGCCCTTGGGATTGTCCTCGCTGGTGAAGAAGTCGACGGTGTCGAGCATCAGCCTGCGTATCGACCGCTCCGCGGTGGGCTCTTCTGTCAGAGCCGCGAAGGCGAAACGCCCCGCCTTCGCCTGGTAACGGTCCACCGCCTCCAGGAAGAGCTGCTTCTTGTCGCCGAACGCCCCATACAGACTGGGCGGCGTGATCCCCATGGCGGCGGTGAGGTCGCTGATCGAAGTGGCCTCATAGCCGCGGCTCCAGAACAGGCGCAAGGCTGCTTCCAGAGCCTGGTCGCGGTCGAACCCACGGGGCCGCCCGCGCGGCCGTGACGGAACCTCAGCGTCATCCATGGCGATCAATCTAAAATGCCTTGGCGTTCGCGCAACCGGCCAGGAGGGTCAGCCCGCGGCGGCCCTCTTCCGCGTCCCGAAGCCGATGAGCAGCATGATCGCCGCCAGTCCGGCGTGACCCCAGCTGTCGAAGGTGTTGTTGGATATGAGGCCGCAGATGACCCCGGTCCCAACTTGAAAACCTACCGCCGCCATGGCCGCGTAGAACAGCCCGAAGACTTGAAACCAGAGGCGGGTCAAACCGGGTCCGATCGCGGCTGCGATCAGGAAGACGGCGCCGGACACGATGTGCAGGATGTTGTGCGGCGTGTTGACCATGAAGATGCCGAGGTACATGCCGTTTCGCACAACCCCCGGAACAAACCCGAGTAGGCCGCCGCCGAGGAAGGCGCTCCCCATCACAACACCCGATCTTCTGATCATCGAAAGCTCCGGCTGATGCGCCCGGCAGGCGGGCGATGGACGCCGCTAAAGCAGGCCACGATGCTGTAAGGCGCCGACGCTGGCGTCCCACAGACGGCCGCGGATTGGCGGCGAGTTGAACCTGCTCTTGATATCGACGGCTTTCCCGCCGGCGAAATATCGGCCGCTCGCCTGCACGTCCGGAGACGAGGCCAGATAGACCGAGGCGGCGGCGCCCTTCTCCGGCGTGATGGCGAAGGGGCTTGCGAAAAGCGCGATCAACTTGAACAAGCCCTCGGCGTTTTCCAGCATCTGGGTGCGGACCACCCCCGGATGGACCGCGTTGGCCGTGACCGATGTTCCCTGCAGGCGCGCGGCTAGCTCGACGGTGAACAGCAGGATAGCGAGTTTGGAGGCGGCGTAGCTGCCGATGGCCGAATACCGGCTCTGGCTTGGCTGTCCGTCAGGGCCCAGCTTGCCGATCGAATAGACGCTGCTGGAGAGATTGATGATCCGTCCGTTCCCGCTCTCGTTCAGGCGGCCGAGCAGGAGCTGGGTCAGCAGAAATGCCGAGAGGTAGTTGATCTGCCAGGTCGCCTCCAGGCCGTCGTCCGTGATTTGCCGCTGGCCCAGCATGACCCCGGCGTTGTTGATCAGCACGTCGAGCCTGGGGTGAGCGGCGGTGAAGGTCTCCGCGATCCTCGCGACGTCGGCCAGGCGGCCGAGATCGCCCACGATGACGTCCACGGGCGCAGCGGACGTGGATTGGATCTCGTCGCGCACCCTGGCGGCCTTCGCCGGGTTGCGAGCCAGGAGGACGAGGTGAAAGCCCTTGTGCGCGAGGGCTTGGGCGGTCGCCTTCCCCACGCCGTCCGTCGCGCCGGTGATCAGACATATCCGATTGTCCACGCCGCCCCCCCATCGGTTCGGATTGCGTATCGATCGATATGAAAATGATGGAAGCGGCGGGCCGAGGTCAAGGATTTTCATAGCGAAAGCTAATAAATCCGAAGGTCGACTGGGTCTCCTTCGCGCGGACCGGCCCTGGGGATCAGGACTAGTACTCCTCGAAGCCGTCCTTCACTGCCTGCGGGCTGGCCATGCGCGCGCCGGTGCTGAAATAGGGCCGCATGCCGTAGGGAACGGAGGTCATCACGGCTTCGACCTGGCTGATCCGGCCGTCACGATCGATCTGGAAGATTTCGTGGATGCTCAAGGTGGTGGCCGTCGTGTCCTTCACCGTCACGGCCTGACCGCTTTTGACCTTGTAGTTGCGCACGGCGGCGGTGTTGTCGTGGTCGAAGTAGACACCGGCGAAAACCAACTGGCGTTCCAGGTCGATGGCCATGACGCGCCGATTGCGCAGGCGCGTGTCGTTGTGGTGGAAGCCTTGGGCGAAATCCTCAATGCAGCTGAGGTTCAGGCTGCCCGGCTGCTCGCCCGGTTTGACCGGCGTGTTGGTGGTGTGCCAGCCGTTCTCGAGCCGATCGCAGTCCTTCGCGAACAGAGGGGGCTTGTCGCCGACGTTGTTCTCAAGGCCGGTGAAGTAGGTGTTGACGATCTTCATCAGATCGTCGCGTGAACGGCGGGCTTCAGGGGGAACTAGTTGCAGGAACTGGGGCCGAGGCTTGTCGCCCAATAGGTCCGGAACGAGAGGGCCGCGTCCAAAGTTCTCCTGGCCCACGATGGTCTCAATCTCGGTGATCTGGCGGTTGTAGATTTTCAACCGCGTGCTCACCACGACCGGCGCGCCGTTTTCGGACATGCGTGAGAAGAAGCCGACTTCGCCCCAGTCGGGATCGTCGAGGTACAGCCGATAGGGCCGTGCGCCCGTGGCGTTCTTCCAGAAGCCGTCGGGCATGGGGAGGGGAACGCCATTCTCGGAGTAGCGGGCGTTCTTGGCCAACGGAGCCTTGGATGGATCGTGCGCCAGGAGGGCGCCGACGAAGGCGTCGGCGATGCCATTCAGGCAAGCGCGGTCGCAGTCGCCCGATCCGACGGCGGGTGGGAGCGGGCCGCCGATCTTCTGGGCCCGCGCCACTGGCGTCGTTCCTGCCAAAACGCTCACTAGCGCAACCGCTGCGGCGGCCCTTAGACCCGCAGCCTTCAGGCCTGTGACCAAGATCGTCCTCCCGAATTCATTCGCGACCCAAAGGGCCGCGACGGCCAGTCTTGCCCTTGGTTGGGCGGAAGGAAAGGGGGGTGTGCCGGACTTGTCGGAGTTATCTGGCGGATGTTGGCTTCTGCCTGCCCGTCCTGAATCCGCCGCCACAGAAAAGAACCCGCCCCCACAAGGGGAGCGGGCTAAATTGGGGAAGGAATAGGACCCATAAGGGTCGATCTGAAGGTGCGGGCTCGGAGCCCTGATGTCTGTCCTCTGAGGCGGGGACAGCAGGCCGCTAGGCGGCCGGGGCCTTCAGCTGAAACGCTTCGCGCGTCTCCTCGACGGTCGCGGGCCTGCGCCCGAAGATTCCGGCGATGCCGACGATTTCTCTGACCAGATCGTCATTGCTGCGGGCGACCGTACCGTTGGCCAGATGAATTCCGTCCTCGAAGCCGACGCGGACGAGATCGCAGCCCATCGACAGGCCCATGGTGCCGACCCAGAACATGTCGCGTCCCGTGGCGGTCACGCCCCAGATCGCCTTGGGGAAGAGTCGCAGCCCTTCGTCGATGGAGAAGATGATGTTGCGCGCCACCGGCGGCGTCGCGCCAAATCCGCCGCCGTGGAGCAGCCAGACGTTTTCGCGCCCCGGATCATCTCCGATCTTCGTCAGCATGCCCCCGAGCCGATGCAGGGTGCTGGCTTCGGTCACTTCGTATTCGATCGTCGAGCCGGCGTCGTAGGCGGCCTTCATCGCGCCCATGACCAGTTCCGGCGAATTCACATAGGGCGTCGTGCCGGGATAGCCGCCTTCCGGATTGGTGAAATCGCAGGTGCCAAGGGCGATGCCGAAGAGATCCTGGCGGGGCTGGATGCGGAACAGGTTGAGACGCTCGTCATCCTTGGGCCACACGAAACCACCGTTCGGATCGCGGCGCACCCCAATGCCGTTGGTGGTCTGAATCAGGATCGGGCACCGCTCCCGGATCGCCTTGACGATGGCGCTGTAGACCGCGGGATCGCCGGTATTCCGACCTTGCGGGTCACGCGCATGCACGTGCACGACCGCCGCGCCGGCTTTCCAACAGGCGTAGGCGGCTTCGGCGATTTCCTCCGGCTGCTTGGGGATCACGGCGCCATCGCGATCCTGTTGCATACCCCCGTTGACGGCCACCGTGACGATGACCCGGCTCTTATCGCGCATATTCAATCCTGATCTCTGGTGCCGCGCCGAAGCGGAGAACAATCTGCCGGAGCGGTAGAGGCGGGTCTGTCCTCTGTCAAAATGACAGTCAGTGCATCACCAGGCAGGCCAGCTCGTAGGGGCCCGAAACCGACAGGCGCCCATAGGCCCGCTTGCGGTAGGTCAGGACGGAAGTGCTGGCGATCCCCAGATCCAGCGCCGTGCCTTCCACGCTGACGCCCAGCGCTGCGCGGGCGCATACCTCGCGCTCCCGGCGGCTGAGCTCGGGAAACCGGTCGGCGAACCGCTGCTCGACCTCGGGGATCGACATCTTCGGCGCGACCGCGGCCGGGTTCTGGGCCCAATGACGCGACATCATGGGCAGGAGCAATTGGGCCAGAGCGACGAATTGCGACAGCTCCCGCTCCGAGCATGGCCCCGTCGATCGGTTACGGGAAATGCTCATGCATCGCCAGCCGCCGGCGGGGGTGCGCTGCAGAAGCGAATTGCGCTCCACGATCTCGCAGGCGTCGAAGAAGCGATCGCGGAACCCGATTTGCCGGATGTCGTCCGGCACGACCCGCATTAGGACCGTCTCGGAGCGCGGCAGGAAGTCTACGCCGTCGCGCACGGGATCGGTCGCCTCGTACTGGCGCTCGTACGCATTGAGGTAAGGCTGGATCGTCGGCTCGCAGCGCGCCAGGCGTAGCTGGGTCGGCCCTCTCCGCCCGGCGCCCTCGAACATGTAGAGCCTTACCGACGGGACGATCTCGGAAAGCGCCGAGTCGACCGCGGTCTCGAAACCAGGTCCATCCAGCGCACAGAGCGCGCGCTCATATGCGTTGATGACCGCCGGCTCGATGGCGCCAGTCGGGACCAGCCGGATATCCATGGCCAGCCTACTCCTCCGATGCATCCCGGAACTCCCGTCCGGTTCAGCGAAATACTAAGCGCAAACCTTAACTCCGACAATTGCTACGAGGTCTCCATCGGCGGACGCGGCGGCGATTACTGCCGATAGATGCGCCGATGTCGCAAATGGCGATGTTTCTAGTGTTTTGTCATTGTTGGAGAGGACAGAAAGCAGGCCGCGGTAACTGATAGGCTCTTGCCCCCGCCAGTTGACGCGAGGGCCATGCGCCGCCGTCACGCCTTGCGGATGGCGGCGAGGGACAGGAAACATCCCACCATGGCGATGGCGACGCCGGCGTAAAGCCCCCTGGCGCCGGCGCGGTCCAGAAGCAGGCCGGCCAGGATCGGGCTGGCCACGGACGCCGCCCGGCCAAGTCCGACTCCCCATCCGATGCCGGCCGCACGCATCGCGGCGGGGTAGATCTGCGCGCCGATGGGATAGAGCACCACCGCCGTCACGGCGACCGAAGCGCCCTGCAGCGCAAACAGCGACAGGAGCACGGCTTGCGGCACGTTGTGGCCGACGCCCAGCGCCACGACGCTCGCGCTCACCAGGGCGCCGGTCGCGGTTACGGTGAGCACCACAGTCCGCAGCCCGACGGCCGCGATGGCGAAGGCGCAACACAGGCCGCTGATCAGGCCGCCCAGGCTGAACATGGTCATGGCCAGACCGGCGAACGCGAGCGGATATCCCGCCTCGCCGAGCGCCGCCGGCAACCAGGACAGGATGCTGTAAGTGGCGAACATGCCGAGAATGGCAGCGCCCCAGTAGGCGAGGGTGTCGCGCCGGCGATCCGCTCCAAGCAGGTCATGGTCGGGGGAGCCCGCCGCGCCGGCCGCCGACGAGCGCAACGAGGGCGACTCAGGAACCGTGAAGAGGGAGAGCGTGATGACGGTGGCGAATAGGGCGCCGACGCCGAACAGCGCCTGCCATCCCCATCCGTTCAGGACGAAGGCGCCCAGGATGCCGCCGATCGAGGCGCCCGCCGGGACGCACGCCGCGCCCAAGGTGATCGCCAGGCTGCGGTGACGGGCAGGGGCGATTTCGGCCATCAGGCTCGAAGCGGCCGGCATAGCCGCGCCGAGGCCCAAGCCCGAGATGATTCGCGTGAAGGTCAGCGCCGCCAGGTTGGGCGCCTCCGCCATGCCGGCGGTGGCCATGGCGATCAGCAAGGCCGAGCCGATCAAGACGGGTCGCCGGCCGATCCGGTCCCCGAGCGAGCCCCCTATCCCGCTGCCGACGGCCGTGCCGGCGAGCGCCAGGCTCAAGGTCGGACCGAAGTCCGATCGATGCAGACCCCATTGCTTGACGATGACCGGGACGGCCTGGGCCAGCATGCCGGTGTCCAGCCCATCCACCAGGATGACCATGCCCAGGATGAACAGAGCGCTCCAGCGGGACAAACCCGCGATCGGACCGGATTGTGGGTGCGCCGTCTTCGATCCGAGGCCTTTGTCCCGCTGCGCCATTCGCTCTCCTTGACGGGCTCTTGTCCTGCTGGCGCCTCGCGCCGGCCTGCCAGCGGCGCGCAATTCGCACGGCGGGCAAGCTTGGTCAGACTCCCTGCATGGTTAGGACTGGCGGATCGCATCGTCTGTCCTTGCGCGAGAGGACAGACGAAGGGGGGGGGAAGGCTGAGGTTCTAGGCATCCGGGGGTTTTGAATCGGACGGATGCTCTTTGGCGCCGCGGTGATGACTTCCTGTCAGTTCCGCACGGGCCGCCGAGTGTCCGCAATACTAGAACCAATAGGGGGATTCATGACGCTTCATCTCCGTCGGCGCCTGGTCGCCACGACCATCCTGGCCGCGTTGTCCGCGCCTGCCGCCGCCTTTGCCCAAACTGCTGCCGCGCCCGCTGCGCCGGCCGCCGCCGCGCCACCCACGCCCGCCCAACTGGAAGAAATCGTCGTCACCGCGCAGCACGTTACGGAAAACCTGCAGCGCGCCGCCGTCTCCGCCACCGTGGCGCAGGGCCCTGAACTGGTCTCGCGGGGCATCAACGACACGGCGGGCCTCTCCAAGCTGGTCCCCGGCATCACGATCACGCCCAACAACGGCTACACCAACTACAACATCCGTGGCGTCACCAGCGGCGGCACAAACGCGTTCTCGGATTCGTCGATCGCGGTGAACTACAATCAGGTAGCCCTGGTGTTCCCGAGCTCCGCCAGCGGGCTCTATTACGACCTCGATCAGGTTGAACTGCTCAACGGTCCGCAAGGCATCCTGTTCGGGCGCAATTCCACCGCCGGCGCCGTCAACGTCGTCGCGAAAAAGCCCACGTTCAACGGCTTCAACGGCAGCGCCGGCCTCGACCTCGGCGACTACAGCCGGGTCAACGCCCGCTTTGTCGTCAACATGCCCCTGTCCGACAAGGTCGCGGTGCGGGTGGCGGCTCAATCGGTCAACCACAGCGGTTACTACCAGGACGGTTCGAGCGACCAGCATGATAACGCCGTGCGCGCTTCGCTGCTGGCGGAGCCCAACCAAGACCTGAAGCTGCTGCTCATCGCCGACTACGCGAACACCAACAACAAGGGCCTCGGCACGACGCTGGCCACCAAGTGCGGCGCCGGCCCGACGGACTTCTGTTACCTCGGTTCCTCGCCGCGCACGGGCCTGGAACAGCTGCAGGGGTTTTTGACCCAACCGCGGCCGACGAACTTCAACCACAGCTATTTCTACGGCATCACCGGTACGCTGGAGTGGCACACGTCGCTCGGCACCCTGTCCGTGATCCCGGCCTATCGCCGCGTGTCCGCCCACACCATGGCCAACAACGCCTCGTTCGGGAGCCTGCTGGAATACGACGATCCGGAACAGAAGAGCCTGGAAGCTCGCCTGCAGTCGGATCCGGGCCATCGGATCGCTTATCAGGTCGGCTTCTATGTTCTCGATGCGCCGTCGAAGAGTATCGGGGCCGCTGAAACGGCCGCCGCCAAGACCTGGGCCAACAGCTTCTACAACCTTGGCACCCAGAGCCAGGCCGGGTTCGGTCAGCTGACCTTCTCCGTGACGGACAAGCTTCGCCTTGTCGGCGGTCTGCGCTACACGAGCGACGAGAAGCAGACCAATAGCCCTCGTTACACGCTGCTCAACGACTTCGGGGCCAACCCGACGATCTACTTCTCGCCTCCGCCGCTTAGCTCCACCGTGACTCAGACCTACGATCAGCACGAGAGCATGAAATGGACCGCCACCACCTACAAGGGCGGCGTGGAATGGGATGTCACCGACACCAGCTTCGCCTATGCCGACGTTCGCTCGGGGTTCAAGTCGGGCGGCTTCTTCTTCGGCCCGCACGGCGCCGACTCTTACAACCCGGAAACCCTGACCGCCTACTCTATCGGTTCTAAGAACCGGTTCTTCGACAACAAGCTTCAGGCCAACCTCGAAGCCTTCTGGTACGACTACAATAACCAGCAGTTGGCCACCAACCTGCAGCAGTCCAACGGCCAGTTGATCGTGGTGACCGAGAACGTCGGCCATTCGACCATCAAGGGGGCCGAATTCAACGTGCAGTGGCTGCCGTTCCACAACACGCGCCTCGGCGCCAACGTGCAGTACGCGGAAGGCAACTACAGCAGCCTGGTCACCTCCTCGCCGACCGGAAAGACGGGCAACAACGCCACGTCTGCCTGTAAGGTTACGCAGACCCAGATTACACCGGCGGCCGTGTTTCAGTTCGATTGTTCGGGGCTAGGCTTCGTCAACCTGCCGAAGTGGTCCTACAACATCGACGCTCAGCAGACCGTGCCGCTGCCGAACGGCGACGCCTTCGTGGCGGCGGCGAACGTGCGTTACCAGGCCTCGCGCAACAACTCGATCACCTTCACCCAGGGCAGCGTCACGCCTGCAACCACCTTGGTCGACCTGACCCTGGCGTACCGTCCCCACGGCGCCAAGTGGGACATCACCGGCTTCGTCAACAACGCGGCGAACGTCCAGACTCCAACGGGAGCGCCGACCACCGGCAAGAACGGCGCGGCGATCAACTTCGTGACCTTCCCGGAACCGCGCACCGCCGGCGTCCGGGCCAACTACTACTTCTAGTCACCTGGGATCCGACATGATTGCGGCCCGGGGGAAACCCCGGGCCGCGGCTTTTCCGCTTCGGCTGGCCGCAGAACCTGCCGCCAGAGGTCAGGGCTTGCGCTTTTCCTTGGCCTGCCACTGCTTGAACGCGGCCATGGCCGACAGCGCCTTGGGCTGACCCGCGTAGGGCAGGGTCTGCAGGATGATTTCCTTGATCTCCGTGTCGGTCAGGCCGACGTCGTGCGCGTGTTCGAAGATGTGCGTCACGCCCGACGACCCCTCCGCGATCAGCACCGACAGGGCCACCACTTCGCGGTCGCGCAGGCTCAGGCCCGGACGGCTCCAGACGGCGCCGAAGTTGGCCTGGTTGATGATGTGCCAGAGATCCTCGTCCAGGGCCTTTGTGTCGGCGTTGGTTCCCCAGCCGAGTTTGGCCATGACGTCGAGCCCGGCCTGTTCGACCGAGTTCGCCCCGGCGGCGGTTCCGACGCTGCTCGCCGGGCCGGAGGCCGGAGCCGCCGCCGTCTCCGCATGGACGCCCCAGGCCAGGCTGACGCTGGCCAGCAACGCGGCCACGAATGCCCGTCGGTTGCCGTTGTTCATGGCATTGTTCCCTTCCTGATCATGCCGTCGCGTGGCGCGCGGCGATGAGTCCCTTACAGATGACGCGCGCGAGACCGTGCTGGCTGAAGCCGCCGGCGGGCTCGCCTCCGCAACAGAGTCCCAGGATCGTCGGCCGAGAGCGCCCAGTCTTTCCGCGCCGGGACCTCGGCCGCGGCGGCCAGGAACCCACGCCTGGAGAGTTCGCCAGACCCGGCGGGCCTTCTCACGGTGCGCCGGCTAACAACGGGATTTCGGCCACGGTCTTGGCCTTGGGAATGCTCAGCAGATAGGCGTAGACGTCGGCCACATCCTGATCGGATGTGGTCTTGTGGGTGTAGGCCGGCATCCGGTCGCGCGGCTTGCGCATCTGCCGGTCCAGCGCCTCGTAGGGCATTGGGTTCGGGGCGAGCTTGGGGCCGGCATTGCTGCCCTGGCCTTGATAGCCGTGGCACTGCCAGCACCCGTAGCTGGCGAAGACGGTCTTGCCGCGGGCGACGTCTCCCTTGGGGGCGGTCTGGGCGAGCGCGGCGCCGGACAAGAGGGCCGGGGCGGCGGCGAGGAAGAGGACGAAGCGCTTCATCGCCATCACCTCAACGGCCTTGCGAGACGACGTCGATCAAGGCCGGCTCTCCCGCCTTGACCACCGCGATGGCGCGGCGCAGGGCGGGGCCCAGATCCTTCGGGTTCTCGATCGGCCCTGCGCTGAACAGGCCCAGACCTTTGGCCACCGCGGCGTAGTCGATGTTGGGATTGGTAATGCTGCAGCCGATCCCGGTTCTGTCGACGCCGCGCTGCCGCCGGTTGGCGATCGCCTGCAGCTGCATGATTTCCTGATGGTAGCTGCGGTTGTTGTGCACGATGTAGAGGATCGGGATCCGCTCATGCGCGGCCGTCCACAGGCTGCCCGGGCCGAACATCAGGTCGCCGTCGCCCACCACGCCGACCGACAGGCGGCCGTGCTTCTGGTTGGCCAGGGCGGCGCCAAGCCCCGCGGGCGTCATGTAGCCGACGCCGTTGCCGCCCGATCCGCCGATATATTGGTAGTGCTTGTCGGCGGCCCACAGCCTCTGGGCCCAGCTGCTCTGCCAGTAGTGGTGCGAGACGAGGGACCAGTCCTCGTGTCTCATCACGTCGTACATCTCCATGGCCAGGCGCGGCATGGAGATCGGGCTGTCGTCCCAGCCGAACACCGCCGCCTGCTTGGAGCGGTTGATGTCCTCCAGATGGGCCTTGGCGTGGGCCTGCGCGCGGGAGTCGTAGGCCGAGCGCGAAACCGGCATCAGCCGCTTCACCTCCTCGACCAGGAACGGAAGCGTCGCTTCGGCGTCGGCTTCCACCGCGATATCGACGTCGCCCGTATAGCGCTCCAGGTCCTGGTAGTTGCCCTTGGGATAGAGCTCCACCGAGGAAATCGTGATCGACTTGGCGCCCTGCTTGAGGGCGGGCCGAAGATCCCCTTGTTTGCTCTTGTTGGTCACCAGCGAGAACGGGTCGCCAGGCTCCAGAGCCAGCAGCACGTCGGCCTGGCCGCGCAGCGCGCCGAAGCGGCTGCTCTGATTGAGCGGATGGCGCCAGGGGAAGTTCATGCGGTTGCCGCTGTCCACCACCGGGGCGCCGAGAACCTCCGCCAGTTCGATTGTCAGCTTCATGCCTTCCGGCGTACGGGCGCAGCGGTCGGCGTAGATCAACGGGTGTTCGGCGGCGACCAGCATCCTGGCCACTTCGCGCACGGTGTTGGCGTCGCCGGACGGCGGGCGGAGCGACGGCAGCCTGGGGATCGGCGGCCGCCTGGCCTCGCCTCCGGGGATCTCGTCCTCCTGCATCTCGGTGTCGACCGCCAGCAGGGTCGGCCCATAGGGCGGGGTCATGGCGAACTTCCATGCCCGCACGGCGCTCTCGCCGAAGGTGCGCAGGTTCCCCGGCGTGTCGTCCCACTTGGTGAAGTCGCGCACCAGGGCGGGCCCGTCGGTGGGGCTGTGCTGCCAGTCGATGGCGCTCTTACGCCTGTCCGCCTCCAGCCCGACGCCCGTGATCATGAACACGGGCGCGCGATCGACGTAGGCGTTGTAGATGGCCATGGAGGCGTGCTGGGTGCCGACGGCGCCGTGGAAGGCGCAGGCCATCGGCTTGCCTTCGATCTTGGCGTAGCCGTGGCACATGGCCACCGAGGCTTCCTCATGCATGGTCGTCAGCCACCGCAGGCTGGGCGCCGTCGTCATGCCGTAGTTCACCACGGCCTCGTGCAGACCCATGAAGGTGTTGCCCGGGGTGGCCGCGAAATACTCGATGCCGAGGCTGCGCAGCACGTCGACCATGTAGTCGCCGCCGCAGCTGGCGTAGGTCAGGCCTTCATCGCGATTGGTGGCTTCCACATCGGCTGGGGTCGGCCCCGGGTTGCGCGGACCGTCGGCGGCGCGCTTGCCGCTATCTTGGGTCTGGGCCTGGGACGCAATCGGCGCGGCGGCGGCCGCAAGTCCGCCTAATGCGGCGCCTTTGAGGAACCCGCGCCGTCGCGGCTGAAACGGCGTTTCACTGACCATCCAGAAGACTCCCGCTCAGCCACGTCGCCGCCCGGCCGGGCGTCCTCCGCGAGTAGACCCGGGCGCACCGCACTTGCCCATAGGGAACGGCTAGCAGTCCTCATGGCGGCGGTCTGTCCTTGGGTAAGAGGACAGGTCAAGGCGGGGCGCCGATGATCCGGAGCGCTCAAGCTGTCGCGACCACCCTTTGATCGATCGCGCCGAACGGCATGAGCGCGCCATCCGGACTCATGGCCTGCATGCGCACGCGATCGCCGAAACGCATGAATCCGGTGGTGATCTCGCCCGAGTCTAGCTTCTCGACCGCGCGGCGTTCGGCGATGCAAGTGGAGCCGACTTCCCGGTAGTTCTCGTTCGAGACCGTGCCCGAACCGATCACCGTGCCGGCGCAAAGGTGACGAGTGGTGGCGGCATGAGCGATCAGTTCCGGGAAGCTGAAGCCCATCGCGCCGCCGTTCGGCGCGCCAAAACGCTGCTCATTCCAATCCACCCTCAGGTCGAGGTGGACCCGGTCGCCGCGCCAGAAAGTTCCGAGTTCGTCGGGCGTCACAGCGAATGGCGCCATGGTGCAGGCCGGCTTGGCCTGTATCCAGCCGAAGCCGGTCTTCATCTCCCGCCAGGCGAGGTTTCGCAGAGACCAGTCGTTGATCTGCACCAAGAGCTTGATATGGCCCGCGGCGTCATGCGCCGACACGCCCATCGGCGTCTCATCGACGATGACGCCGAATTCGCCCTCGAAGTCGATGCCATGGTCCTCTCGCGGGAGAGCAACGTCGTCATGGGGCCCGAGGAACGGATTGGACACGCCCTGGTACATCAGCGGAATTTCGCGCGAGTGCGGGTCGCCGCCGAACAGCTTCTGCATCAGGTCGCCATGGCTGGCGAAGGCCGAGGCGTCCAGCCACTGCCAGGCGCGGGGCAGGGGGGCTGCGAGGCGCGCTTGATCCAGCGGCAGTCCTTCTCCGCCGTCGAGAAACGCACTCATGCCAGCCAGGTCGCCGGCCGCGGAGGCCCAATCGTCGATGGCGCACTGCAATGTCGGCCAGCGGTCGGGAGCGTGGAGGAACCGCTCCCCGTCGCGCGAAACGACGACGAGTTCGCCGTCGGGTCCGTCTGAGGTCATTGTGGCCAGCTTCATATCTGACTCCCTCGGCCGCAGCCTGGCGTAGCCGCCCTTAGCCTCCGGGGGCGTAAACCTTCAGTGGGAATTCGAGAAGCTTCTCCGCGCATTCCTCTTCGACCAGGTGGAGATTTTCGGGCAGGCGCTTGAACGTCAGCCGAACGCTCCACGATTCGGCGTAGTACTTGCCGTCTTGAATGGTGATCAGGTCCTCGAGCGTGTCCTGTCCCGAGAGTTTGAATCGTTCCACGACCTTCATATCGGGCGACTGGGGCAGGCCGGTGCGGTCCAGCCATTGCTGGCCATTGAAGCCGCCGGTCTCGATGACGAGGACATCGCCGTCCCAATAGCCGGAGAAATGGCCCTGCCACCATGGATCGGGGTCGTCGAGCTTGAGCGGGCCGTCCAGGTACACGTGGCGGATGAGGTGCCGGTACTGGTGGAAGATGGTCACCTTGGCCGGCGTCTGAGCGATCAGGAACGGACCGGGAGACAGCATGTCGCGCGGCGTCCCCGGCGGGAGACAGGCAGCCGGCGGATCGTTCGCCTTGTTCGACTTGAGCGCGGCCGTCCGCTCATTGTAGAGCGCCTTGCCCGCCGGCGTCAGCGGCGGCGCCTTGCCGTCCGTCGCCACCAACACGTCGACAGCTTTGTCGGGCTCCCAGAACCCGCCGAGCCGGGGGTGCTGTCGGTCCGCGGCCACTGCCGCCGCCGTTCGGGCGGCCGCTGCGGCTTCGTTCGCCCGGCGGGCGGCTTCGTTGGTGCTGAGGGCGCCGTTCTGCGCCCAGGCCCCGGCGCAGGCCAAGGCCGCGATGCAGCCGGCGGAAAAAGGAATCAGGCGGTTCATTTTTCGCTCCCGTGCCGCAGCTTGCCGGTGGCGTCAGGCTTGTTCCGGTTGTTCTCCTCGCAAATGTATTCGGCGAGCCGCAGTTCGGGCGCCCACCTGAACGAGGCGTGGATCGACCAAGGCCTGGAATAGGTTCGAGGGTCGTAGAGTGTGTAGGTGACATCGAGCACGTTGGGCGCGCGCTTCTGGTACCGTTCCTCCACCCTCATGTCGGACGACTTCGGGCGGCCTTCCTCGTCGACCTGCGTGTAGCCGTTGAGTCCCGTGGTCTCGACGACCAAGGTGTCGCCGTCCCAGTGTCCGACTGAATATCCGAGATAAGACGGCGCGAAGTTCGCCGGCTTTGGCTTGCCGTCCATGTGGATGAGCCGGAAGGTGTGGAGCGTCTCGTTCGAGATCACCGTCAGGCCAGGCGTCTGCAGGATGTCGATGGGGTATGGCGAGGAAAGGATGCGTGGCACGCCACCCGTCAGGCAGTTGGCGCTCGGATCGAACAGAGGCGCGCCGGCTTTTTCGGCCGCGGCGCGATTGTCGAAATACTGCTGAGCCCACGGCAGGAACGGCGTCGAGCCTCCGTCGGCGGGCGGGGTCGCTCGGTTGGTGGACTGCGCCAGCCAGACTCCCGAGATGTTGGGCACGTCTGCGCCCAGCCGTACATCTCGCCGGGCTGCGTCTCCCATGACGACGGGCGCCTGCGCGGCGCCGCCGGGCTGGGCTTCGGCGGCGCCATCAATCAGTGCGCCGCCCGCGACCAGGCCCAAACATAGAAATGCCCCCCGCGAGCGACGAATACTTCCAAGGGCGCCGGCCATCGTCTGTCCTGCCTTTGCTGCCCGCCGCCTCCGCTGACGGCGTGTCCATGCCGCAGTGTTGGTCCGCCGCCCGCGGGAAGTCTGTCCTCTCATTCCGGGACAGAGACCGCTCCGCCCTAAATCCAAGGCGCGCCCTGACGCTGAGCTGACTGGCCTGTCATTGGACCAGGGGACAGATGTTCCGGCCCAGGCGCTGGTAAGCGTCTGCCTCCAGAGAGTGATCTGGGAGCTCCAGGTGGACAGCGATGGGAAGCATCTCGAAGTCCGCTCCTCGCGCGAGCGGAACGATGCTTGAAAAGGAACCCGGGATCCGGCCTGACGGCAAATCCCTGGGCCTCCCGGACTATTTGATCTGGCTCGGCAACCAACTCACCGCGACTGCCGTGGGGGCTTACGCGACTTTGGGCGTCGGCTTCCTGGAAGCCCGCATACTCTTGTCGCTCGGGCATAATCCGGACCTGCCGGCCGCCAGTCTGGTCGAGCACCTCGGCGTCGATCGGGCCGCCGTCAGCCGGGCGCTCCAGCAACTGAGAGGGGCCGGGTTGATCGTCGCCGACGACCGCAGACGGCTGTCATTGACGGATCAGGGCTGGGACACTCGGGCCGAGGTCGTGCGTGTCTTCGACGAACGGCTGGCCCGGTTCACGGCGGGGGTGGCTGAGACGGAACTGGAGCGGCTGCTGGAGCTGTTGCAACGACTGCATCAGAACGTGCCGCAGCTCTTCATCTTCAACGCCGAACTGGCGGCCGGCGCCGGACGACCGGCGGCGAGAGGACGCTGAGGCCGCGTCAGGATCAGGCCAAGATGGCCTGGACCACCTTGCCGGCCGTGTCCGTCAGACGGAAGTCGCGACCCTGATAGTGATAGGTCAGCTGCTTGTGGTCGATGCCCAGCAGGTAGAGCATCGTGGCGTTCAGGTCGTGCACCTCGACCGGGTTCTCAGCCACGTTGTAGGAGAAGTCGTCGGTCTTGCCGTAGGCGAAGCCCGGCTTGGTTCCGCCGCCCGCCAGCCAGATCGTGAAGTTGCCGCCGTGGTGGTCCCGGCCGGAGTCAGGATTGATCCCGCCCTGGGCGTAGACGGTGCGGCCGAACTCGCCTTTGAACGTGACCAGGGTGTCGTCCAGCAGGCCGCGCTGCTTCAGGTCCTGCACCAGGGCGGCGGAGGGCTGGTCGACAGCCCAGCAATCGGCGGGGTGGCGATGGGCGATGGCGACGTGGTGATCCCAGCCGACTTGGATCAGGTTGACGTACTTCACGCCCCGCTCGATCAGCCGGCGGGTGAGTAG
>Ga0265327_10002636_pt1 | contig 18506 bp, 12 predicted proteins | sample 41621metaG_FD_202089 | JGI IMG/M metagenome (GOLD analysis project Ga0265327, IMG submission 202089) | Rhizosphere microbial communities from Carex aquatilis grown in University of Washington, Seatle, WA, United States - 4-16-21 metaG | ecosystem: Host-associated > Plants > Roots > Rhizosphere...
GAGTATCTATGCCTTAGCAGATTCTGTGAACCTGAAAATGAAAAGCTTTAACAGAAATCAACCCCTTTTTAACATTGATCCGATTTAGGCCTGCAATGTGGGTTAAGATCGAACCTTGACCATTGATCAATAGAATCGCACTTTTGGGTCGACCAGATATTTGCGATAGTGAAAATGGTAATAGACACCGGTACTCGAAACTATAATGCCGGTTATCAAAAAAGGCACCGATAGCGCAACAATTAAAAAACCGCTGGTAAGCGGATGTGCCTCTTTCGAAGAAATTATGGCTCCCGTTGCTGCAATCCCAATTCCTAGACCAAAGGTAATACCGCCTCCAAGCATTAAACCATGTGCCCGCTTTGCTTTTCTTAACCTATTCTGTTCCTCGTAACCCTTGTGTATATTTCTTCTATATTCATGTTCATCCGCAAAGTGTATAAGCCGAAATGATTTAGGCTTGCGTGAAAATATTCTATTTTTAGATCTATTTACTGTAGAATCAAAAATGGATTGCAATTGCGGAGTTTCTACATTCAAGCTGAGTTGTCCTGAGCAACAGAATGGAAAGAAAAGAATTAATAAAAGAACTCCGTAGGGTTTTAAAAGCATGGTTATATACATTTGCGAGATAAATATGGGTAGAGCGCATTTATGTGCAATGAAAATCTGCGACCAATGGACCAACTCCCATAGCCCAACAGCTTGATACCAGATACTACAAAACAGCTTTCTACTTTCTACTTCCTTATAACAATCTCCACCCTCCGGTTCATATCCATGTGTTCCGGGGTATCATTTTCCACCACATTATTCGCCTCGCCCCAACCTTGGATATTTACCGTTCCTGGAGGGAAACCAGCGCTATTGAAGGCTTCGGCAACAAGTTTCGCTCGGGTCATCGATAATTGCTCGTTGAGCATCGGGGTACCGGAATTATCTGTGTAGCCATTTACAAAAACAGTGATGCCTGTCATATTCCGCCAGGGGGCAATAAGATCATTCAATTTTTGCTTTGCAGAATCAGTGATTACAATACTGCTGCGCACAAAATATACCTTGCACACAATGCTGTCTTTCACGGGAGCCTGATAACCGAATGGTAACATCGAAAAGCTTTTCGTGGCAACCTTTCCCTGACTATCAATATCGCAATGGATCGTATCATTTCGGCTATTATATGCGATCCGGTCGGTAAATAGGTAATAGGTTCGGCCAACAGGCAATGAAATGGTATAGGTCCCATCCCCCCGATTGGTCTGCACATGGTACATTTCCTTTTGTGTGGCACTGTCAGTAATATAGATACTGGCATAATTCAGCGATGCATGGGTCAGACTATCATAAGCCGAGCCACTTAAGGTCATTACCTGCAAAGGCTTAAATCGTTGGGGCAGGGTATATTGATAGAGGTCGAAATTTCCAGCCAGACTATCCCGGTCTGTTGCCAGGTATGCGGTATCTCCCGCCGCATTTAAACTCATGCTGGCTTCATTGAACGGACTGTTGATCGGCGTTCCCAGGTTAATAGCTTCACCCCAGGTAGTGTCGTCTACTCTACGGCTCATAAACAGGTCTGAGCCACCCATGCCTGGTTTGCCGGTGGAAGCAAAATAGAGGGTACTGTTATCTGCATAAATAAACGGAGCTGTTTCATCTCCTGAGGTATTGATCTGAGGGCCCAGATTCCGGGGCGCCTGCCACAGGCCATGTTCAAAACGGGAGGACCAGATATCCAAACCCCCATAACCTCCCGGGCGATCGGAAACAAAATAGAGTTCGCGATTATCACTGCTCAGGCTCGGCATCCCTTCATAACCCGGGGTATTGATGGTACCTCCAAAGCTCTGGGCCGTGCTCCAGACGGAATCGGCTTTGTAGGACATGTACAGGTCGCAACCTCCCTGGTCCCAACCGGAAAGGGTTCGGTTATCGCAACGCATAAAGAACATGTAGTGGCCATCTGCTGAAATAAACTGGGCGGCTTCCTGCTGCAGGGTATTGGGTGGCGACCCCATATTCCGGCCACTCTGCCAGCCTCCGCAAGTATCTGGAACTGAATAAAAGAAGTCTTCATCCATCCCATTCATTCGACGGGTGAAGTAAAACGTCTTTCCATCGGCAGAGATGCTGGGGAATAGTTCCGCATAAGGTGTGTTGATACCCCAGAGCGCACCCATTGGGAGCAATTTATTGGTGTCCGCGGCATTAAGCGCTTTTTTCATGATATGCGCCTGCTTTTCAAGCCGGGCCCAAAAGGAATCGGTGGACAGGGGAGGGATCCTGCTGAGGGCTGCATCCACATTTCCTGTGTACAGAAGACATTCCGCCAGCGACTTCCCAAAGATCTTCCGGCCATTTGGACATATTCGTTCGGCTTCTCCAAGAACCCGGACAGCCGCGGAATATTGGTTGCGATCGAGTAGCCATTTCCCATAGGTAACATAGGCATCTGTATAGGACCGATATAACTTGATTGCTTTCAGAATGGATAATTCTGCTTTTGGCCAATCATGCTCAGCTTCCCAGACCTGTGCGGCCTGGTACGCCTTTTTGGCGCGCGACGGAATCTCCTGTGCATCAAGGCAACAGGGCATAATTAGCAACAGGAAAAGATACAGCCTCCTCATCATGCTGTAAAACGACAATGCATGGCTAAAATTAAGTCCTCCATAGGAACGGTGCTCGTCCTTAAATTTGATGAATATCCTTGAACTCGTTCATTTAATAGCATGTCAAATACGATCACCTGCCCCAATTGTTCCACATCTTTCGAGCCCACAGCGGTTATGGAACAGGCGATTACCGCGAAATTTAAAGCTGAATATAATGCACGTTGGGCAGCTGAAAAGAAAAAAGCGGATGAGTTGATCCGGGCCCGGGAAGAAAGTCTCCAGAAAGAACGCCTCCAATTCGAGGAAAGCCGGAAACATACCGAGGAAGAATTAAGTCGGCGACTACAGCTGGCTATGGATCTGAAGGAGAAGGAATTACAGCAAAGTTTAAGTCAGAAAATCGGCGAAGGCTTTGAACAAAAACTTCGTTTTCTCGAGGATAAAAAGAAAGAAAGTGAAGAAGCCCTGAAGGTCTCCCGTACCCGGGAACTGGAATTTCTTCAGAAAGAAGAGGCTTTTAAACGCAGGGAAGAGGCGATTGAACTGGAACAGCAGAAGGCGATTATTGCGGAACGTACCCGCATCCAGGAGGAACTAAGAAAAACGGAGGAGGAACGGTTTCGGCATCGGGAGGAGCAGAGCATGTTGCGAATGAAGGAGTATGAATTGAAGCTGGAAGAGCAAAAAAAGTTGATCGAGGAAATGAAGCGCCGATCCGAACAGGGATCCATGCAGACCCAGGGTGAGGCGCAGGAATTGATCCTGGAAGAATTGCTCCGCAGTGCATTCCCGTTTGATATGGTCAAAGAGGTTGGGAAAGGAGTGCGTGGAGCCGATTGCATCCTTCATGTCCGAAATTCTTTTGGACAGGAATGTGGTTCCATCATATTTGAAAGTAAGCGTACGCAGAGTTTTGGAGGCGACTGGATCGATAAGCTCAAAGCCGATATGCTGAATTGTAAGGCGGAAATCGCTGTGATCGTTTCCCAGGTATTTCCAAAAGACATGGACCGGTTTGGGGAGCGCCAGGGGGTTTATATCTGTTCCTTCTCAGAGGTAAAGAGCCTGGTGAGTGTGCTGCGGGCCGCCATCCTAAAGCTTCATGAGGCCCGGAAAAGCCAGGAAAACAAAGGCGACAAGATGATCGCCTTATATGACTACCTGACCAGTTCCGAATTTATGGCCCCCTGGAATACGATGCGCGAGAGCTTTGCTTCATTTCGCGGGCAGTTGCAAAAGGAGCGGGATGATTTCGAGAAGAACTGGAAGAAGAAGGAGAAGATGCTGGACATGATCATCCGGAATTCCCTTCAGATCTCAGGGTCCATAGAAGGCATTTCCGGCCTAGATGATATGAATTGGAATGCGTTGGGGGAGGGTGGGAGTCTTTTGATTGAATAGTTTTATTGATTTGATGATTTGATGATCACTGCTGTCCAGTAAAAATTAAAAACAGTCAATTTTCACTCATGACGTCTTGATAGTCAGATGTGCCAAATGGCATTTTGAAAAGTTCTCTGACTGACGAAGCAATCTTACCCGTTACGTTGAGAGCTCACGAATCCTATGCAGCGTTGCCCGGAAGCTAAGAACAATCGTCCAATGAACTAAAAATATCAATTTTAATCATGGTAATAGCCAGACTGCACTGAATAGGCACAGATCAAACCTGGTTATCTTAAAATAGATGGTTTTTACCGCTTTATTCAGCTAATAATGATGCTAGCAATGAATTAATATTATATTGCATGGACCTTAAAACCTAAATCCATGAAGTCTATACCCAACTTCGTATTAATGGTCATTTTAACCGTTGCCGCTCATGCACAATCTGTGAGGCAATTAGAGTGGCCTCAGGCAAAAACGACACAGACAAGTACTGAAACAGATACCATGTCCTGGGCACAGGACATCCGGGAATTCCACATTCCCGTGGTGGTGCATGTCATCTATGATTTTACACCCGGGCAGCAATCCTATTGGGTAAGCGATTCAGATATCCGGACAATGGTTTTCGAAATAAGCAGCTATTATAATAAGAACAATCAGCAATTAGCATCGATCATCCCCACCTGGCAGAAATGGATTGGGAATGCCCATATCAGCTTTGATCTCGCGAATCTGGACCCTTCTTCGAAACCTACGACAGGAATCATTCGGAAGTACTCTTATCTGAGCCGGGGTGGAACGGAATCTTCAAAAATTGATCCCTGGCCGGTGGATCATTACCTAAATATTTACCTGGTTGATTTTTTATCCAGTGGAAGCGGCATACCGCCGGGAAACATTATTTTATCCCATACTGATCCACAATATGATGATCAAAACCCTTTATCGCGTGGATTATTGTGCCGATCTCTGGAAGTAGCAAATATCAATTATTCACATGACGCATCTGTGCCATCAGCAATGGCCCAGTTTCTGGGACTTCCCTTAATGGCTTCACATTATACAGGGGTTTCGTATTGTGAGGATGACGGCATCGATGATACCCCTCCTTGTCTACGAAATGGTTCAATTAATAACTTGTACGATACGACTTGTGCAGGTAATTATTTTAAGATTTATGATTCGACAAATTTCTTTAAAAGAACCGGGATCAAAACACATTCTGGAGGCATAATTGATTATCCGGATACGATTAATGCACAGAATATGATGACCAATTATGGCATAGAAAGCATGTTTACCCAGGAACAATGCCATTATATGCGAGAGACGTTGCGAAATAGTCTGGGGCAACGTAGCAACCTGGTCGATTCTGCCAACCTATTTCAAACAGGTATTTTGAATCCAGGTGGACATTTGGCAGCTAATGTTGATTTACCCGTAATCCCCTTCTTTTCCGTTTCTAAAGCCTTTATCTGCGCGGATGGAAGTTCGTCGGTGAATTTTGTAAACAGGAGTTATAATGATACGGTTACCAGTGTGAACTGGTCATTCAGTAATAGTGCCGCTACCCCCACTTCTTCCAATTTCTATCAGGTAAGTAACACCTTTCAGACCCCTGGTTGGGTGACCATATCTCTGAAATGCAATGGAAATAATACGACAAGTAAAACCATAAGTCGTAGCGATATGCTTTATGTCGCCGATCCTAATCCGGTGCGCGATATTACCCGGGTTCAGGAATTTGATACTTCCGGGAATGTCGAGCAATATCCAATCTTCAACTATTACGGCAATGACCATAAATGGCAGCTGGTGCAAAATGCAGGGGTTTACGATAAAAGTTCGATCTGCTATGCAAATTTTGATACGCGAACAGCTATCGATCAGAGTACAGCACCATTAACTCCGGTTGGGACTTATGCAGATTTTTTTACCCCTGCTTTTGATCTTACGAATGAGGTGCCAGGGTGTATCATCAATTTTTATACAGCGGGTGCATATCGAACAATTAATCCCAAAAAAATGCAGGATACCTTGTTTGTCGATGCCAGCAACGATTGTGGCAATACCTGGAAAAAGCAAGGAATAATTGCAGGGCCACAAATAGGAAGTAATCTTTCAACCGTTCCTTTTGTGCCAACGAATGGTCAATGGGTGGAGCGTGGTATTCCTATTGGTAACAATGAACTTGGAATATCTCCTGTTTATTTCCGATTCCGTTTCAAAACCGGTTCCAATGGGGATTCTGTTTATAATGGCCAATCCTTTGGTGCTGGAAATAATTTTTATATCGACCGCTTACGGCTAACTAACGATCCACTTGGTGTGCGATCCGGTATTACCGTTAACCTGGGCATGGAACTGAGTCCGAATCCTAGCAGTGGCAGCACCTTCGTAACGATTAATGGCGGTGATTTAAGCCCGGCAGAATTGCAGGTGATGGATATGGCCGGAAAGCTGTTATATGCCACACATAACCCGCGAACATCGCAGCTATGTAGGATCGAGATTCCGGCAAGTGTATTTCCGGCTAAAGGAATTTATCTTGTCCGGGTAAAAACCACCGGAGCCATCGAAACAAGGAAGCTGGTTATTCAATAGGATCCATCAATTTCATTCATGCCACCGGAAAAAATCCCAACCACAGGTTCCAGACTGGTCTCCATGATACTGGATCACGTTATCATGTCCATGATTGGAATGATCTTTTTCCTCCCGTCATTATTTCAAGGTTTTGCAGGAGCTTTCAGGATTTCACATGAGCAAAAGTTTACCGGGCATTTCTTAAACGGGCCTTTTTTCTATCTGGGCCTATTCGGGTTCGGATTGTATTTCTGCAAAGATTGTATCAACGGTCGGAGCATTGCAAAAAGAATGTGCTGGCTTCAGGTTGTTGATAATACCAGTGGACAGGTCGCTTCACCAATAAAATGTTTTGTCCGAAACCTTTTCTGCGTATTGTGGCCAATTGAAGGGATCGCAATACTGCTTAATCCCGCGAGAAGAATTGGCGATTATGTGGCAGGTACCCTTGTCGTAAATTATGATCCGATAGCGGTTGTACAACCTGCAATCCGCCCGGCTAAATTATTATTGCCGCTGGGACTTTCCTATGGTCTGCTTCTTTTTATCATGTTGCCTTTTCGAGCCCTATTAAATGCAGGACCACGGTATAATTACCTGGAAAATTCATACAATACGTCCGAAAGCAAAGCCCTGGAACAATTGTTTGCTGATAGTATGGGCCAACATTTAAGCGCCAGTGTTCGGGTGTATGATAAGATTGAAATGCAGCACCTGAAATACATTTCCATCATCTACAAACTGAAGGAAAATTATTTGGAGGATCCTGCGACTGCCGATAATCTCAGAGCCATGACGGACCATTATTTATATTCTATGTTTCCCGAAACAACGATAACCGGACAGGCTCAATATGTTTTTCAGGTACCGGGAAGCATTCAGACCAGCATGAATCGAATCGGTACCTTGGAAGTGCGCCCCAAAAAATAATTTTTAGCCCATTTAATGAAGGATCACCAGCTTCTTAATGGCTACTTCCGAGTCCTTTCTTATTACAACGCTGTAAACCCCGTTATCTAATGTAGAAACATCAATAGCCTCTTTGCCTCTTACCCGTTTGCTGAATACATTTCTGCCATTCATTTCAAATAGCTCAACATTCAGATCGTCCAGGGTACTTGCTTCCAAAACAAACTGAGTCTTTGCAGGATTTGGGTACAGTCCATACGGATCCTTACTTCCTGATATCGTAATGACCACAGTTGCACCGCAATTAATTTTAAACGTTTTCAAACAGGTAATGCCATTGTAAATCGCCTGAAAAGTATAGGTTCCGGCAGTAGTCGGCAGGGTCTTAACGGTGTAATAATAGGATGTGGGGGTGTAGGTATTGGTGCTATTATGCGTCCAACTCGAAAATGTGGATCCTCCAGGATTCAGGATACTCATATTCGCAGTCATACCGTTTGTTTCATTTCGAATGAAAATATAAAATCGGGCATTTGCTCCCGCTGTAAAACAGGTATCCTCATTCGGTGTCTCCGTGGCTGGGCATGCCGGGAATACCGGTGCAATGGTATTGACTTGGGTTCTCAATATTGCAGGCTCCCGATAGGATTTCTGCGAAGTCCATAATGAAGAAGCATTAAAAATATTGCAGGGACCGGAAAACGGATCTTTGAGTGTGTTTGCCGTAGTACCACTCCAAACTTCAAAATGCAGGTGAGGGCCACTGGCATCCCCGGAACTTCCCACCTGTCCCAAAAACTCGCCTGCCGCCACCGATTGTCCAATAGTTTTAGTGGTTAAAGAATTCTTCTTCATATGCCAGTATAAAGCAACAGAATTGTCGGCATGCTGAACAATGATGTAATTGGCTGTGGAACTATTTATGGCGCAATTCTTGTCGAAATTTCCATCTACCTTATTTACGATCGTTCCAGGAGCGGCCGCTACCACATTCAATTGATTATTGTCCATCGAATAAAAGGGATACGGAGAGGAGGTAATGTCGGTCCCACGGTGCCCATCATAGGTCACCGTACCGCAATTCCAGTCCTTAATTCCCGGACTAGTCGTGTCTTCGTCAACATAGGCTCCGATGTAATAGTAGCTGCAATTGTTTACCCCACTGGCCTGTTGGAGCGGCCACCCATAGGAGGCACTCATGGCTTTGTTTTGAGTGGTATTATCCAGACCTAATGTTTTCCGATTCTCGGCAAGTTGTTTTTCGATCAATTGGTATTGTTCCGGTGTAATACAAGGATGGTTGGCATCGTTTTTACCAAATTCATACACACTACCCAATTCCATTGAACGATTTTGCGCTACTGCAATTGAACATAAGACCATAGCGAAAAGCGTAAAATAGTTTTTCATAACCCTCACTTTATTTAATCCAATATACTAACTGCTGAGCAATCCTCTCTTAAACTTCCCAGAGCGTATTGCTCAGCAGTGATTTAATTCAAACAAGCGAATCTATTTATCCGCTGCAGCCAGCCCAATTATTTCCATACTATAAAACGATCCGATACCAGAATATTCCCGTCCGAAATAATGTTCAGAACATAATAACCGTTTTTCAAAGTTTCGATAGAAATTGTCTGAACATCCGCTGGTAAAAGGTTTCTGGTTAAAATTTCACGACCGGACATATCCGCGATTGAGTAATGGACCATCGAAGTCAGATTCTGACGGAAGGAAATATGCAGCTCATCCTGTGCCGGATTGGGGTACCATTTGATGGAAGGTGCGTAATTGCCGGCATATACTTCTGTAGGAGCGTTCAAAGTGACTTTGTGCAGAACGCGGATCACCTGGTTTAAGAGGATATTATTATCCGCACTGTCCTGGTTCGTAAGCAGCGAAATGCATACACCTGTGGCTGAATCCACCAGGTTCTCATTAATAGCACCTGCACCTGTTCCCCCATGTTCATAGATGACATGTCCATTAAAATTCCGGTAACGGAATACCCCTAATCCATAACCTATATTCGAGTTGAGCGTCACCATCTGGCGCCATTGCGCCATCGAGGTACTATTGATAATTTGTCCGCTGCTTAATTTTTGCCAGAAAAGTGCATTGTCAGAAGCTGTGCTGAATATAGCTCCGGCAGAACTTGCTGCACTGTAAAAGGCTTCTGGGGTATAGCCATAAACAAGTCCATCTGTAACGCCAACCCCATCATAAAACCAGAAGTGCGGGATAACCGCTGTAGGTCGTTCCTGCGGATAATACCAGGTTTGGCTTAATCCTTGTGGATTGAATAGCTTGCTGCGCACCGCTTGTTCGATCGGCATTCCACAGACCTGAGAAATGATCATTCCCGCCAACAGGTAATTGGTATTGGAGTAAGACCAGCTGGTTCCTGGAGCGAAAAGTGGTGGACCGATAAATGATAACATTTCGTAAGGTTGCCAGATGCGGGAGTAATCGGCATTCAGGCTGTCCGAAAAAGCAGCTGAATCGGTATAGCTATAAAGGCCACTCGTATGATTCAGTAACTGCCGGATCGTTATCTGGCCGTTGATATTGGTCTTATTGTGAATCCAGGTACCAATGGTATCAGAAAGTTGCAAGGCCCCATCTTCCTGCAATTTCAGCATCAGGGCCGCGATATATGTTTTGGTATTGCTGTTTAGTGGAAAGGCCATGCCAGAATTAATGGGCACCCCGGCATAAGATAAGCCATGGACACCCGTCCAGATTCCTTTGCCCGGGACAATAATGGCTGCTGAAGCCCCTTTTATGGAATACTTATTGCACATACTGTCAAGAACTACCTGCAATCGTGCGGCATAATCCGGGTTGATTTGGGAATTTGTTTCATTCATGCAGAATAAGAATGAAAGGACTAGTAAACAGACTTTTTTCATGGTGATTCGTTTTTGTTATGCCAAAGTGAAGGATTGCGAAATCGGATGCAAGCGGGTATTCGTCCAAAGGATGTAAAATCACGACAAACGGTATTTAACCTGTTCGTCGAAAATCCGGCCGCTTTTGTCTAAATAGCACGAACGATTTATAATGGGTTCTGGTTCTTTGCAGTGAATATGACCGTGCAACAAAAATTTGAGGCCCTCCGAAAGCTGCTCTTCAGCAGGCTTGGACGTAACCTATTTTTCTGGGCCGCCGACCTGTACATGGCCTTCAGCCTGAATGCCGGGAATGAACCGATCCATCATTATAGGATCATCTGCTCCTCCTGGTATCTGCCGGTCATGGGGCTTTGTTTGATATTGCAATGCAGTTTGGTTTACACTAATAACCTCTTTTTGATCCCAACGCTACTGGTAAAAAGGAGGCGACTCCTTTACCTGGTTTATGCTTTGCTGCTTTCGTCCCTGGTGGCCGTGCTCTATGTGATTTTATTCAAGGCTGCACAGCCGCACCTGAATGTCACCATGCTGCAACATCCGGGTTTTACGACCACCGGCATTTCTCCAAACTGGTCCTTAAGGGATATTCTTTTCGAATCGGAAACCTTTCTCTTTTCAAATGTCCTCTGGCTGTTTGCGTTTTCTATGGCCTGGTTCATGAGTAATTATGCAGTACAGAAACGGGCCCTGGACCAATCAGAAAAATTGAGGATACAGGCAGAACTGGCCTTCCTGAAGAATCAGATCAATCCTCATTTCCTGTTTAATACCCTGAATAATATTTATGGGCTCACCTTGAGAAAAGACGATCTTGCTCCCGAAGCCGTGCTAAAACTTGCTTCCATGCTGCGCTACCTGCTTTATGAAAGTGATATCCCGGAAATTCCCTTTCAACAGGAGCGGATCGCAATTGAATCCTATGTCGAGATTGAAGCATTACGCCTGCCGGATGATGCCAATATTCACCTGGATATCTTTGCTGACAAGGATTATAAAATCCCTCCCTTGCTCTGGATGGCGCAACTTGAAAACTGTTTTAAACACGGGACCAGGCTGATCGGAATTCCGTTATCTGTATTCTTCAGCTATCGCATTGAAATGGGCATACTGCATATCAAAACCAAAAACACCTGTAGATTGGATTCAGCAGAAACGCCAACGGAAGGTATTGGCCTTGCAAATCTTCGCAAACGCTTACAAATACTTTATCCCAATCGCTACACGCTTTTGTACTCAAAAGAAGCGAATGAATTTATTTCTGAACTGACAATCCAATTAGCATGAATGCTGCCATCAGAGTACTGATTGTGGATGATGAACCGATCGCCAGGGAGATCCTTGAAGGTTTTGTCGGGATGCTGCCACAGCTCCAACTGGTCGCTTCCTGTCCGGATGCGATTGCCGCATTGCGAATTCTAAATGAACAGGAAGTGGACCTGCTCTTATTGGATATTGATATGCCCCAGATCAATGGATTGTCATTCCTGAGCAGTCTGCAAACGGCACCCAAGGTGATTTTTATTACTGCCTATCAACAATATGCAATTGCCAGCTATGAGGTCAATGCGGTGGATTACCTCCTGAAACCACTTCGTTTTGAACGTTTTTTAAAAGCCATCAACAAAATTGATCAAACGTCGGAGCGAATTGGAATGGTGTCAGAAAGCAGTCCTCTTTCGTCCGACCTGATCTTTGTCAAGAGCGAAGGTCGCCTCATCCGGATTGATCTGTCGGATGTCTTATTCATTGAAGGATTAAAGGATTATGTGGCCCTGCACCGTAAATCCGGAAAGCTGGTGATCCATAGTACTATGAAAGCCCTGGAAGAGCGGCTGTCAGGCAGTGCATCCTTCCTACGCATCCATAAAAGCTACCTGGTGAACCTGAGGTATGTCCAGGAATTGGACGGCATCACCATGCGCATCGCGGATCATGTCCTGAGTATCGGAAGTACCTATCGGGAGTCTGTTCAAATGGCCTTTGAACGCTACAGGCTTTAGGCTTCCTGTCAAACAATTTTACCACGATACATTTAGTTACTCTATCAAAACGATTCCATCATGAAGAAACCAGTTCTGTTGCTAGCATTTATAATTTGCGCTATTTACTCAAATGCGCAGCCTGTAAAAGCTTCCGCGATCTCAGCGCTTCAGGTCAATACAAAAACGAAGGCACGATTGGATTCGCTGTTTCATTATCTCGATAGCACCGGATTGTACAATGGGAATATATTGGTAGGGATAGGTGGTAAGAAGTTTGCCAGTGCCTCGATCGGATATGCAAACTTTCGCACCAAAGAGACACTGACAGCCGCTTCTGTCTTCGAACTGGCTTCGGTTTCCAAGCAATTTACTGCGGCAGGTATTTTGCACCTCGTAGAAGCAGGCAAGCTGAAACTCGACCAGAACCTGGAGACGATCTTTCCGGACTGGCCATACAAAGGAATGAGTATCCGGAATCTGCTGAATCATACATCTGGCTTGCCAGAGTATGAAGAAATGATGAAGGAACATTGGGTTAAATCCAAGATTGCGACCAACAAGGACGTTCTTGCAATGCTTATTCAACTGCATCTGCCCGTCAAATTTCCTCAAGGAACCAAATGGGAATATAGTAACACGGGCTATGCCATGCTTGGCTCCGTGATCGAGAAGATTTCCGGCAAAAGTTATGCGAAGTTTATGCAGGATTCGGTATTTGCGCCCTTGCATCTCGATCATACGAGCATCTATATGCGGCGGTATGCACCACGAAAAATAAATGGCTATGCTTATGGCTATGTTCAGGATGATAGCGGCCAATATCAACTCCCGGACAGCGTTAAGGACTATGATTATGTGCGCTACCTTGATGGCATCGGTGGAGATGGTTCTGTTAATACCACAGAAGATGATCTCCTGAAATGGGATAATGTCATTCGGGATAAAAAGTTTCTTTCAGCAGCATTATGGAAAGAGGCGCTGACCCCACCGATAATAGCCGGCAAGAGCACGGATTATGGGTTTGGACTGGGTGTGAACATGAGTCCGGAAAGAGGACTTGTATTATCGCATACAGGTGGTTGGCCGGGTTATACTACCCGGAATGTGTTTTATGTAGACAAAGATGTAGTACTCATCTACCTCGGTAATTTTGAATTACCGGAGGCATTGACGCAACAGGTCTGGGATGCGGTGAAGAACATCGTTTTTGATCGTCCGTTCCGGTTGCCGGTGAATATTACACAGGTGGCCGTATCGATCGATTCCAATCTATTCCGAAATAATTGTGGGGTCTATGAGTCGGTTGAGATGAAAGGGTTCGAGTTAACGATCCGTCAGGAGGGCAATCATTATTTTGCGATGGCAACAGGTCAGGGCGAATTGGAATTGAGCCCGGAGTCGGAAACCCGTTTTTTTGTTGCAGGTGCTTCGATTGTACTGGAGTTCAAACCCACCCATGGCAAACCAACGGAGACGATGGTATTGCATCAGAATGGGGATCATGAGTTTAGGAGGAGACACTAATTTGAAAATTTGAAGATTTGAAAATTTGAAAATGGGGGACGGGAACGGACCCAGAGCGAAGTCGAAACCCGGAACCTTAGCGGAGTCGAAAACCCGATCCCTGAGCGAAGTCGAAGGGTCAATTTCAATTTGGTAATTTGATAATTTGATGATTTGATGATTGGGGAACGGGATCTCCCCCAGCCCCTGGACGAAGTCGTAACTCCGATCCCTGAGCGAAGTCGAAGGGTCCTTTGCTGGGGTCCTTGAATGGATAACTGGACAATAGAACAACAGATTCCCTTCGGGAATGACAAAGTAAGGCTGAAGTACCGGCTTACCACCCAACCCTAAGCGAAGTCGAAACCCCGATCCCTGAGCGAAGTCGAAGGGCCAGTCGCTACATACATTGAGAAACCAACTGAACTTGGGCAATAAAAACAGATTCCCTACGGGAATAACAAAGAAAAGGTGCAGTGCCAGATAAAAGAGACCCATAATCGCTGGCTATCAGTGCACAGAAATTACGGGTCCCCATAACAGCTTTCTACTAGTTTCTTCTTACTTTCTACTCTGCTACAAGTACACCAATTTCGACACAAATACCTTTTCATTTCCAGTCCTTACATAAACCAGGTAAAGGCCTGGAGATTGGGGATGCAGGATCTTGCAGGTGCTGCCGGTAAGCGATTGAGAGGATACCTTTCTGCCTTGCTGATCGTAGACTTCGAGAGTACTAAGACCTGGTTCGGCCTTGTTAGTTGCATAGTAATAATCACTACCATCGGAATACAGCTTGCTGAGAGTACTGCCATCAACCATCGCAGATATTATTTTGGAGTAGGTTTTAATCCCTGCATTGTCGGTATAGGCTATCCGGTAGAAATTCTGTTTGAAAGGCGATGGATCGGTCGCCTGATATGCATGTTCGGATTGTGTTGGCTCGTAGCGAACCGGTATGTCTATCAGGTTTTCAAAAGAACGGCTGTCACTGCTTTTCTCCACAATAAACGCTGCACCTGAAAACTGATTGCTCACACTCCAAAACAAGGAGACTGTTGAAGTATTGGGAATGCACCTTAGGGACAGCCAGGTTAATGGTAAAGCAGCAATGGGACAAACCAGTGGAGGAATGACCACTGAATCCGAAACCGCACTTAAGGCACCGGTGGTGCTGAGTCCACGGCCTTCGAGATAAACCCCGATATTCAAATTCATTGCGCCATTATTGCTGATAAAGGTCCCTTTCATGGTGGAATAGTCATTCATGGAAGTAGCGCCTTCCACCTTCCAGTACACATTCTTGGCCTGGGCGCCATTCATGAGCGCTACTGTTGCATAGGTGCTGGTTGTGAATGCCCCATTGATCTTGATAACAAAGACTGCATTTGGGTTACCTGCTGCATTCAGAAATAAGGTATCTGTCAGGGCTGTGGCAGCATTGAGCAGGTAGGTGTGGGGTGTTAATACCAGGCTATTTCCGAACAATGCCGGATAGAGTAGTTCAATATCAGTGCTTAGCCCGTTAAGGGCGTTATAGGCTATTGTCAAATCGCTGGCGGCATAGGCTGTGGATGGATCTGGAACCGCATGCAAAGCACCTGTGATGAGCAGCGGGTTATAGCCGGTTGTTAGTCCTACATTGGTCCCTACATCACCAGCCAGGTAGGTGGTTCCGCTATTGGTATTGGCACCATTCGTGGTAAAGAGGGTATAGCAGGCAACCGTTCCCAGGTTAGGAGCTGCAGGTCCTGTAAGTACCGTACTGCCACATCCGGTGGGGAGATAGGTCAGGACATTGTTCATAGTGATGGCACCCGCAGTGTATGTAAGGATTCTACCTTCAAGGATAGTACCGGATGCCAGTCCGGCTGCAGCACTGTTGACAATGAATGTTCCACGAAGTTGGGTGTTGACAGCAGTGGTCAGTGCCCCTTTGATCTCCCAGAAGACATTACAGGCCAGGGCGCCGTTTATAAGGAGTACGGTTGCCTGTGAAGTAGTCGAGAAGGTGCCATTGATCTTAAAGATGAAGACGGCATTGGCGTTGTTTTGTCCATCGAGAACTAATGTATCATTTAAAACCGTATTTACATTGATGGAGTCTACAAGCGCATGCAGGGTATCCTGCTTGCCGAGGGTATAGGACGTCAATGCCAGTTGGGTGTCAGTCGGTGGAGTTAATTCCAATTGCTGATAGGCAGAACCGATGGCAGCAGCGGCTGCAATAGTGACGGCGTTGGCATTGTAAAGGGTGCCGTTGACATTGACACCGATGGTGATCGCACCGCTGAGGGTACCGATATTTCCGGTGAATTTCGAATTAGTACCGGTGTTGCCTACGGCACCGGTGGATGAAAAGATAGTAAAAGGGGCAGCGGCGCCGAGTGTTGGTGCTTGTGCATGTACGATTAAGGATATCAGAAGGGCTGTCAAGGTGAATACTGAGGTTCGCATAATATTGGTTTTTAGTCGAGTGGAAATAGTGAAATATTTAATGAAAATTAAAATAATGTTATTCCAGCAAAACTAAGCCATAGCAATTCGCACAATCGAATAACGCAATAATTTTCTCTAAATATATTTGTTATTCAGGTAATGATATTTTTATCTACAAATAATCCAATATTATAATTGGTTAATAATTAATCCGATTAATCATTTATGGGGATTTGTTTCGAGGGAAATATTAGTCTGTATATCAGGAATAAAATATTAATAATTAACTGAATTGTGTAAAAAAGGCTTATTTATTTAGCATTTTTGATGAACAAATTGCCCGGATTTTGGCTAATCTTTAAACATTAAGACTAATTGGGGTACTTTTTACACAATACCAACAAACAATTAATTATATATTTAGTGACAATTCTTTTGTGTTTTAAAAAGATTCATAATTAATATGTTAAGGTAAGGGTGTGTGCTATTTTAGCAGATTTCACATGAATAAATTTTTATGATTTACTGCAATTATATTGGGTATGTGACCAGATCCACAAGCAACTATTGAATTGTGGCTAATCATTCAAAGTGTCAGGCTACCCACGGGCAATTACCCAACAATTAAATTGGAATGTATTGAAATCTGATGATGATTAGGGGTATATCTGTCTAACGTATAAATGGTGTCTAAACTATTGCTAACCAACGGCCAAGCTTTTGCCAACCTTTCGCTAACTGATGGCAGTAACTAATATTCCCATGATGCTGCGCCGCTTCACTGGATTCATTTTCAGTTATTAGCTAAGGAACTAGCTCCAGGTTCAAATGCCTATTAACAGTCAAAGCGAATACGTAGTTTTAGAATCTTGGATATTATTGAAACCGATAGAAGCACAATTAGGGGTAATTTATAATGATCAAATTAGTTAATACCTACTATGCACTAAGCCCGTTTTTCTGATATGGGCTTTTTTTGATCAGATGAAGTTGATTTTTCCATTAATGGAATTTAATTTCCTGAAAAAACTGAAGAAAACAGTCTCAAGTATTAGTATTTACACTTAACAAAGAATTCATTTATGCTTTGATATCATAAGCAGGAAATGCCAGCAATTCAGCTTGAGTGTTATAAAAATGCGATCGAAGAAGCTAAGTCATCTGAAGCACCGGAAGGTGATAGTAAAACTGGTATGGCTGCTACCCTCAAGATCCTTCAAGCTATTCGCGATATTTCAGACCATCCTTTCCTCGCTGGAGATCAGTTTACGGAATACAATGCAACTGATCTGATAAATGCTTCTGCCAAACTGTTGGTAACAATTAATAAGATCAAAAGCATTAGGGAATTAAATGAGAAAGTAATTGTTTTTGCTGACAGGAAGCAGATGCAAAAAATTTTGCAAAAGGTGATCTACGATAATTTTGGAATAATGACGAGTATTATCAATGGTGATACACCAACGACAAGGATGCCAGAGAAAAGTAATTTTCAGAGTCGACAGCAGACGATTGATAGGTTTAGTGCAAGCCCAGGTTTTGGAGTAATCATTATGTCACCCCTTGCAGCGGGTGTAGGCTTGAATGTAACTGCTGCCAACCATGTGATACATTATTCGCGTCATTGGAATCCAGCAAAGGAAGAACAAGCTACTGACAGAGCCTATCGTATCGGTCAGACAAAACAGGTGAGTGTTCATTATCCAATGGCCGTCTTTCCTTCGTCTATGGTTGATGAAAAGGGAGTACGTTTAAAAGCTTTTGATGAGATACTCGATACATTATTATCCAGAAAATTATCCTTAGCCTCATCAACTCTTTTCCCAACAGCTCAGGCAGAGGTTCGGACTGAGGAGTTAATGGGGAGTTTGTTTGATCACAAATTTGATACCTAGTGCCTACAATTATTATTGAACTAGCTTATTTTAGTTATGAACCTCTTATCGGATGACCATTTTAGAACTGGACTAAATGCCACAATAAAATTCATTTTATGGACATCTCCTTTATATTGTTTGACTGGGTATTTATTGTCACAATCTGAGGTACTCCCCAATCCTTAGACAGATTTAGGGTGTTTCTTAATTGATTTGATGAAGGTAGTTCGATTCATTTTTTAGTTTGGTCTTCAGATAGCCTTATCCATATAAATTTTTAGGCGACTAGCC
>Ga0265327_10002637_pt1 | contig 18505 bp, 16 predicted proteins | sample 41621metaG_FD_202089 | JGI IMG/M metagenome (GOLD analysis project Ga0265327, IMG submission 202089) | Rhizosphere microbial communities from Carex aquatilis grown in University of Washington, Seatle, WA, United States - 4-16-21 metaG | ecosystem: Host-associated > Plants > Roots > Rhizosphere...
TAACGCCCGCCGCGGCATCGAACGCGATCTGCACGACGGCGCCCAGCAGCGCCTTGTCACGTTGGCCCTGCAGGTTCGCACGCTCCAGATGGCGATCCCGGAGGATCCCGCCGAACTCCGGTCCCGCATCGCCGGCATCGGCGACGGCCTGCGCACCGCCAGCGACGAACTGCGCGAGCTCGCACACGGCGTACATCCGGCGATCCTGTCGCGCGGCGGACTCCGCCCGGCGCTGCGTGACCTCGGCCGACGCGCACCCCTGCCGGTCGAGGTCCACGTCGAGGTCCCGGCGCGGCTGCCCGAGGCCGTCGAGATCGCCGCGTATTACACCGTCGCCGAAGCCCTCACCAACGCTGCCAAGCACGCGCAGGCCTCGGTGGTCACCGTGACCGTCGACACCGACGAAACTTCACTGCGCATCTCGGTCGCCGACGACGGGATCGGCGGCGCGAACCTCGACGCCGGCACTGGACTGCGCGGTCTCGAGGACCGGGTCGCCGCACTCGGCGGCAAGCTGCGCCTCACCGGCTCCGCGGGCGGCGGCACCACGCTGGTCGCCGAGATGCCACTGGCAGAAGCCGTCGCCGTCGGCACAAATAGCAGCTAGCAGGAATGCCTCGACGGGGTCCTGCGCGCGACAATTCAGTACATGACGAACCGCCGATCTCTGCGCTGCGTCATCGTCGACGACAACACCGACTACCTGGCCGCCGCGACCGCACTTCTGCAGCAGGGCGGTATCGAGGTCGTCGGAACGGCGCGGTCGGTCTCCGATGGGATGCACACTGTCGAACGCCTCCGGCCGGACATTGCGCTGGTGGATGTGAACCTCGGCGACGAGAATGGATTCGACCTTGTCGCCCAATTGCACTCCCACACGGGCACCGCCGCCGTCATGGCGATCCTGACCTCGACTTTCACCGAACTGCCCGTCGCCGATCTGACGGACTCGCCACCGAGATTCCTGCCGAAACTCGATCTGTCGGGCGACGCGATCCGCGCCCTCATCGCCTGACCACATCGGGCCGAGCCGCGCCGCACGCGCGAACGGTGATGCGGGCGCCCGCAGCGGGGATCAGGGTGACGTGCTTGAGCCGCTGGCCTTCACCATCTGCGGTGGTCGTCTCCAGCTCGGCTCGGCACAGCACTTCTCGCAGCACCACGCGCATCTCGACCAGCGCGAACGTCGCACCCAGGCAGCGCCGGTTCCCGCCGCCGAACGGCAGCCACGTGGTCGGGCCGGGAACGGTGCCGAACATCCGGTCCGGATCGAAGCGCTCCGGGTCGGCGTACTGCGCGGCGCTGGCATGCACCAGGCCGACTCCCGGCACGACCATGACCCCCTTGGGCAGCCGGTATCCGCCGATCTCCACGGGCTCGGTCAGGACCCGGCCGACGTCGTAGACCACGGGCCGGATGCGCAGCACCTCCCGCACGACGGCGTCCAGGTACTCGTCGCCGGCGTCATCTCCGGCAGCACTCGCATGAGCGGCTGCCACTGCCTTTTCCAGCACGTCCGGGTGCCGGGTGAGGCGCTCCAGTGCCCAGGACAGGGCGGTCGCGGTGGTGTCGTGGCCCGCCGCCAGCAGCGTCATCAATTGGTCGCGCAGTTCGCGATCCGTGATGTGCCGGCCATCCTCGTCGGCGGCCCGAATCAGCATCGCCAGGACGTCGGTGCGCTGGGCCAGCCCCGGGTCGGCCCGCCGCTCGGCAATCTCGGCGTAGATCAGCTGGTCCGCTTCCGCGAGCCGTTTTTTCACGACGGTCCAGGGCCAGACCCGATAAAGCTCCGGACGGGCAATCGACAGTGCCGCAACCCAGTTCAGGTCCAGTAGCTTCGGCATCGCCGTGCGCAATGCGGCCAGCCGGTCGGGATCGGTCGCGCCGATCACGGTCTGCAGGATCACTTCGAGCGTGAGCGCCGACATGTGCGGTGCCACCGCGAATTCTGTTCGCAGTGGCCAGTTCCCGATGGACTCCGCAGCGATGGCAGCCATGGTGCCGGCCTGTCGGTCGACGGCACCGCGGGTGAAGGGTTTGAGCATCAACCGCCGCCGGTCCGCGTGCACCTCGTCGTCGACCACCAGTACCGACTGCTCCCCCACCAACCCCTTGAGCATCGAATTCGCTTCGCCCGCATGGAAAGTGCGCGGATCGCCGGCGAAGACCTGCTTGATGTGATCAGGTTCGGTCAGATAGACGAAAATCCCCAATGAGGCGATCCGCAGGGTGAACATGGTGCCGTATCGCCGCTCGCATCGGCCGACGAAACCCGGCCAGTCCCGCAGGAGGAGTGCGGCCTGAGCCACCGCAGGCAGCCGCGGCCCCGGTGGCATGCCGGTCCCTCGACGACGCATATTCGCTCACCCCGTTCGGTAAGCCGACTCTACCCATTCACCGCATGGCACGGGGTCGGACGCTGACTTATCATCAGCATCTGCGGCAACCTACCGAGGCGGCGACAAGGTGGAACAGAAGCGGCACTACGTGGCCATCGGCCGCGGAGAAGGTCTGGTCGCCCGATTCGGTGACGTGCTGACGTACATCGCCGACGGTGCCCGAGCGCGTCCCCTCTTGCGGGTGCTCACCACCACCGTCGCGCCGCCGGCGTTGCCTCAGGCGCTCGCCGCACTGGCGTACGGCCCGGAATCCGACACGGTGTCGCCCTTCGGCGCGCTGGTACCGACCGGCGACTGTCTACACCTCATCGTGCGCGGCGAGGTGATCGCCGATGTCGAGGCGGGCGGCGGTCAGCGGCGTGTCGGCAGCGGAGGCCGGCCGCTGGCCGACGAGCCGGTCGCTCCCTGGTTCGACCGGATCACGATCTGCGGCGCCACAACGACATTCGTACCCTGCGCGGACACCGATCTGATCGCCGGTGTGGTCCCCGGCGGCGGCTTCGTACTGCAGTCGAGAACGGCGCGGTCGGCCGCACAACAGGCACCACACCAAGCGCCCGCGACCACCCGTGCTCGTCCCGTCACCGGATCACTGACCGCCGACGACGGCGCCGTGTATCCGTTGGACCGCGCGTACATCATCGGCCGCAATCCGATGATCGACCCCGCGGTCGTCAGTGGCGCCGCCTCGCCGATCAGCCTGCCCGACGACCCGCAGGTGTCCAGGGTCCACGCGTATGTCACCGTCAACGGCGGCATGGTCCTGGTCCGCGATGCGCAAACCGCCGGTGGCACCTACATCGCGTCGCCCGGAGACCAGAACTGGACCCAGATCGGCGACCAACCCGCCGAGTTGCTACCTGGCTGCTACCTGCGCATCGGCCAGAAGATTCTCACCTATCAGGTGCCGCCCCAGGATCAGTAGGCGAGTCTGTCGGCGTCGGACAGAATCTCCCAGTTCCCTGCCCGCAGCGTCCCCAGGGCCGTCGGCCCGACGCGCCGCTGCTCCCGGACTGCCTTTTGCGCGGCCGCGAGGTCGGCGGGATGGTGCCCCAGTACCGTCGCCCCGACCGCCCGGCCCCGCGACACCACGAGCCTGCGGTACGAGGGCACCGCAGGCCGGTCGATGACGACCACGTCGTCGCCCGGCCCGGGATCCACCGGACCGATCGAAAACAATTCCAGGTCAACACCTTTGAGAATGGTCGGCGGGGTCTCGACCGGGACGGTCCGGTCGCCGCCGAGCGCGTTGACCGCCGCCGCCTCGGCTTGTTCGGTCGCCACCGGCCACAGGCCGAGCACCCGGCTGCCGTGCTCGGCGACGTCACCCGCGGCGTAGACACCGGGCACCCGCGTCTGCATGCGGTCGTCGACCAGGACTCCCTTGCCGACGGGAAGGCCCGCGTCCCTGGCCAATTCGATGTTCGGCCGGATGCCGGTGGCAGCCAGGAACACCTCGCACGACAGTATGCGGCCGTCTTTGAACCGCACGCCGGTCACGGCGGGGTCGCCGCGCACCTCCGCTGTTTCCGCCTTGTGGGCAATGGTGATGCCCGCGCGGGCGAAGTGCTCGGCCACGAGCTGTGAGCAGCGCGCGTCGATCTGCTTGCTCAGCAGGCGGGTGCCGCGTTCCAGCACGGTCACGTGCAGTCCGAGCTGATGCAGGCAGTACGCCGCCTCGAGCCCCAGCAGGCCACCGCCGGCCACCACCGCGTGCCGGGCCCGACGTTCCTGCACGTACGCGCGGATCCGCATCGCGTCGGCAGCCGACCGCAGCACGACGCTTCCGGGTCGGTTCAGTCCGGGGATGTCGGGTACCGCCGCACTGGACCCCATCGCCAGGATCAGCCGGTCGTAGGGCAGCGTCTCGCCCGTGCCCAGGCGCACCACCCGCGACCGCAGGTGGATGGAGGACGCCCACGTGTTCAGCCAGGCGGTGACACCGTGGTCGTCGTACCACTGTTCGGGCAGCAGGTACAGCCCTTGCATCGCCGACCGGCCGTAGACCAGTCGCGAGATGCCCATCCGGTTGTACAGCCCGTGCGGTTCGGCTCCCACCACATGGATTTCGCAGTCGGGGTGGCCGCGGCGCACGAAATCGGCAGCTGTCACTCCCGCGATGCCGTTGCCGATCACCACGACGCTGACGATCGAGCGGTCGTAGTTGACCGGCCTGCTCGCCGTGGTGTCCGCACGCTCGGGAGTCAGCGACACCGTCACGTCACCGCCCTGGATCCGCGCGCAGCATGCCATCCTGCTGGATTTGCCCAAACCGAGGCGATTCAGCGTCTTGAGTTCGTCGGCCTCCGCCGGCGACAGGCAGCCCATCCCCTCGACGATCGACACCGGGTCGGCACCGCACACCCCCATCCGGCAGCCGGCCTCGATCGACTGCCCGCTGCTTTCCGCGACATCGAGCAGACTCATCCCGATGTCGGCTCCGACAGGTTCGGCGTCTGATTCGAAACGGACTCGTACAGCACTGGTTTCGCCGCCGGCACCGGCAGCGCGGGCCGGCATCTTCGGCGAGTTCAGCAGTACCGGCTCGGAACGTGCTCCCGTCACATAGGCGAACTGCAGTTCGCTGACGCGGGTGCGGGCCAGCCACCACAGTGTCAGCAGTGCCATCACCGATGTGATGAGCCATCGCAGCCAGGGGGCGTCGACACCGGTGATCTGGCGCAGCGAGTCGGTGATGATGGGACCGGAGAACCAGTAGTAGGCGTTGATCGCCACTACGGCGAAGATCGCCGTGACCATCGACTGGCTCAGTGGTGTGACGGCTTGCAGCACGTAGCAGAGCCCGACACTCACCAACACGAAAAGCGCCAGGACACCATATTTCTCGGTCGCCGTGCCACCCTGCTGCGCGTGCACGGTGAAGAAGCCGATGATGAATCCCGGTAGGGCGGCGGCGAACAGCACGCGCGGCGCACTCCACCGCGGTTCGGGATCCGCCATGTCGGCCTGCCAGGCCGCTCGGGGTTTGAAGTCGTAACAGTTTTTCGCACAGCCGACACAGGATTCACAGTGACTGTTCGGTGAGGTGACGTACGGCGTCTGCCCGTACGTGCGCTGCAGTGGCAGCAGTGGGCAGATGCTCGAGCACCAACCGCTCTTGCCTTTGAACGCCAGACCTCCGGCGAACGCGGACGCGATGATCACGGCCAGCACCACGCCCATCGCGGGGCCGTTGCGATCGAGACCGACCAGCCGTGCCCCGGCGATACCGAAGAAGAGGGCCGCGGCGATCAGGAACCCGTTGCGTGTCCACCAGCCGGGCGCGGTGGCAGCCCGGCTGAATCCGGCGACCCGGGGCAGTTGATTCGACGCCGACAATGGGCAGATGTTGCGCCACACACCCGGTGCGATGAAGAACAGCGCCGGCCACAGCGGCACGATGATCCGGAAGAAGACGAACAGTCCGGCAGCGGGCCGCACGAACAGCAGCACCACCACCGCGAGATACGCCAGCACGGTGCCGACGCGGACCGCGAGCCAGACCTGGCGCGAAATCCTGTGTGGCAGTTCGATGTACGACGGGAACAGGTCCCGGGTGCCGGTGGGATCGATGCCCAGTGCGCGCTCGGCCAGCCGCAGCCCCGCCGGCCGGACCTCCGCCGCTGCGGCCGCTGGGACCGGGACGTCCGCGAGCTTGATCACCTGCATGGTCCGGGTCGGGTCGTGGGCGGCGGCCGCCGCGATCGGCGGTTGCTCCGCGCTCGACGGTTTCGGGGCGTGCAGCACGATGATCTCGGTACGGCCCAGCCGGATCACGTCGCCGGTCGACAGCGTGCCCCGCCCGGTCAGCGCCACCCCGTTGACGGTGCTGCCGTTGCTGCTCCCGAGGTCGACGACCGACAGCGCCGTCGGGGTCGGAACGAGGCGCAGATGGCGGCGGGACACCTCACTGTCGCCGAGGTTGATGCCGTCACACTCGCGGCCGAACTGCAGTGGCCTGCTCAGCGTCAACCGGCGGGCCGGCCGGCCCCATTCGCGGATCTCGATCACCGGCGGCTCAGCCATGGTCAGCTCCCCGAGAAGTCGTCACCACGCAGCGCCCGGATCAGCTGGGCGAAATCGCTGGCAGTCAGCTTAATTCGGGGCGGACCGATCCGCCTCCGATCCGCACTATCCGACTGGCAGTCCGTCACTCTCCGGTGCGGACGAACTTGTCGGTGAAATCGCCACCCTTGCACTCGCCGCCGGTCGAGGTATTGGTGCCTCGGCCTTCCAGTGTCGGGATCGGATCCTGGAGGTCCGCCGGCAGCGGGTATTCGGCGGTGATGTTGAGGTGCGTGGTCCCGCCGAGTGCGCACGGGACGGTCCCCTCCTCGGTACGCGTCCATTTACCCGCGGCGAAGATCAGCGTGACCACACCATCCATCGCGTGGAAGGCGCTGATGCACCGATCTCCGGTACGCAGGCACTGCGTACGGACCTGCAGATCCGCCGCACCGGGCGCGAAGCCGCCGACCGAGTACACGATGTTCTCGTGATAGCGGCCGTGCAGTGTCGACGCCGGTGAGGTGGTTCGCGGCGGCAGTGAAGCGGGGTCGGACACACCGCTCAACTCGCCGTCGCCGGTGCGGGTGAACGTGACCGTTCGTTTGACACTGCTGCACCCGTTGACCGCGCTCCGGGTGGTTTCACCGGCCAAGGTGCCGTCCGGCTTGGGCGTCAACGTGAAGACCACCCACACTTCGGTCGGTGCCTCGTCGGGCGCGTCAGTACATTTCACCGCCCCGGTCCCGACCGCGACCCAGTCACCGGAAATCTGATCGAACGTCATGTTCGACACCACGGGCACTGCGCTCTTGCCGGTATACGACGCGTTCGCGATGCACCCGTTGGCGCCGCAGGACGAGCGCACGTCCCACTGTCCCGTGATCGCCGGCCCGCCGGGAATCGCCGCGCCTTGCAGGTCGGTGGCCGGTCCGTATTCGGCGCGGTACCGGCCGCTGAAACCGCTGCCCGCCGCATTGGCGGCCGGACTCGGCGCGGCCGGTCTCGCGGTGGGACGATCGTCGCGTCCCAGCAGCTGCACTCCGGCGAACACCCCGCCGGCGACGACCAGCAGGGCGACCACCGCCAGGACCGCGATGAGGATCCCCGAGCGCGACGATCGCGTCGGCGGCGGCGAGGGCACCGGCGCGGCCACGGTCGGCTGGTTTCGAAAATCGTTGGGCGCCACTGGCGCTGGACGATGTGCCTGTTGCTGGAGGGCCTGCGCGAACTCACCGCAGGTGGCGAAGCGTGCCGCGGGCGTCTTCGACATCGCCCGGGCCAGTACGGGGTCCAGGCCGCGCAGTTCGGGGCGCTGGTCTCCCAGCGACGGTGCCGGTGCGGTGACGTGTTTGGTGATGACGACCGCCGGATTGCTGTCGGCGTACGGCGGATTTCCGGTGAGAAGCTGGAATGCCGTGCACGCCAGGGCGTATTGATCGGTGCGGCCGTCCATCCCCTCACCACGGAGTTGCTCCGGCGCGGCGTAGGCCACGGTCCCGACCGCCATGTTCGTGGCGGTCAGACCCGAGGAGTCGTTCATCGGCCGGGCGATCCCGAAGTCGGCGAGGTAGATACGTGACGTCTCGGCGTCCAGCAAGATGTTGGCCGGCTTCACATCTCGGTGCAGCAGACCCCGTCGGTGCGCGTGGTCGAGCGCCGACGCCACGGCGTGGATGATCGGCAGCGCCACCTTCGGCGGCATTCCGGCCGGATAGTGCTCACGCAGCAGTTGCGCGGCATCGGTCCCGGCCACGTAGTCCATCGAGATCCAGAGCTGACCGTCGCACTCGCCCCGGTCGTGGACGCCCAGGATGTTGGGGTGCGACAGGGTGGACACCAGGTCCGCTTCGCGCAGGAAACGCGGTCCGTACTCCGGGTCCGATGTCAGATCGGCCGACAGCACCTTGACCGCGTCCAGCCGCGGCAACCGCGGGTGCGACGCGAGGTAGACGCTGCCCATCCCGCCGGCGCCCAGTTTCCGCCGGATCGTGTAACCGGCGAAAACCTGACCCTCGGTGAGCAACACGGGCAAATCGTAGGCCCACCGTCGGGCCTGCGCAGGCAACGTCGACAAATCCGCCCAGCGGACGAGTTCGGTCCATCGCGCCCGCGGTCTCGATACAGTCCGACCATGGACGCCGCCGCGCTGAACCGTCTCGCCGATGCCCTGCCGGACGGCGCCATGATCACCGACCCCGACATCATCGAGCGCTACCGCCGGGACTCCGCTGCCGACCCCGCCGCCGGTACCCCGCTCGCCGTCGTGCGGCCCGTCAGTACCGCCGACGTTCAGCAGGTGTTGCGGTGGGCCTCCGAGCACCGCGTCGCCGTGGTGCCGCGCGGCGCCGGATCGGGGCTGTCCGGCGGGGCCGACGCCGTCGACGGATCAGTGGTGCTCAGCACCGAACGCATGCGGGACATCCGGATCGATCCGGCCACCCGGACCGCCGTGGTGCAGCCCGGCCCGACCAACACCGAGGTCAAACGCGCGGCCGCGGAACACGGTTTGTGGTACCCGCCGGACCCCTCGTCCATCGATATCTCCTCCATCGGCGGCAATGCCGCGACCAACGCGGGTGGCCTATGTTGCGTGAAGTACGGCGTCACCGGTGACTACGTGCTCGGCATGGAGGTCGTGCTGGCCGACGGCACCGCGCTGCGGCTGGGTGGTCCGCTGCTGAAAGATGTTGCGGGACTGTCCTTGACGAAGCTGTTCATCGGATCGGAGGGCATTCTGGGGGTGATCACCGAGCTCACGCTCCGGTTGATCCCGGCCCAGCCACCTGCGTCGACGGTGGTCGCGCTGTTCGACTCCGTCGCCGACGCCGCCAACGCCGTGGTGGCCATCACCGGTGAAATCCGTCCGGCGATGCTGGAATTCATGGACCACGCGAGTATCAACGCGGTCGAAGACCACCTGCGGATGGGTCTGGACCGGTCCGCCCGAGCCATGTTGTTGCTACAGTCCGATGCGCCGGGGGCAGCGGCCGAGGAAGTGGCGACGATGGTCGGCAACTGCGAGAAGTGTGGCGCCACCGAGGTTTTCGCCACCGACGATCCCGCGGAGGGAGCCGCGTTCACCGCGGCCCGCCGCGCCATGTTCGGCGCGGTCGAAAAGCTCGGCAGCTTGCTGCTCGAGGACGTGGGTGTCCCGATACCGCAATTACCCGCGTTGGTCACCGGGGTCGAGGACATCGCCGAGACCTGCGACGTGCAGATCTATACGGTGGCGCACGCCGGCGACGGCAATACCCATCCGATCATCGTGTACGACGCCACCGACCCTGACGCCACCGACCGCGCCGAGCGCGCTTTCGCCCGCATCATGGAGCTGGCCATCGGCCTCGGCGGCACCATCACCGGCGAGCACGGCGTCGGACGCCTGAAGCGGGACTGGCTGCCCAATCAACTGGGCGACGACGTCATGGCCCTCACCCGGCGCATCAAAGACGCGCTGGATCCCCGGGGCATCCTCAATCCTGGTGCGGTGCTGCGGTAGTCACCTCGATGTGGGCCCGAACCCGTCCGGCCTCGTCGCACCAGCCTTTGCTCGCCGCGTACGCCAGCATGCCGGCAAGATTCCGCCGCCACTCATCGTCTCCCCCGCGACCGGCAAGTTCGGCCAGCGTCTCCGGGTCGATCCAGGCATGCTCGGGCACGTCGATGACCACCTTGAAGGCCGTGAAATCGTCCGCTTCGCAAACCTCCAGGCCGGGTGGGACCTGGGTTGGGTCGATGTGCAGGTACATCCGAGCTCCTTCGTTGACAGTCACTCGGATTCTGGCGGCAGCCGGCGCCGGGTGATCACGGTTGTCCCACAGCGTGGCGCGAAAAGTCGATCTCACGTGCGCGTCGCCTGGAGGTAACCAACGATCCGTACAGTCGCTGTCATGTCCGAAGAACCCACGAGCCTCGCCGAGCAGACCTTCCGGGACCTGCTCACCGCGGCCATCACGCGGGGACACCGGCCACCACCCACCACCGTTTTGGGCCCGACCTGCTGGATTGCGATCGACACACTGGCCCGCGAGCACCCGAACGCCATGCCGGAGCGCGTGGTCGCCGCATTCGACGCGTTCGCGATGGAGCACGAGGACACCGACCGAACCGGGATCGACGTCGACGTCGAACTCGATCCCGCCACCGCGCGGGCAGCCGAGTACGCCGCCATCGACGCGCTGGTGGCCCAGTTGACAATCACGTACCCGAGCATCGATCCCCGGACCGTGACGGCCGTCGTCCGACGCATTCACGCCGATTTCCACGATCATGCGGTGCGGGACTTCATCCCACTCTTCGTCGAGCAGGCGGCGCACCGGAAACTCGCCTAGGCCTACCGGCGTCGAGAGCGGCATCACCCTGGCAAGGTAGTGGCCGTGTCCACTCACCTGACCGACGAAGAGGTCATGCTCGTCGAGACCGTGCGCGCGTTCATCGACCGCGACGTCAAGCCGACAGTGCGCGACGTCGAACACGCCAACGCCTACCCGGAGGCGTGGATCGAGCAGATGAAGCAGATCGGCATCTACGGTCTCGCCATCCCCGAAGAGTATGGCGGGTCGCCGGTGTCGATGCCGTGTTATGTCGAAGTGACACAGGAACTCTCGCGCGGCTGGATGAGCCTCGCCGGAGCCATGGGCGGCCACACCGTGGTGGCCAAGCTGATCGGCCTGTTCGGCACCGAGGAGCAGAAGCAGACCTACCTGCCGCGCCTGGCGACCGGCGAGCTACGCGCCACGATGGCGCTGACCGAACCCGGCGGCGGCTCGGACCTGCAGAACATGTCCACCACCGCCCGCCGGGACGGCACCGACCTCGTGATCACCGGCTCCAAGACGTGGATCAGCAACGCGCGCCGCAGCGGACTGATCGCCCTGCTGTGCAAGACCGATCCCACCGCAGAACCACGGCACAAAGGTATTTCGGTGGTGCTCGTCGAGCATGGCCCCGGCTTGACCGTGTCGCGGGATCTGCCCAAACTGGGCTACAAGGGCGTCGAATCCTGCGAGCTGACGTTCGACGCCTACCGGACGCCGGTATCGGCGATCCTCGGCGGCGAGCCGGGTAAGGGCTTCGGGCAGATGATGAAAGGCCTTGAGACGGGCCGCATTCAGGTTGCCTCGCGAGCACTCGGCGTCGCCACCGCGGCGCTGGAGGACGCGCTCAAATACGCCCAGGAGCGCGAGAGCTTCGGACAGCCGATCTGGAAGCACCAGTCGGTCGGGAACTATCTGGCCGACATGGCCACCAAACTCACCGCGGCGCGACAGCTGACGCGGTATGCCGCCGAACGCTACGAGAGCGGCGAACGCTGCGATATGGAAGCGGGCATGGCCAAGTTGTTCGCATCCGAGATCGCGATGGAGATCGCGCTCAACGCTGTCCGAATCCACGGTGGCTACGGCTATTCCACCGAATACGACGTCGAACGCTACTTCCGCGACGCCCCGCTGATGATCGTCGGCGAAGGTACCAACGAAATTCAGCGCAACGTCATCGCAGCGCAGTTGGTCGCCCGCGGTGGGTTGTGATGGATAGGGGACGCGCCGGCAACGTCGTCGGCTTCGTCCTCGCCGCGGCCGTGGTCGGTGCGCTGACGGGGCTGGCCGCGGCCAGCTTCCGGCTGCTTCTCGATCACGCGACGCAATGGCGGGCATCGCTGTCGCACTGGTCCCACGGAAGTTGGTGGGGCCCAATCGTCGTCGTCGTCATCTGCGCCGTGTGCACGGCGGCTGCCGCGTCGTTGGTCCGCCGCGTCGAACCGCACGCCGAGGGCAGCGGTATCCCCCGCGTCGAGGCGGTCGTCGCCGGCCGCGCCGAACCGGGCCGCTTCAGGATCCTGCCGATCAAGTACGTCGGCGGGCTGCTGTCCCTCGGCTCCGGACTGGCCCTCGGACGCGAAGGGCCGTCCGTCCAGATGGGTGGTTCCATCGCCATCATCGTCGCTTCGGCGACGCGACGTTCCCGGGCTGATCTGCGCGTCCTCGCCGCAGCCGGAGCGGCCGCCGGTTTGGCGACCGCATTCAACGCACCCATCGCCGGCGGCGTGTTCGTCTTGGAGGAACTCGTCAAGCGCTTCGACCCGCGTACCACGGTCGCCACGCTGGTCGCGTCCGCATCCGGCTTCATGGCGGCCTACCCGTTCGTCAACTCGGGCAGTGAATTCCAGGTACCCCCGCTGGCCGATCCCCAGCTGGCCGGCTCCGGGTGGGTGCTGGCCGTCGGCGTGCTCACCGGTGTCCTGGGCGTGCTCTACAACAAGGCGATCATGTTCGGTCTCCGCACCGCCGACACCAGCCGGTGGCCCGTCGAGGTCCGCGCCGCGCTCATCGGCGCCGGCGTCGGGGTGCTCGTCTGGTACTCCCCCGACCTTGCGGGCGGAGGCGACCACCTCACGCAGGAGGCACTGCTCGGGCACGGCGCCATCGGTGCCGTCACCGCGGTGCTGGTGCTGCGTTTCGTCCTCGGCGTGCTCTCATATGCCGCGGGCACGCCCGGCGGTCTGTTCGCGCCGATGCTCGTCCTCGGCGCCGACGTCGGATTGATCGTCGGACTGATCGCGACGCAATTCGCGCCGGATTCCGCGCCCAGCCCCGCCGCACTCGCCCTCATCGGGATGGCCGCGTTCTTCACCGCCACCGTCCAGGCACCGGTGACGGGGCTCATCCTCGCCACCGAACTCACCGGCAGCACAAACCAACTGCCGCCGATGCTCGGTGCCTGCGCAACGGCGCTGCTGGTAGCCATCGCTCTCGGGTCGCGCCCGATCTACGACCTGCTCACCGACCGGGCGGCGGCCTCGACCGTGACGACATAGCTCAGCGTAAGTTGCCGGCGTATCTGCTTGCCAGCGCGCCGATTTCGATGAGCCACAGCAGGGTGTCGCGGGCGGTCTCCTCGAAGGGGCGAGCGGCGATGCCGAGTTCTTCGGTGGTGCGCGAGGTGTCGAAGCGCGTGTCACGCGCGGCCAGTTCGACGGTCTCGACGTCGGCGGGCAGGTGCATGCTGTCGGGCAGCACCTTGTTCACCAGTTCGGCGAATTGTGTGAAGGGCTTGGCCACGATGGTGTGCGTATTGACGAAGGGCAGCCATCGTCCGGTGACCTTGTGCAGGGTGCCGTGCATCAGGTCACCGTCGAGGTGATGACCGGGCACCACGTAACGACGCGGCCCTCGACCCGGCACCAGGCAGGCGGCGACGACGTCGGCGACGTCGCGGACGTCGACGTAGTGCGCGCCGCCCGTCGGCCACACGGGCAAGCGCCCCTTGACAATCCACATGAACAGCTCCGCCTGGGTCCCCAGATACGGATCGTGTGGCCCCAGCACACCGCCGGGGTACACCGACACCACCGGCGCCCCGATCGACTGGAGCGCCCGAATCTGCACCTCTGATTCACGTTTCGACTTGGCGTAGGGCAGCTCCACGTCACCCAGTGGCAGATCCGGTCCGCCGCCGTCACGACATGTGAGTGCCACCGTCGACGAAATGTGCACGATGGGGTCGAGGTCCCGCTCGACCGCGCCGCCGACGACCAATTCGGTCGCGCGCAGGTTGGTCCGGGTGATCTCCGCCGCCCGGCGCGCGTCCAGGCTGAAGACCGCGGCAGCGTGCACCACGGCGTCGACACCGTCGAGCGCCGCGGCCACCACCTCGGGGTCCAGCACGTCACCGATGACGAGGTCGTCTACCGAAACCCCCAGCGGATCAAGCGATTTCGGCACCTGCTCGGCGCGCCGAACCAGCATCCGCACGTCGTGTCCGTCGCGGATCAGCGCGGCAACGATATGCGCACCAACATAGCCCGTGCCCCCGGTCACCAGAACCTTCATCAGCCATCCTTCCCAGGGACTCGCCGGCCATCGTTGGTGTGGCGACGACCCTGACAAGGTCGCTGGGCCGCATCGCCGCCCGCACCCTATCCCCGACCCGCGGCTATTCGCTGGAAAACTGGATCACGCTTCGGCGTCACTATCGGCATCATTTCCGGTGATGATCGACTTCACCGTCGCGACCGCATGCGTGCCGATGTCGACGGAGTTGTGGACAATTCCCGAAATTCCTTCGCCCACATCACCTCTGATGATGTCTGCGGCGTTGTCGACGATATCGGACGCCTTCTCGACGGAATGTACGGCGACGTCCCGTACCGCATCGAAGGAGTCCCTGGGGCTGAGTGGCATCGCGGCCTCCTCCGGTTGACGGTTAGCCAAGACGGTAGACCCGTCGACATCGCATCCGCGCGACTTTGCCGGTGTCGAGACTGAGCTTGCGTGCCAAATCACGACCGAATTCGGCACATAAGCTCATGCTCGCGGCTGTGATGATCGCCAAGACCGGTTCAACCAACCGTGCGCAGGATCATTATTGACTCCGGACATCAGACAATGCGGCGACCCGAAAGCATCGGCCATGAATCTCGACCTACGAATCTTCCACAGCATCAACGATTTTGCTCGCGATACCCCGTGGCTGCATCCGTTGATGGCCGCCTATGCCAACGACGGGTTGCTCGTGTTCCTGGTGTTGCTGTTGGCCGGGTGGTGGCTCGCCCGCAAGAGCACCGACCCGGCAGCCATGGTCGCGGCGGTGTGGACTCCGCTGGGAGTACTTGCCGCCTTGCTCGTTTACTATCCGATCGCCGTATCGGTGAATGAGGCGCGACCGTGCAACGCGCTGCACGACATTGTGGTTCTGCACTGCAATACCGACGGCGGTTTTCCCAGTATCCATGTCGTCATCGCGGCGGCGGTTACCGCGGGACTGTGGTTGGTGGACCGGCGCCTGGGCATCGTGGCGGCCTTGGCGACAGCGCTGATGGCGTTCGCGCGCGTGTACGTAGGTGCCCACTATCCGCGCGATGTCCTCGCGGGTCTTGCTCTGGGCATTGTGGTCAGCATGGCCGGCTACGCGCTGGCGCGGCCGGTCCTGCGCCGGTTCCTCGGCTTTGCGGGCAGAACCCGGCTGAGACTTCTGGTCACGAACACCCCGACCGACACGACTGACGGAGTGCGGAAACTTCAGTAGCCACAGCGATATTCCCGCTCTGCCTGCGTTCACGCCGGATACGGTCACCCACGATGCGCTCGACCAACAACGGGACGAACGCCTGAATCCGAGCGTCCGCGAACTGCATCGCGGCCTCCCGACACCAGCGCGTGATCTCCATGTCCCGCGCAATATCGTGGCGCCCCTCACGAAGAGTGAGTTTCGCCGCGACCCCGGCAACCCAGTCGGCACGGACGGTGTCACGGACCGTCCCCTTCCCGTAGTCGGTCAGTACCCGGGTCATGACTGCGCTGCCGTCAATAGCTCGATCGAATTCCGTTGGCCGGCGGCCACATCATCGTTCGACGCGCAACGAGACGGCCGAACGAACAACAGCGTGCAGTCGGAACCCTTCAATGTCCTGCGCATGTCGTCCCCGGTCAGCTCCGCCACCAATTCCCGATCGTCTCCAGGCACGATGACGAGCTGGTCGATGCACGCACTCTGCCGCAACAAGTTGCTCAGATGCCCCGGCATCGCCAGCGTGACCGACTCGAGGTGATTGTTGTCCGCGGCCGTCAAGTACCGCTCCAGGGCGGCATGCACCGGATGCCTGGCATCGACCGGCTCACCCGAATGCGACCAGGGCTCCAACATCAGGATCGGCGCATCACGCCACGCCGAATCCGCCTCGGCAGCCTTCAGTACGGCCGTGGCAGAGGCTGATTCGTCCAGCACGGCCACAATCCATTTGCGATGGTCGAACTCGCGGTGTGTCCGACGGATGATCGCTACCGTGCCTGACGCCTTCCGGGCTACCTCGACAGCCGTGGACCCGCGCGGACCATCAGGCGTGTCATGGGTTCCACGGTCGCCGACGCAGACGACCGCCGCACGACGGGACTCTTCGGCAAGGCGTTCAGCCGGACTGCCGGAAAGAATTTCCGACTCGAGCTTGACGTCGATGTGCGCGGCGGCCACCGCTTTCCACGCCTTGTGCAACGCGTGCTGCGCGCGATCGATGTTCTCGTGACGATCAGCATCGTCCGAGCCCATGACGTAGACCAGACGCAATGTGGCGTCGAGGCTCGCCGCTTCGAGCGCAGCCCAGCGCACAGCGCGCAGCGCATGTTTGGAACCATCGATACCGACCACGACCGTTTCGACTGGCGCTGGGTAGTTCATCGGAAGTCCTTGTGCGGTAGTAGTCACGCAGCCCGAGGTTGTGGCTCCGAGGCGAGGGCTGCGACGCTCGGTCCGGAGTTCCATCTCCGCTGTCATCTGACCTCGCCGCGGGAATCGGGCATAGTGCCGAAGGTCCCTCGCGGAGCGCGAAAATCCCCCGCGTCGAGGAAGCTGTGGCGGCACATTCGCAACGGCTGAGCGACTGGTGACTTCCGGCCCTGTGCGAGGCGTCCAGGGCGGGGCAGGGTCAGATTGCACGTCGTCGCTGCCGAGAAGGGCATCTCATGACCAAAACCCGGATTCCATTTCAGGAAGTCGAGGATGCGGTACTGCTGGCCTGCCGGGCGCCGTCATTCCACAACAGTCAGCCGTGGAAGTGGGTTCTCGAATCCGCGACGCTGACGCTGTATCTCGATACCGACTGGCTGGTCACCACCGACGGTTCAGGGCGCCAGGCACTGTTGAGCTGCGGTGCGGCATTGGACCATCTCCGCGTGGCGATGGCCGCAACCGGTTGGACCACCAAGGTCGACCGCTTTCCCGATCCTGACGACCACGAGCACCTTGCCGACCTCCAGTTCCGGCCGGCCGCCGGCGTCAGTCCGGCACAGCGGCAGGCAGCGGACGCAATCTTGAGCCGACGCACCGACCGCCTGCCGTTCGGTGCGGTGAATGATCGTTCGGCACTCGACAAACTGCTGCAGCTGGCCGTGGGCAATCGCCCAACCCGGATTGACATCCTGGCCGCCCAACAACGCACCGAGCTGGCCGAGGCCTCGCATCTCACCGAGGTGCTACGGATGTACGACGCCGCCTACCATGCCGAATTGGACTGGTGGACTTCGGGTTTTGGCACCATGATCGGCATTCCGGACAGCGCGCTGGTGTCGGCGGCAGAAAGTGACCGGGTGGACATCGGACGCTCGTTCCCGGTGACGCATACCCGCGAGCGACGCCAACACGCCGGAGACGACCAGGCGACGGTCGTGGTGATCTCCGCACTCGGCGACACCCGTGCGGACATCCTGGCGTGCGGCGAGACATTGTCGGCAGTGCTACTGGAGGCCACCGCTGCGGGTCTGGCCAGTTGCACACTCACCCATCTGACCGAGCATTCGGCCACCCGCGACATCATCAGCACGCTCACCGGCCACCCGCTGCCGCAGGTGTTGGTCCGCATCGGCACCGCTCCAGCTCTGGAGGATGTCCCGCCACCGACACCGCGACGCCAACTGGCGGATGTTTTCTGCTTCCGGCCACATCGCCCTGACGATCGGGATTGACGGCGGAGCACTGGATGCGCGTCTGGCGGCAGCCCACTTCCGCACCGGTCGGCTCGTTGCGCACAGCGCGGCCGCTAGGGCGATACCGGTTGCCAACTGCTTCTTCATGTGATCGACGATGGCGAGTCACCAAGGCCGTTCGCTAGGGCACATGGGCCCAGGGTCGCAGCCAACCGGCCTGGTCCAACAGGTCACTGTGACAGGTGACTAGGGACCAATGCCCCTGCCGCCGGCGGCCCGATCACACCTACCGTCGACGAATAGTCAGCTCGTGATGTCAGGAGAGTGTGAAGATGTACAAGTCAGCTTCACCGTCGTCGGCCGTCGTGGTCGGCATCGACGGCTCACGGTGGTCGGTCGACGCTGCCTTGTGGGCGGTCGATGAAGCAGTCAGTCGCGATGTGCCCCTGCGCCTGCTCTACGTGGTCGAACCACGCGGCCATGGTGCGGTCGATCCCCAGCAGGAAGCTCAAGATCTGGCGTGCGCCGACGTTTCCATAAGGCGCGCGCTGGTCGCTGTCGAGTCCACCGAGAAGCCGGTCAAGGTGGAATGGGAAGTACTGCAAGGGCATCCCTCCCGGGTCTTGCTGGACGCGAGCCGAACTGCCGATCTGCTGTGCCTCGGCTCGCTCGGTATCGCGC
>Ga0265327_10002639_pt1 | contig 18494 bp, 17 predicted proteins | sample 41621metaG_FD_202089 | JGI IMG/M metagenome (GOLD analysis project Ga0265327, IMG submission 202089) | Rhizosphere microbial communities from Carex aquatilis grown in University of Washington, Seatle, WA, United States - 4-16-21 metaG | ecosystem: Host-associated > Plants > Roots > Rhizosphere...
GCGGTCTCCTTCAGGACCTGGTCGTCCCAGAGCACCTCGTCATAGGGCTGCAGGAACAGGTGGGAATGGGCGTCGATCAGGCCGGGGAGCAGCGTTGCGGCGGGCAGGTCGAGGATGCGGGCGCCCTTGGGGGGCTTGATCGATGCGGCGGGGCCGACGGCGGCGATCTTCTCGCCCTCCACCAGCACCGCCCAGCCGGGATGGGCGATGCGGTCCTCGGCGGTGAACACCCGGGCCGGCCGGATCAACAGGGTCTCGGCGCTTGCCGGCAGGGCGGCGAGGAGGAGGGCGGCGATGGCGAGGATCTGGCGCAAGGGCGTGACCGGCGGATGAGGAACGGGAGGCGAGCTTAACCAGGGCCGACCGGCCCGTCACGCCGCGTCCAAGGCAGCGCTCCGCCGGTTTGCGCGTTCCCCACCTGCCGCGCGTTCCGCGGCGGACCGGAGCAGGGCCATGGCGGTGGACGACAGCGTGCTGACCGACCTCAAGCAGACTCCATACAAGGAGATCCGCGATCAGGTGCAGGACGGGGACATCCTGCTGTGCTCGGCCAATGATGTCTTCTCGCGCCTGATCCGCTGGGCCACCAAGAGCCCCTGGAGCCATTGCGCCATCGCCTTCCGGATGCAGGAGATCGACCGGGTGCTGGTGCTGGAGGCGGTGGAGAAGCTGGGGGTGCGCTGCGTGCCGCTGAGCGACTTCCTGCGCAGGACCTCCGGCGGGATCGAGCCCTATCCGGGGGACATCGTGCTGGCCCGCCACCAGGGGATGAGCGCCAAGTCGCGCGCCCGGCCGATGAAGAAGATGGCGGCCTTCGCCTTTGACCGGCTGGGGGACAAGTTCAGCCAGGCCGAGATGTACAAGATCGCGCTCAGGATCATCGTCGGGCGGCTCAACCGCCACATGCCCAGGAGCCTGGGGCCGGACGACGAATTCATCTGCTCGGAATATGTGGCCCGCTGCTACGAGACGGTGGGGATCACCTTTCCCTGGGACGGGCTGGGCTTCATGGCGCCGGCCGACATCGCCCGCGATCCCCGGATGGAGGCCGTGGCGCGGATCATGACCTGACCCGCCTCAAACGCAGATCGCCGCCGGCCCTGCGACCGACGGCGACCGATGTCGCGTCCTGACGGGCGAGGTCAGGCGGTGGCGGCGGTTCTGCGGCCGCTGCGCAGGGTGGCGCCGACCAGGCCGAAGCCGGCCAGCATCAGGGCCCAGGCCGCGGGTTCCGGAACGCCGGGCTTGCCTACATCGATATAGGCGAGGACGCCGCCCGGGGTGCCCGAGTGGTCGTCATAGACCGTCTCGGCGTAGCCCAGGGGATCCAGGCCTTCGAACGGCACGAAGCCGCCCGTCACGTTGCTGGTGGGGGAGAAGACCGAGAAGATCGACAGGCCGTCCCAGGTGGCGGTGAAGGTGACCCGGAAATTGCCCACCAGATTATAATAGACCCCGTTGGAGTCGTCATAATCGTAGCTGAACAGGTTCCCCGCCACGGTGGGCTCGGTCCAGACATATTCCGAGGTGCCGCCAGCGGCGATGTCGGGAATTGACCGCGACTGGACCAGGCCATAGCTCGACGAACCCGGCTGGTAGCCATCCAGGGTCAGGGTCACGCCGGTGAAGGCGAAGGCGCTGGTATTGTTGAAGAACAGTTCGATGGTGTCATAGGGCTCACCATGCGAGGTGTCGTCATAGGCCCCGCTGATAGTGGCCACATGGGCGCTGGCCGGCAGGGCGGCCACGGAGGCGACAGCGAAGGCAGCGGTCGCGGCGAAAGCTAGCAAGGACTTCATTACGCAAACCCCCAGTTCATGTTGTCGATCGGGGTCTCATACGCCGACCCCAGCCCGGATACCCCTCCAGGCCGCGTTAACCCTACGCCGGCTGTATTCGACGCCCAAACAAATTTTTGCGACTGTTGTCGTGCGCGCAGTTGCGGCGTCCGGGCCGCTGAATTCGACCGAATACGGCAGCGTCGGCCAATTGGGGAAGTCGATCTGGCATTAAGGTCAGGCTGACTGCTTCAGGCTTGCTGGCCCAGGTCCACCCACTGCCGGAGCAGGGCGGCGTCCGCGACCCCCGAATGGGACCGGGCGACCTTGCCGGCCTTGAACAGGAACAGGGCCGGGATACCGCGGACCCCGAACTGCTGGGCCAGGGCCGGCTCGGCGTCGACATCGATCTTCACGAAGCGGGCGCGGGGCTCAAGTTCGGCGGCGGCGCGCTCGAACACCGGCGCCATGGCCCGGCAGGGGCCGCACCACCCGGCCCAGAAATCGGCGATGACCGGCAGGTCGGACTTTTCCAGCTGCCGGCGGAACCGGGCGGTGGTGAGCGCGGCGGGATGGCCGTCAAACAGCGCCTTGGCGCACTTGCCGCACCTGGCGGTGGTGGCGTCCTTCTCGGGCGGCAGGCGGTTGATGGCGTCGCAGTGGACGCAGACGACTTGCATGGCGGGGTCTCCGGTCGTCCCATAGATAGGCGACCGCGCCCGGTTCCGCCGCCTTGATCCAGGCCAAAATTCCCGGCTGTGGGATCAGGCCTCCCCGAACCCATCGGCCAGGAAGGCCTCGGCATAGGCGCAGTGCATGGCCACGCCCCGAGCCATGACCCGCTCGTCCAGCACCATGCGGTTGGAGTGCAGGGCGCAGCAGCTGCGCCAGTCGCCGCCCTCCGGCGTGGCGCCCAGGAAGGCCATGGCGCCGGGGACCTTCTGCAGCACATAGGCGAAGTCCTCCGCCCCCATGGCCGGGGACGGCATGGTGCGCCAGGCGCCCTCGCCGAACAGGCCCTCGGCCACCTCCTGGGCGAGGCTCACGGCGCGGCTGTCGCAGACCGTCACCGGGAAACCGTCCTCGATATCGATCACCGCCTCGGCGCCGTGGGCGGCGGCGATGTTGGGGGCGAGGCGGGCCAGGCCCTCGTGGGCCAACCGCCGGGAGCGCTCGGAGAACGAGCGGATGGTGCCCTCGATCACCGCCCGTTCGGGGATGACATTGTTGGTGGTGCCGGCCTCGATGCGGCCCACGGTCACCACCACGGGATCAAAGGCGGGGATGGTGCGGGTGACCATGGCCTGGATGGCCATCACCATCTCGCAGGCGACGGGGATGGGATCGAGGGCGTCGTGGGGCGCCGAGGCGTGGCCGCCGCGGCCGGTGATGGCGATCTCGAAGCGGTCGGCGGCGGCCAGCAGGGCGCCGGAACGGCCGGCGAAGACGCCGGTGGGGATGTTGGGGGAGATGTGCAGGGCGAAGGCGGCGTCGGGAGCCGGGTCCAGCAGGCCGTCCTCGATCATCCAGCGGGCCCCGTGATGGCCCTCTTCCCCCGGCTGGAACATGAAGATCACCGTGCCGGGGAGTTCGTCGCGGCGGGCGCTCAGCGCCCGGGCGGCGCCGGCCAGCATGGCCACATGGGTGTCGTGGCCGCAGGCGTGCATGGCGCCGGTGGTGCGGGAGGTGAAGTCGAGGCCGGTGTCCTCGTTGAGAGGCAGGGCGTCCATGTCGCCGCGCAGCAGCACCGTGCGGCCATTGGCCGGCCCCCGCAGGATGGCCATGAAGCCGGTGGTGGAGCGGCTGTCGACGATCTCCAGGGGCAGGCCGGCCAGGGCGGCCTTGGCCTTGGCGGTGGTGAGCGGGTTGTGCAGGCCGAGCTCGGGTTCCTCGTGGATCGCCCGGCGCAGGGCGATCATGTCCGGCAACAGGGCCTCGCCGGCGGCGATCCAGGGGTTGTCGGAACTCGGCAGGTCCATGGCGGTCTCCAGAATGGGAGGCGCACCATGGCGGGGCTCGGATTTGAGAGCAAGGCGGCGGTCGCCCGCCGGGTCGGCCTAGCCGTTGAGCACGTGCAGATAATCAGAAGCGAAGAGGGCCAGCTCGAACAGCACCAGGCCGCCCAGGCCGAAGATGGCCAGGGTGAGGCCGCTGCGCACGGCCCGGCGGGCCAGGGTGGCGGCGCGGGCGGGCTGCCGGCGGTCGGCGTCGAAGTTGAAGTACATGGGTCGTGTCCCGGTATGGCGCCGGAAGGGCGGCTCACGCGGGACGCAGGCAAGGGGTGGGCCAGGGGTTGGGCGCTCCCCGCTTCCCCCACGTCGTGGGGGAAGTGTCATGAGACGCGGAACGCGGCGAATGACGTTGGGGGTGAGGATCTGAAGCGACCCGACCTGTAAGGTCTCGCACCCCCATCGACCCTCCAGCGAAGACGCTGTCGGGCCACTTCCCCCACGGTGTGGGGGAAGGGAGGAACCTGCTTTAGCTCTGGAAGTAGGGCTCGACCTCGCCCTGCAGCTTGACGGTCATCTGCTTGCCGTGGCGGTCCATGGTCTTGCCGACGGCCAGGCGCACCCAGCCCTCGCTGACGCAGTATTCCTCGACATTGGTCTTCTCGACGCCTTTGAACTTCACGCCGATGCCGCGCTGGAGCAGCTCGGCGTCGTGATAGGGGCTCGAGGGATCGACGCTGAGGCGGTCGGGCGGGGTGTCGGAGGCGGAGGTCTCGGTCATGGCCGCGTCATAGCCGGGCGGGGGGCCTGAGGGAACCCTGAGGCGGGCGGGCGCGATTTCCCGCTTCCCTGCCGCAGGGGACGGTGTCTCATGATCCTGCCCGGAATGGCCGCGATGGACGGCCGGACGGCGCAATGGGAGACGACATCATGGGTGAGGCCTGGATCATCGACGTGGCGCGCACGCCGCGGGGCGTGGGCAAGGTGGACAAGGGCGGGCTGGCCAATGTACACCCGCAGCGGATCCTTTCGACGGTGCTGAAGGCGCTGGCCGAGCGGAACGGCCTGAACACCGCCGACGTGGATGACGTGATCGCCGGCTGTGGCACCCAGAGCGGCAAGCAGGGCTCCTGCATCGCCCGGATGGCGGCGCTGGACGCCGGCTATGATGTCCAGGCGCCCGGCATGAGCCTGGACCGGTTCTGCGGCTCCGGCCTGACGGCGGTGAACCTGGCGGCCATGGGCGTGATGTCCGGCGCCCAGGACCTGGTGATCGCCGGCGGGGTGGAGAGCATGAGCCACGGCTCGACCCTGAAGCGGCAGGCGGGCCCGACCCTGGATTCCCTGAACGCCCATCTGAGGGCGATCCATCCCCAGCCGCACCAGGGCGTGTGCGGCGACGTGGTGGCGACTCTGGAGGGCTTCACCCGCGAGGACGTGGACAGGCTGGCCCTGGAGAGCCAGCGCCGGGCGGCGCACGCCCTGGCCAACGGCTATTTTTCCAAGAGCCTGATCCCGGTCTATAATGACGACGGCTCGCTGGCCCTGGACACCGAGGAATATCCCCGGCCCCAGACGACGATGGAGGGGCTGTCCCAGCTCAAGGCCGCCTTCGCCGCGCTCTATGACGTGCCGCTGGACGAGGAGGGGCTTTCCTTCCGCCGGCTGGTGGAGGCCACCTATCCCGACCTGAAGGTCAATCACGTGCACCATGCGGGCAATTCCTCCGGCGTGGTGGACGGCGCCGGGGCGGTGGTGGTGGCCTCGCCGGACTATGCCCGGGCCCATGGCCTGAAGCCCCGAGCGCGGATCGTCTCCATCGCCACCGCCGGGGACTCGCCGGAACTGATGCTGAACGCGCCGGGTCCGGCGGCCCGCAAGGCCCTGAAGAAGGCCGGCATGACCATGCAGGACATCCAGCTGGTGGAGATCAACGAGGCCTTCGCGGTGGTGCCGCTGAAGTTCATGCGCGACCTGGATGTGGACCCGGCCATCGTCAATGTGAACGGCGGGGCCATCGCGCTCGGCCATCCCATCGGCGCCACCGGGGCGATGATCCTGGGCACCCTGCTGGACGAGATGGAACGCCGCGACCTCAATGTGGGCATGGCGACCCTGTGCGCGGCCGGCGGCATGGCCCCGGCGGCGATCATCGAGCGGATGTAAGGCCTCTGCCTTTGAAGGCGAAGCCGTCAAAGAGGAACGCAGAGATCGCAGAGGAGACGCAGAGGGCGCGAAGGGGGGGCTCCTCCGCGAGCTCAATCTTCTCTCCGTGACCTCTGCGTTACTCTTTGAGGGCCGCTAGCGCGGCCGTGTTGATAAGACTGGCAAGCGGAGGGAATAGCCCGCCATGGACCTCGACTGGAGCGACACCGACAGGGCTTTCCAGGACGAGGTCCGCGCCTTCCTCGACGCGGAATTGACGCCCGAACTGCGCCGGCGCGGACGGGGCATGACCTCGGTCTATGCCGACCGGGAGACCACCCTGGCCTGGCAGGCGAAACTCCACGCCCGGGGCTGGGTCGCCCCGGCCTGGCCGACCCAGTATGGCGGGCCGGGCTGGAGCGCCGTGCAGCGCTATATCTGGGCGCGGGAGACGGCCAGGGCGGGCGCCCCGCCCATGTCCCCCATGGGGATCGGCATGTGCGGCCCGGTGCTGATCGGCCATGGGACGCCGGCCCAGCGGGATCTCTACCTGCCGAAGATGCTGAACGGCGAGCACTGGTGGTGCCAGGGCTATTCGGAGCCGGGCTCGGGGTCCGACCTGGCGAGCCTGCAGATGAGCGCGGTGGAGGACGGGGACGACTTCATCTGCAACGGCCACAAGCTGTGGACCACCCACGCCAATATCGCGAACTGGATCTTCTGCCTGGTGCGCACCAGCCGCGAGGCCATCCCGCAGCAGGGGATCACCTTCATCCTGATCGACATGGCGACGCCGGGGGTGGAGGTGAAGCCGATCATCATGCTCAGTGGCGAGCACATCCAGAACGACGTGTTCTTCACCGATGTCCGCGTGCCCAAGGCCAATGTGGTGGGCAAGGTGGGCGAAGGCTGGACGGTGGCCAAGTACCTGATGCAGTTCGAACGTGGCGGCGGGGTGAGCGCGCCGGGGCTTGGCGTGCGGCTGGAGAAGGTCCGCGCCATGGCCAGGGCCGAGGGGATCGCGGCCGAGCCCAGCTTCGCCCGGCGCCTGGCCCAGGCGGCCATCGATATTGAAGGCCTGGAGGCGGTGGAGCTGCGGGTGATGTCCAAGCTGAGCCAGGGTGAGGCGCCGGGGGCTGAGTCCTCGCTGCTGAAGACGGTGGGCACGGAGCTCAGCCAGAGGCTGACGGAGCTGGCGGTGGAGGCGGCAGGCGCCTACGCCCAGCCGTTCCAGCCCCACGCGGTGTTCGCCGGCGGGCCGACCCCGGGCTTCACGCCCCCGGCGGACGGATTCGCAGCGGGGCCGGAGCACGTTTGGCCGGTAACCGCCAAGTACCTGAACGACCGCGCCGGCTCGATCTATGCCGGAACCAATGAGATTCAGCGCAATATCATGGCCAAGGCGGTGCTGGGGATCTGAGGTGATGGCGGGTGGCGATCGGCGGATAGCGCGCTAAGCTGTCCCCGCGCGGGCCGTGACCCGCCCAGAGGGAGGCGTCCATGCGGCTTGCGGCGACTGTCGGTATCGCGATCCTGTTGGCGGGGCTCGCCGCCCCGGCCCTGGCTCAGGCCCCTCCCGCGCCCCAGGGCGTCACCCAGCGGGTGTCCGACGCCATGTGGGACTTCCAGCAGCAGCGCTATGAGGCCGCCTTCGCAGCCTTCAGCACCCTCGCCGCCGAGGCCGACAACCCAAACGCCGAGACCATGCTGGGCCTGAGCTACCAGTTCGGGCTTGGGGCGCCCAAGGACTTCGCCCAGGCCGCCCAGTGGTACCAGAGGGCGGCGGAGCAGGGGGAGGCGGAGGCGCAGGTGCGGCTTGGCCTGCTCTATTTCAACGGGACCGGGGTCACGAAGAACAAGATCGAGGCTTATCGGCTTCTGAGCCTGGGGATCGACCGGGTCAGCCCGCAGCCCAAGGCGTTCCACGACAACGCCCAGAAGGTGCTGGATGACGTGTCTGGCTCGCTCACCCTGGAGCAGCTCAACAAGGCCAATATCCTGGCCCGGCAGACGCGGTATCGGTCAAGCCACCCGCAGAGCTAGGCGGGGCGCCAGTCCCCCACCAGACGGGCCATGGCTTCCATGGGCATGGGGCCGGCGGCGAGGACCAGTTCGTGGTAGTCGCGGACGTCGAAGCGCGGCCCCAGGCGGGCGCGGGCGGCCTCGCGCAGGCGCAGGAATTCCAGGCGGCCGACCATGAAGGAACAGGCCTGGCCGGGATAGACGCAGTAGCGGTCGATCTCCCGCTGGGCCGAGGTCGCCGGCTCGCCCACATGATCCACCATCCAGGCCGTGGCCTGTTCGCGGGACCAGCGTTTGGCGTGGAGGCCGGTGTCCACCACGATGCGGGCCGCGCGGAACAGGGCCGACTGCACCGCCCCGATGCGGCCGAACGGGTCGTCCTCATAGGCGCCGATCTCGATGGCCACCTGTTCGGCATAGACCGCCCAGCCTTCCACATAGGCCGAATACTGGGCGAACGACTTGTAGGGCGGGGGGCGGCCGGCGGCGTGGAACACGGCGTTCTGCAGGTGGTGGCCCGGATCGCCCTCGTGGTGGGTGAGGGTGGCGAGGCGCCATAGCGGCCACTCCGAGGTCTCCTTCAGATTGATGGCGATGACGCCGGGACGGGAGCCGTCGGCGGGCGGGCCGGAATAGTAGGCCCCGGGCGCGCCGGCCTCGATGGCGACGGGGACGCGGTCCACGGTGATGTTGCGATCCGGCAGGGTGCGGAACGCCCGCGGCAGCAGGTCATGGACGTGGGCCAGGTGGTCGCGGGCATATTGCAGCAGGGCCTGGCGGCCGGCCTCGGTGGCGGGCTTGAGGAAGCGCGGGTCGCGGTCGAGCGCCTGGATGCGCTGGCCCACCGTCCCCTGGGTGAGGCCCTGGGCGCGGAGCAGGCCGTCGAGCTCCGCCTCCAGGGCGCGGAAGGTCTCCAGGCCCTGCTGGTGCATCGCCAGGGGCAGGGTGGGGGTGGTGGTGTTGGAGCGCAGGGCCAGGGCATACCAGGCCTCGCCATCCGGCAGGCGCCAGACCCCGGCCTCGGCGGAGGCCCCGGGCCGGAACCCGCGGAACAGGACGATCTGGCGCTCCAGGGCCGGATGGATCTGAGCGGCCAGGATCTTCCGCGCGGCGGGGCCGAGATCGGCGAAGCCGCGGGCGGCGGCGCGCTCGGCGGGGCCCGAGATCATGGACGAGGTCTCGATGGGGGCGGCGCGCAGGTCGGAGAGCTGGGCGGCGATGCGGTCGAGGACGAAATCTGGCGGAATGGCCCCCGCGGCGGCGTCGACGCGGACCCGCTCGGTCTCCTGGTCCAGCGCCACGGCGAAGGCGGCGAGGCGGGCCAGGAAGGCGTCGGCGTCCTCGCGGGTGGCGATGGCGGCGCGGGCGAACTCCTCCGGCAGCCAGTAATAGTCGCCGCTCATCTGGCTGATCAGATAGGGGCCGGGACGCAGGGCGTGGTCCTGGAACCCGTAGCGGGCGCCCATCTCCGCCAGCATCTCATAGGCGAAGGCGGCGGTGTCGTGGTCCACGGCGGCGCGGGGGGACAGGCGGGCGCGGTCGAGACCGGCCAGTTCCGTGCGCCAGCGCCGGGCGGCGGCGGTGTCGCGGTCCTTGCCAGCCACCGACCGGTCGTCGAGCCTGGACCGCGCCGCCTGGGCCCGGGCCCCGGTGAGCACGGCGGCGGCGGCCTGGGGCGACAGGTCCAGGTACTCGTCCATGTGTCGGGCCAGCAGGGCGGCCAGGCGCGCATCCTCGCTGTCTGCGGCGACGGCCAGGGCGGGGAGGGCGGCCAGGGCGGCCGCGCCGGCGAGAACTTGGCGACGGTCGGGCATTCAGGACTCCGGTATGCTGCGCGGGGGCGCTAGAGTCCTGGCTTAGTGCAGAGTCGCGGGAGCCCCAAGATGATCAAAGTCCTGACCGGTATGGCCTGCGCCCTGGCGCTGGGCTGGACGGGCGCCGCCGCCGCCCAGGCCTCGCCGGCCGCCGCCGCCCTGGCCGCCGCCAAGGAAGGCGACTTCATCCTCAAGGATTTCAAGTTCCGCTCGGGCGAGACCCTGCCGGAACTGCGCATGCACTACACCACCCTGGGGACCCCGGTTCGCGACGCGGCGGGCCACGTGACCAATGCGGTGATGGTGCTGCACGGCACCGGCGGCGACGGCCACCAGTTCTATCGCCCGCAGTTCGCCGATGTGCTGTTCGCGCCGGGCGGCCTGCTGGACCCCGCCAGGACCTACATCATCCTGCCCGACGGCATCGGGCACGGGAAATCCTCCAAGCCCAGCGACGGGATGCACATGCGCTTCCCGCACTACGACTATGCCGACATGGTGGAGGCCGAGTACCTGTTGGCCCGGGACGGGCTGAAGGTCGACCAGCTGCGGCTGGTGATGGGCACCTCCATGGGCTGCATGCACGCCTTCGTGCTGGGAGAGGCGCATCCGGACTATGCCCGCGCCCTGATGCCCATGGCCTGCCTGCCCACCGCTTTGGTGGGGCGCAATCGCCTGTGGCGGCGGATCTCCATCGACACCATCAAGGCTGATCCCGCCTGGCAGGGTGGGGACTATGCGAACCAGCCGGTGGAGTCCCTGCGGACCGCCGAGGCCCTGTCGATCATGGTGGGCTCTGCGCCGATCCAGATGCAGAAGGCGCTCTCCACCCCGGCCCTGGTGGACGCCGAGGCCGCCGACATCGTGGCCAGCCGCTGGAAAGCCATGGACGCCAACGACTATATCTATCAGCTGGACGCCTCGCGAACCTATGACCCCTCCGCCAATCTGGACAAGATCACCGCCCAGGTCATGTGGATCAATTCCGCGGACGACGAGATCAATCCCCCCGATCTGCGCCTGGCAGAGGCTCTGGCGCCGAAGATCAGACACGGGCAGTTCCTGCTCATTCCCGCCAGCGAGAAGACTCACGGCCATGGCACCCACACCTGGGCGGCGGTCTGGCAGGATCAGTTGAAGGCCCTGCTTGCTCGTTCGGCGCCCTGAGCTTGGGAGATCAGAATTGGGCGCGGAGCTTGATCTGGCGAAACACGTTATCCAGACTTGTTATGACAACGTTATGAGGGCACAGCCTAGGGCGGCGTAGGATCCGAGTCTGGATCCGCAGAATGACTGGGTGTTGGCGGAATGGCTGAGCCGTTTTGCAAGAAGCTTGAGCTTGTTCTGAAGGCCCTGTCCACGAGTCGGGGGCGACTTGCGGCGGACCTGGGGGTGGACAAGTCGATCGTCGGGCGCTGGGTGAGCGGCGCCGTCCAGCCTTCTGCCCACAACCTGTCCTTGTTGACTGCCCTGGTTGCGGGCCGGGTCCCGGGGTTCACGGCCCTCGACTGGGACCGGGACATGCAGAGCCTGGCAGGCCTGCTGGGCGCCGATCCGTCGGTGGTGACCGGGGGCCGTGCGTCGCGGGGCGCGGACAGCCTGCCCCTGCCGATCCTCGACCAGGTCCATGCCGCCACCGCCCTGCGGGGCGAGGCCTATGAGGGTTTCTACCGGTCGACGCGCCCCTATGTGCTGGCCCCGGGGAAGTTCGTCCACGACCACGCCCTGATCCGCCGCGACGGCAACGGCCTGCTGCGCCTGAGCATGGGAACCGCCGGCACGGTTGTGGACGGCTGGGTGCTGCCGGTGGGCAATCAGCTGTTCACCGTGGCCTGCGACATCACCAGCGGCGCGTTGATCTTCGGCATCTTCAACGGGGTGGGCAACGCCAAGGCCGAGGTGGTGGATGGAATCTGCCTGTCCACGGCGCTGGACGCCGGCCGCACGCCGACGGCGCATTCGATGATGTTCGAGCGGATCGGCGACCTGACCGAGGATCGCGACGCCGATGATCAGAGGTTCAAGGACCTCACCGGGCTCGATCCCGTGGCCCCGGAAGGTTCGATCCCCGAGGCGCTGCGCAAGCACCTGCTGGGGGATTTCGGCCCGGCCCAGGCGGCGCTGGGGGGCGACCTGCTGCTTCGCATGCCGCTGGCGCGCTCCATCTCGCGGGGGCCCGCCTATCGCGAGAGCGCGCCTGCGGTGGAGGAGGCCCTGCCGCCAGTGCTGAAGGCCCGCCTCTAGAGCCAGGCGACGCCCGTGCAACCTTGTGCGCCTCGACGCCGGTCCCTGCACCTGCGCGCAGGGGCGCGGGGTGATAGGTTCAATCCACCCTAGCAAGGCACGGGCGCGGTGGCGGCCCAATCGCCGCCTGTCTTCGCGCCCAACGAAACCCCGCGCTGGTTCCAGCGTGGGGTTTTTTCGTCCTTTGCGACCCCTGGGTGCAACTTCATGCATCTCGGCGCGCGCTGCTGCACCTTCGCGCGCCGGACGGTCCGGCTATCGTTGATCTCGCCCATAGCAAGGTGCTGGGTGCGGAGGCGGGAAAACCGACCCCCGTCTTCGGGCCCGGCAGGCCCCGCGCGGGACCCCCCCACGCGGGGTTCTTGCTATGTGGGGGCAAGGCGCCGGCATCCTCAGTCGACCGTCATCCCCGCAGACATCACCTCGCCCCGTCATCCTCGGACTTGTTCCGAGGACCCCTCCATCGGCTTCGCAGCGGTCGTCGCGTCGAGGATTGGGGTGCGTCGCCGAGATCGTGGCGGCGGCGCGAGGGGGCCTCGGAGCAAGTCCGAGGATGACGCCAGGAATGGATCGAGCGGTGGTGACAGCGGCCGGGGGGCCGGGCAGAGTGGCGGCCAATGAGGCTGGCGGCGCGCGTCGGCCCGGGAGGACCGCCATGACCTACGCCCCCGCCCATCGGGCGTTCTACGACGCCGACAGCCACATCATGGAGCTGCCGGACTTCCTGAAGAAGTACGCCGATCCGGCCCTGCGCGACGAGATTCCGGAGGTGAGCTATTCGGCCTCCATCGTCACCGACGAGGAGGTGGCGGTGATCATGGGCCAGGGCGGCCGGCATTCCGACGACCACATCGCCGCTCAGATCGCGCTGGGGGACCGGCTGATCGAGGCGTCCAAGGAGATCCAGGCGCTCGGCGCTTTCGAGCCCTCGGACCGCTCCAGGGCCATGGACCTGCTGGGCTTCAAGAAGCAGCTGGTGTTCGCCACCCACAGCCTCCGCATGCCCTTCTCCCCGAGCCTGAAGCTGGAGCATCGCCTGAGGTTCGGCGCGGCGCGGGCGCACAACCGGCACATGGCCGAGTTCTGCCAGGCGGATGACCGGCTGATGGGCGTCGGGGTCGTGCCGCTGGACGATCCGGACCTGGCCCTGGCCGAGCTGGAGTTTCTCATCCGCCACGGGCTGGAGGCCGTCTGGCTTCCCCACCGGCCCTGCGGCGACCGCTCCCCGGGGCATGTGGACTTCGACCCGCTGTGGGCGCGGATGGCCGAGGCGGGCCTGCCCTTCGTGCTGCATGTGGGCGGCGCGCCCCTGCAGCTGGCCAAGGCCTGGATGAACAATGGCCGGCCCCCCACCAAGGACTGGCTGGGCGGGGGCGAGAACCTGCGCACCAAGGACGTGGCCCTGCTGCACGAGGGGCCGGAGGCCTTCCTGACCATGCTGGTGCTGGACGGGGTGCTGGAGCGGCATCCGGGCCTGAGGGGCGCCGTGGTGGAGCTGGGGGCCGGCTGGGTCCCGGAACTGTTGCGCCGGCTGGACTGGGTGGTGAAGCACTGGAGCCGCAATGACGCCAACCTGCAGGCCCTGACGCGCAAGCCCTCGGAGCAGATCACCCAGCAGCTGGCCTTCACCCCCTTCGTGTTCGAGGAGGTGGGGCTGTTCATCGACCAGTCGAACCCGGACCTCTACCTGTTCTCCAGCGACTATCCGCACATCGAGGGCGGGCGGAATCCTATCGGCCGGTTCGAGGCGTCCCTGGGGGATCGCAGCGAGGCGGTGCGGGAGAAGTTCTATGCGGAGAACTTCCTGCGTATTTTCCCGAAGGCCAGGGTCCACGGGCCACAGGCGACGGTGACGGCCTGACGCCCATCGGCAATCGCCGGGTGATTGTATTTCGCCCGGCTTCGCCCGGTGATAGGATGGCCGCGGCCCTATAGGGTCGGCGAGGGGCTCCCATGGCGCGGCGAACGCCAGGACGCATGGGCCGGACGCGATGGCGCAGGGTCATCGTGGGGATGCTGTTCATCTGCTTCTCATCCGGCGTTTCCGGACCCGCGACAGGCCAGTCCGCGGAGAGGCCACCCGGCGAGGCGACGTCCCAGCCCGCCAGGAAGCCAATGACCCCGGCCGAGGTCGCCCTGGCTCAGGCCGCCGCCGCCCTGATCGGCAAGGCCATCGAAGGCGAGCGGGCTGGGACGCCCAGTCATGGCAAGACTGGCTACATCAATGACTATGAGGGCGCGCCGGTCGACAAGGCGTTGGCGGCGCTGCGCCGGCAGTTCCGGCCCGCAGTAAGCTATGCCGCCTCGAGCCGGCCCAAGGGCGTCGTCGACCTCCAGGACCCGAAGAACGTCGAGGCCCCGATAGGAACCGCCGTGACGCTGCGGGTGTCGAACGGTCAGCCGGCGATGCGCTTCCTCGGTGACTACGAAGGCCAGGACGCCAGGCTCGCCCAGGGCCTTCTGCAGAAGGACGGCTTCCGCGTCGCGGACTGGACCTGGACGCCATCCTATCATCCCAGAGGGGTTGTCGAGCTCCAGGATCCGAAGAACGCCAACGCGCCAATTGGAGCTGTCGTGACGTTCAAGGTCTCCACCGGGTCTCCGCCGCTGGGATATGTCCGCAGCTATGAGGGCCAGGAGGCGACGCTCGCCCAGCAGTTGCTGACGCGGGACGGATTCCGGGTCGTCCCCTGGGTCTGGGCGCCCTCCCGGCGTCCGCGCGGGATCGTCGACACCCAGGCGCCCAAGGACGCCCAGCTGCCGTTCGGCGCACCCGTGACCCTGAAGGTGTCCGACGGAACGCCGCCGATGGGGTTCGTCCGCAGCTTCGTGGGGCAGAAGGCCAAACTGGCCGAAGCCGGCCTGACGGCGGACGGGTTCCGCGTGGCGTCGTGGATCTGGGTCGACTCCAAGGGGCCCCGGGGCATTGTCGAGGCGCAGGACCCCAGGGATGCCAGCCGTCCGCTTGGCGCGACGGTGGTGATCAAGGTGTCCGACGGCCAGCCGCCGGTGGCCGTGGTGCGCGACTTCGAGGGCTGGGACGCCCAGGTGGCGGAAATCTCCCTGCAGAAGGCCGGCTTCCAGGTGGCCGATTGGACCTGGGCCTATTCCAGCCAGCCCAAGGGGCTGGTGGTGACCCAGGATCCGAAAGCCGTGAGGCGGCCGGTCGGCGATCTGGTCACGCTGAAGGTGTCGCTCGGACCGGCGCCGCCCACGATCTGGCCGTGGATCGGCGGCGTCGTCGTGGTCAGCGCCGTGGCGGGCGGCGGATTTGGCCTGCGGAAGGGGTACAGCCACTGGCGACGCCAGCAGCTCATCGCTTCGATCCACGCCGTGGCCGATCCGCCCGCCGCCGGCCGCTCCAGTCTCGAGGGACCCTCCGGTTCGCCAATGATCATCGATCTCCAGGCCGAGCTCACCCATCTGCCCGGGAGCCTGGAGCCGACCGAAAAGGAGTCGCCATGAGCGATATCGACGTCACCCTGGTGGAGCTGTTTCCCATCGACAAGGCGGCCGTGCAGAAGGCGATCAAGCTCCATCTGAGCGAGGCCGCCCCCGGGCGGGCCAGCCTGCTGGGGCCGGTCCTGGGCGTCGTCACCGACCGGGCGGCCGCGAGCCTGAACGAGGCCCTGCATGTGGATCTCATCGGCCTGGCCGGCGAGACGCTGTCGGGGCTTCGCGAGCTGCACGACTATTCCGGCGCGGACAAGCCGCCGGCCGGCGGCGAAGCCATGGTCACCTTCTTCGAACGTACCTTGAAGGCGCCCCTGACCCTGGGCCTCCACCTGGAGGTGGACCACATCAAGTTGCCGTCCCTGGAGCTGACCCTGGACCTGCGCCTGGTGTTCGAGGCCCTGACGGTCACCGTGAAGGCCGGCCACGTCCGCGCCGTGGGCCTGGGCTCGGGCCATGCCGAGGCCTCGGTGCGGTACGGGAATGAGGTGCTGGTTCCGCTGTTCTCGTCGCGGCCGCTCGAATTGCCGCCGAAATCATTCGACCCCGGCTTCGCGATCCCCTGAGCCCCGGTCAGGCGTTGCGGGCCATCAGTCCCCCGTCCACCGGGATGCTGACGCCGGTGATGTAGCTGGCGGCGGGCAGGCAGAGGCTCAAGGTGATGTGGGCGACCTCTTCCGGCGCGCCATAGCGGCCCAGCGCCGTGCGGCGCTTGGCGAAGGTGGCCTTGTCCGCGTCGGCGATCGCCTGGGTCATGCCGGTATTGATGGGGCCGGGGCAGATGCAGTTGACGGTGATCCCTTCGCGGCCCAGCTCCACGGCCAGGGCCCGGGTGAGGCCGGTGACCCCGGCCTTGGCGGCGGCGTAGGGGCTGTCGCGGCTGGTGGCGCCCAGGGCCTCGGTGGAGGCGATGTTGACGATGCGCGGGGCCGTGGACTTCCGCAGGTGGGGCAGGGCGGCGCGGATCACCAGCTGGTGGGCGGTGAGCAGGACGGCCAGGGACCTCGCCCAGACCGCGTCATAGGTCTCGGAATCGATCGGCGCGAAGGCGGAGATCCCGGCGTTGTTGATGACGATGTCGATGACGCGATCGGGGCCGCCGAACGCCTCGGCCACCTCGGCCACCACCTCGATGATGCGATCCGGATCGGCGACATCCAGGGCCCAGGCCCGGGCCGAGAGCCCCTGCTTGACGATCTCCAAGGCGACCGCCTCGGCGGCGGCGAGGTCATAGTCGGTGACCGCGACGTGGGCGCCCTCGGCGGCGAACACCTCGGCGGTGGCCCGGCCCATGCCGGAGCCGGCGCCGGTGACCAGGACGACGGAGCCCGTGACGGAGCGGCTGAGCGGGGGATGGGTCACAGGGAAAGCCCTCCGTCGACGATCAGGGTCTGGCCGGCCACATAGGCCGCCAGCGGCGAGGCCAGGAACAGGGCGGCGCCGGCCATGTCCTCCGGCGTGCCCATGCGGCCGACAGGGATGGCGCGCAGGGAGGCGGCCAGGCGTTCGGGATGCTCGGTGGTGACGGCGGTGAGCTTGGTGGCCACCAGGCCTGGCGCCAGGCCGTTGACCCGGATGCCGTCCCGGGCCCAGGCCTCCCCCAGGGTCTTGGTGAGACTGACGGCGCCGGCCTTGGAGGCGGCATAGGCCGGGTTGCCCCGGTTGGACTTGAAGCCGGACACCGAGCTGACGATGATGATTGAGCCCCGATGGGCCTTGAGCCGGCTGTGGAAGGTCCGGGCGCAGTCCATCAGGCTGTCCAGATTGACCGCCATGACCCGGTCCCAGCCCTCCGGTTCGAACTCGCCGCGCTGATAGACCACCGTGCCCTGGCAGAGGACCAGGACATCCACGGCCGACATGTTGGCCGCCTCGCGGGCGATGGCGTCGCGGTCGGCGACATCGACGCAGGCATAGGCCAGGCCGTTGAGGTTCGAGCCCTCGACCCCGTCATAGTCTTCCGCATTGGGGCGGGTGCCCCAGACGAAGACCGCGGCGCCCCGCTCCAGGAAGGCATGGGCGATACCATTGCCGATGCCGCTTGAGCCGCCGACGACCAGCACCCCCTTGCCGGTGAAATCGAGCTCGTTCATCGGGGGTCTCCTGTGGCGCTGCGCTCGCCTGCGCGGCGGCGAAGTGAACTTAACCACGAAGACCACAAAGACCACGAAGGGATCACGAAGGGATCGGCGCACCTTGCCGCGTAGCGGCGCCCATTCGCCCCTTGAACGCAGAGGTCGCGGAGATGCTGAGTCCTCCGCGAACTCTGCGAACCTCCGCTATCTCCGCGTCAAAGGGGTCGACACCGCTGCGCGGCGTCAGACGGGCGCCGATCCCTTCGTGGTCTTTGTGGTCTTCGTGGTCGACCCGTTTTCGGCGGCGCGCCCGGCCGGAAAGCGCGGCCATGTAACAGCGGTGACATTCGTAATGCCGGGTTTCGGGCCATCTATGCGCCGGGATTTTCAGGAACGCATTTCGGGAGGCCTCCATGCGCAATATCGCCCTCACCCTCGTCGCGGGCGCCAGCCTGCTGGTCCAGCCCCTGGCGGCAAGCGCCCAGCCGGCGCCCCAGCGACCCGCCAAGGCGGCCCCCGCCCGCGGCGACGAGCCCGGCCAGGCCGCCGAGGCGCCGATGAAAACCTCCGAGCGCGGCGAGCAGGCGCGGGTCAACAAGATCAGCGACGCCGACATCGCGACCGCGCCGATCCACGAAGCCGCCAAGGCCAGCCACCATTCGGTGACGATCAATGGCAAGACCATCGGCTACACCGCCACCGCCGGTACGCTGACCATCCGCGACGACGACGGCAAGCCCACCGCCAGCATGTTCTATGTGGCCTATGTGGCCGATCGCGCCAAAGGCGAGGCCGAGCGGCCGGTGACCTTCCTCTATAATGGCGGTCCGGGCTCGGCGAGCCTGTGGCTGCACATGGGCTCGTTCGGGCCGGTGCGGGTGGAGACCAATGCGCCGAACCCGGCCAGCGCCCCGCCGTTCCATGTGGTGAACAACAATGAGAGCCTGCTGGACAAGTCGGACCTGGTGTTCCTGGACGCCATCGGCGCCGGCTATTCCCGGCCCCTGGGGGACA
>Ga0265327_10002640_pt1 | contig 18484 bp, 28 predicted proteins | sample 41621metaG_FD_202089 | JGI IMG/M metagenome (GOLD analysis project Ga0265327, IMG submission 202089) | Rhizosphere microbial communities from Carex aquatilis grown in University of Washington, Seatle, WA, United States - 4-16-21 metaG | ecosystem: Host-associated > Plants > Roots > Rhizosphere...
ATGTCCAGATAGTAGTTGACTACTTTAACATCAATCGACTACAAACCATCTGTGTCAATCAACCACACCCACGAAAGGACAATCCTCAATGCCTAAACTCACTCAGAAAGCGATTGCTGCACGCTGGACTTGCAGCATTCGAACCGTCTCGCGGACGTTTCGACGTTTCAAAGTTAAACCCGTTGATTTCGACGGATTGCAACCGCGCTACGAATTGCGCGACGTGCAGCGCGTCGATAAGAAGCGCAACAAAGAGCGGGCAAAGTTTCTCGGTCACACGCTGAAAGGTGGTGCTCGATGAGAATCAGAGCAAAAAAAACCGCGCTGTTTTTCCTGCTCACCGTTAACACGATTTGCAGCCTTGCGGCCTACTATCACGACTTTGGTTTTACCTTTGCCGGGGCTGTAGTGATTACCGCTCTGGCAGCAACCTGTTTTTGGGGGATGACAGAATGAGCAAGCTCACAATCAGCATCGGCGAAGACCCCGGCGACATTAGCGTTATTCCGCCATTCACCGGCAATCTGGAACAAGAACTAAAATGTATTTTGGCCTGCGAGTATTGGTGTTTTCAGAAGCGGCACCATGTTCTTCGTCCCGCAATTGGACAGCAGCGGTTTGAAGAATTGAGTTCCGAATTCCAACGTAAAATTCACAAGCGGAAAAAGCGCGGCGTTTGGGAGGTGGGAACGTGAATTTCACCCAGACTGAACAAATTATTTTAATGCTGGTTTGCGCTGCTCTTGCCTCTAGCTGTTTTTGGGCGTGGATACTCTGGCCACGCAAACCAAAACCAGAGCCGAAGCGTTGCCCGTCGTGCGGTCGAAAGTGGAACAACCATTGCGAAGATTTCGCGTTTGTCCGCGAACTGGACAAAAAAATCGAAGCGATCAAAGGAGGGCACCTGTGAGCGCACAGTTATTACCCACACAACTGCCCCCGACTCTCGCGGAGTATCGTGAGCAACGATGGGCACGCATAAAGCCACAACGTGAACGCGCACTAATGGACGCGCTTCGCACGATGAAAAAATGCCGTGAGGAAATGCGCAATTGGGCTATGTGGTGGCGTCGTGGTTCGGCTGGCGAAACGCCTTCTACCGTTATCAGAGGTGCAGTGTTCATGCGCAACACTGCGGCAAACATGGCTCGACAGGTGCGCGACATCCAAGCCGAATTAGAAAGGGGTGCGTCGTGAGCAAGTTATCTGATGATCAATCGTGCCTCAAATCGGTTACTGCCAGCTACGCGAAACTCATGTTGGCACTGATTGTCTTGTCGGCGATTCGTCCGCATTTGCCGAAAATTCGGTAGTGGGCTACTTTGAAAATTTTCTAGGCGAGAGATGAAAAACGAGATGAAATTGGAGCGATGCAACATTACTGAGCCGGTTCACTTCTTTGCCTTTGCTTTCTTGAGGCGGGCAATGGCCCCCTCTGCTGTTATGGCTAACGGATCTTCACCGTGCAACCATTTCCAGACGGCGCGTGGCGAAACCTCTAACAATGCTGCGGCCTCTGCCTGTGTCAGGCCGAGGCGTTCGCATTCCGCTTTAAGCTTTTCGGAAAACCTCATATTAGGCCACCTCTCCGGTCGTTATGAGTTCGCGCAGGTCATTGAGGCGAGTCCAAGTCTGACGGTCAACGTCGTCGCGTGTTCCGTCATTGGTTATTTGGTCGGCTGCAATAAGAGTCTCAATGAGTTCGTCCAATTTCTGAATTGGGGCGCATACGTCGTTGAGGTCGGCGATACGGCCAAGACCTTTTTCAATGGCAGAGTCCAATTGTCGCGCCTCAAAGCTAGTATCATTTTTAGGAAGAGTACTGCGCTGTTCGCGCAATTTTGTGACTTCCTGGTCTGCGGTTTCAATTTGGGTCTGAATTTCTTTTTGAGTCATATTTTTTATTTGTTGAACCGAACTTTATTGTCCCTTCAACGTGTTAATATTCGCATAAAGTGCGAATTGAGTCAACTGTTATTTTCGCATTTTATGCGAATAGTTGTAAACCCATGAATACGAATGACAACCAAAGTAGCCCACTACCGAAAATTCCACGCATAGCCGGATTTTCTTTTAGCGGCCCGGTTTGGTTCATGGAGGACATGATATGACTGCTCAAGAACCGGCCCTTTACGGCAAATCGTTTCCCAAGGTCACGCGTGAAGTTTGGCTGATGAAAAACAAATATGTCGTGTGCGTTTGGGATGACTTCATCGTCGTGGCGCACAAGGCCAGCGGTTTGACGCTGATGAAGATGACCATTGACGAATGGTTAATGGTTTCAATGTTGCAAAGCACTTCGGCTGTAACGGGGCTCAAAAGGGAACCGTTTATGGCGTTCTACAAATCTCCCAAACGGAAGGCCGAAAAGTGACCGCTACACAGTCGCTCCTATACGGCAAATCGTTGCCATGGGTGACACTTTGCCCACTCTGCAATCAAGACGCTGCCAAATGCGGCTGCACGGCTCTGCGCGGGCCGTTTAATCTCTACTTCGGCTTAGAAACTGCCGGGGTATTCACAACGCTCAAACTCGCGTTGGACTGTTACCGACTTCTCAAAACTCTCAAATCTGCTGAGGCGCGTTTAACCGACCGCCACGGCTGTCCCGTTTCCATCCCTACCACATGAGCAAAGAATCACGACCAAAGCCGCTTAATGCGGAAATCTTCTACGACCTGCGCGATCAATCTTACTGGTATCGGCTCAATGGCCGATACGTGAAGATGAAAAAAACTGATCTCAAAATGCACCTGCGCGTTATGGGGTATAACGACGACTTCATTAAGACGGGTGAAGGCTCGCTGCCACAAATTGACTACCCGTTTTTTGAAGCCACGCGCAACCGGGCAATTGACTATGCCGGGGCGCTGGCAGGTCACAGGACGGGCATTTATCGCGACGGCGCGGGCCGTTCGTTTCTCGTGACCGATGAAGCACGCGGCGTATGGGAAGATATACCGAGGGGAAAAATAATTGTTCCTGAATTCTTCGCGGAATTCCTTGAAGAGTTGTTTCCAGACGATCAAAGCCGACGCTTTTGCTATTGGCTTTCCATTGCGCTGCAATCGCTCAAGGAGGGCGATTTTTCACCCGGTCAAGCTGTCGTGCTCGCTGGCCCGCCAAAATGCGGCAAAAGCTTTTTGCAGGATATGGTCACCGAAATTTTGGGCGGGCGTTCAGCCAATCCGTTCAAATACATGATGGAACTGACCCAGTTTAACAACGATCTCGTTAGCTCTGAACATTGGAAAATTGAAGACCCGCCCGCATCCATCGACATTCGCACCCGGCGCGACTTCGGCAACAACATCAAGAATTGCACTTTCACGCGTGACTTTCCGGTTCACGCGAAAGGCAAAGATCAATTGTGCTTGCCGCTTTTTCGGCGTGTCACGATCTCAGTTAATGACGAATTGGAAAACCTCTCGCTGATTCCGCCTCTCGAACCTTCCATCAATGACAAACTCATGCTGTTTCACTGCGGAACGGCCGTAAAATCGCTGGAACAATTTCGCGGGAACAAAAACGCGCCAACGTTGCCGGGAATGACCGAGCAAAGTAGCGGTGAAAAAGTCAGTCGAAAATTAGCCTGGTGGAAATTCTTGGAGGAAGTGCCGACGATTCGCACATGGTTGTTAAGAGCGTTTCGCAAAGTGCCCCGTGAGTGGCTAGACGACCGTTGCGGCGTTGCTTACTACCATCACCCTGACATTCAGGAAGCGTTGTGCAGTCTCGCGCCAGAGCATCGGCTCTTGCAGTTGATTGACTACGTTTATTTCGACACGCCGCCACTTGTGCAGCTTACCGACCGCAAGGCCTACGATCTGGAAACAGAATTGCAGGCCAAAGCGCCGATGCAGACCGGGGCAATTTCACGTCACATGAATTGGTGCGGAAATTATTTAGGACGGCTCATTCGCGACAAAAATCCACGAATTTCGAAGCGTAAAGTTGACGGCTATACGCTTTGGACGATCAAACCGCCGTCAAATTAAGGAAAGAAAATGGCCAAAAATAATCAGTCAGCAAAGCAACCGGAACAACGCATCAAATGCGGTGCGTTGTCAGTCTCGATCTGGCGTCACACTGGAACGAACGGAGATTTTTTCTCTGCCAACGTGCAACGCGCTTACACCGAGGACGACGGCAAAAGCTGGAAGCATTCGGATAGTTTTTCCCGCGACGATTTGCTGGTAGCGGCAAAGTTGCTCGATCAAGCGCACACTTGGATTCAGCGCGAAGAGCAGAAATCAAAACAGAGCAATAACGACTAACGCACCGTAACAAGCAACTTCACAACCGGCTCGATTTCTTTCGGGCCGGTTTTTTTGCGGCCCTCCACTTCGCCGAAGACGGCTCAGTGAAGTTATTTGCGCATTGGCTCAGGCAGCAGGTCGATTTTTGAGAGGGGTTGAAGGGGAGAGTAGTGAGCCAAGTGAGCCAAAAAACCAAAAAATAAAAAAGGGAACACCCCGGCCTTGTACTTATTATATGATTTTCTTTAGAAATTAAGGAAAGGTATCACTAGTATCACTACAGGAGCGGAAATTATTGAAGGAAAAAGGGTTAATGTAGTGATACCATGTTGAAGTGACCCTCACTAGGTATCACTTGGACACCCTCACTACTCACCAAACCATTGATTTTATTGGGTTTTTTTGACGTTGTAGTGAGGCAGTGAGGGTAGTTTAGACTTTTTAAGCCAAAATTTTCCGTTGCGCCGATCTGCGCGAAGTGAGAAAACAAAACCGCAGTCCTGGGGAAGCGGGCTCTCGGAGAAGTCTGAACCCGTCGCACTTGACTGCCGAAAGGACAGCAGACTTGGAAACGCCGCTAGTAGCTCTAATTGCCAACGCGGCGTTTTTGTTTTCCCTCTCCCCCGCACCCCCCTCACCATTTTTCAGACCTGCTGCCTGAGCCAATGCGCAAATAACTTACCAACATCCGGGCTCCTGCCCGCAAATCTTCCCCTTTCCCGTGTCGCAGTATGTCGCGGTGTGTCATCTACACAAAAACGCGGAAAATCGCTACAATTTCCGTCATGGCGACAAATTCAACCCTCAAAACCGAATACAAGAATTACCCCGTTTCCATGCCTGTCAAATGGAAAGAGGCATTAACCGTCATGGCAGGCGATTTGGGAGTCTCACAAAATACCATTTTCCTGATGGGTTTAAAAATCGGTGCGCCAGTGTTGCGGGCATTTATCGCGATGCAGAAGAAGGTAGTGCGCGGAAATTGCCGGTTAATTGCTGACGGCGGGGCGGATATTTCTAAAATTCTAGGGACTGACGGCTTTCGTTTTCCTGGAGTAGAACCGTTTCCATGTCAGACGAAAACCAAAATCAGCCAGCCAACGAAACGGAAAAGGCGCTAAAAGGCCGCGAGACAAAACCGAAGGTCAAGCCAGCGCCAGCGCCAAAGGAAAAGCCCGTTGAAACCCCACCCGAACAACAGCGCGACTTTGTTGACGAAACTCTCTCAATTTTCGGTTGGGGCAACGATTAACCTTTTCCGCGTATGGAAGAACTCACGGAAAAAGTTATCGGATCAACGGCAGTGGAAGGCGCATTGTCGCAAACAGCTTCGACGCCAGCAACTGATGGTAACGGGCCTGCACCTGTTATCGGACTCGCTGCTGATCTGGCCGCAAAACACGGTGCAGAAGGGCAACCCGGCGTTGCTGCTGATAAACCAAAGGATAAACCAGAGCGTAGAGGCAGACCGGCAACGCATGGGCTTTATTCAAAAGCTGCTGGCAGCAACGGAAAAAACCCTGTCAAACCGATTGGGCAAGGAGCGTTGGCACAAACTGAAGCTCAGCCTTTGCCTCCGGTGCGCCGATCTATTCCTCCGGGCCTGCTCGCTCGCGTTACAAAGCAAGCTCTCAGCACTGCTGAAAACTTCGCATTGCTCAAACTCGCAACCGTTGCCGCAAAAGCAGGGTTGGATAAAGAGGATATTGAGCCGCAAATCAAACAGGCCGCATTAGGCGAGGAAAATAAGGCAATTCTTGCCGATCTCGCACCGCACATTTGCGACGAATGGGGAATTGACCCGGAATTATCACCGTCTGTCATGGCCGGAATTATTCTCGTGCCGTATGTCGGAAGCTTCGGAATGGCGCTTTTCACACTGTCGAAATTGGCAACGGAAAAAGCCTTGAAGGATAAAAAGCCGTAATGGACACCAAAGAGCCACAACGCACCGAGCCTTTGCAGGTCGGAAAAACCGAGCACACGGAATATGTTTACTTGGCAGAGTCAGAGCAGATTTTCCGCAAGCTCGATTTCCTTCTAGTCGTGTTACTCGCTGCAATCGGCGTTGCGGTTTACCTCGTGTGGAAATCCAAAAATGCAGCGTCACAATAAAAAACGGCACGTTGCAATTATCGGCGAGAGTGGCTCAGGAAAAACCACCCTTGCAGCCCGTTTCCTCACGAATTCACGATTTGCACACAATTTTATTTTTGATGAAGAGGAACAATTCGCGGAAATATTAGGAATTCCCGTTTGTCGCACGCCAGAGGAAATAGACAGATCAATTGCAACCGGCTGGACGTTGTTTGAACCGTCCGAAATGTTTCCCGGTGAATCAGAGCAGGGACTGGACTTCTTTGCCGATTACACTTTTCAGGTTTGCGGAAAATTACCGGGGCAAAAGTCATTTACCTTGGACGAATCCGGCTCGTTTCAAGAATCGCACTTTGTTCCAAAGCCGTTGAAAATCATTTTGCAAAAAGGCAGACGGCACGGAATTACTGGGCTTTTCCTTGCGCATCAACCGAACGAACTGCACAACAAAATCCGTCACCAATTGACCGAGGTAATTTGTTTTCAGATGAAAGACGACGGCGGAACGTTGGACTTTCTAAAAAGCTTCGGTTTCAACGTCGAGGAACTCGATAGCCTCGCGGAATTCCGCTGGATTGGCCGCGACAAAAAAGGCCGTCAGTTCCAAGGTTAGTTTCCCCCGTTCGGTCACATTGCGGGTGTATTTCCTTCACACCTTTTCCGTGAACACGTTCTAAAAACTTCTAATTCCCTAGGGATATTCCGCACGGAAAAAGAGGCGCAGTGTCGCGCCCATCGCAAACCGCGACACAAAATGAATAAATCGAAAATCACAAAGCTCGCTATCGGCTTCGGAATGTTTTTCGCCTACTTCGTTCTCGCCCGCATCCTTGAGAACAAGTTCAGCGTCGTTTCGAAGATCACCAACCTCGGCTCAGGTTCCAACTCGTAATTCTTATGTCTAATCGCATTCGACAATTACCTGCTTTTAACGGCCTTCCGGCATCCCTCGCTGCCGGTCAGAACGTTGTTGTCACCTGTCCTTTGACCATCGGCCAGCGTGTCCACGTTATCAACCTTGAGTTTGGTAACGACGGCGCGACGAACCCCGGCCAAGGCCTCGGCACCCTCGCGGCGCTCGGCATGGTCAATGAAATCCGTGTTGTCGTGAACGGCAAAGTGCAACGGAAATTCACAGGTGCAGAGTTGAACTACATCAACTCGCTGAATAATCCTCTCGGTTCCACCATGTATTCTGCGAAGACAAGCGGCACGGCTGGCGCAGCTGGATTTCGCACGCGCATTCCGATCTTCTTTGCGCAACCGTGGCGCGGTGGCACAACCACTGTGAACATTGGTGGCAGCAATGTTGAGGTTCCCTTGTCGGAAACGACTGCATGGAGTTTGACTGGCAGCGTTAAAACCGCCAGCATCGAAGTTGAATTGATTGGCCGCACAAGTGCCGGTGCAAACGCAATTCTGGACGGGCCGGTTATCACTGGCACCTACGAATACGACACCAACCTTTCGGCTGACATTGGCCCGGTTGTGAAGTATCGCCGCCAGAGCTTCAACGCTGGCGCGACTCCGAGCGACATTACCCAGTTTGACAAAAACGCGGGTATCTACAGCGCAATCTTTTTGTTCGCCACGAGCGACAATCACTATGCGACCGCCGTCAAGGTGACCCGCAACGGTGAAGAGTATCGCAATGACGTTACTCGCGCTCAGAACGATATGATTCTGCAATCGCGCAACATGAGCCCGGCTCAAGGTGCGACCTCTGCGCTGACGCCCGTGGACACCACGAGCAACGCGACAAAGCAGAACACGGGTGTTTACCCGATTGTGTTCGACTACGACGACGCGTTTCACAATGCGCTGTCCACTGCCGATGCAAATGAGCTCACCGTCAAGGTGACCTACGATGCCGCTCCCAACGGTCTGTTGGTGGCGATTTCCGAAGTCCTCGGCACTCTGGACTAATCGAAATTCCACTACGATTGGCCGGGGTTGCTGACAAAGCGCCCCGGCCTTTTTTGAAAGAAAAAAATTATGGCCGACTCCACAGATTCAACAGACTCAACGGACAGTAGCTCAGGGTTTAGCATTGCCGACGCAATCAAGACCGCGACTGATGTTGTCAATGCAGGCGCTGGCGCTTACAAAACGATTTCAGGTTCTCCCGCCACTGCCGTTGCCGCTGCAAAGCCCGGAACCGCTGCCACGGCTGCCACGACCGCCTTGCAAAAGTATCTGCCGTATATTCTCGGCGGTGTCGCTTTGCTCGTCGTTGGTTTCTTCGTGTTTCGCAAGAAGTAATCACCCTGGTGCGTCACCATGAGCGAGCCGAATAACGATTACGCCAGTGTCCAGATCAATGCCGCTGGCAGTGCTCTGGACTTGGCCGGCACGTTCGTCACCTGCACGGATTCAACCGCACCGTTTCAAATGAGTTTGAACGGTGGCAGTTGGTTTCGAATGGAACGCGGCATTGGAATTCGTGTGCCAACGGGTTTTACCAAGTTGTTTTTCCGGCCCATTCCCGGAACGGCTGCTGGCCAGACCGTCAGCTTTTACTACGGAACAATTCAGGTAGTAGATTCACGGTTCAATGTCGTATCGGACGCGCCCTTGATTTCGGTCTATTCGCGTGAAAGCACCGATTTCATAATTGTCCCGGTTACGACTGGAAACCTCGGCATTGCTGCCACTGTTGACATTACTGGCGTCTTTGTCGATGCGGCTGGCGCAAATCGTCCTGCTCGCTCGATTGTCATTCAGCATTTCACGGCAGGGAAATATTTGACGGTGCAATATAACGACCCGGTTGCCGGTTTCACGACGATCAACCGAGTCCCGGCAAATCAACCGCTCGAAATGTTTCACGGCTGGAACCCGCCTGTCATTGGCTCGTTAATCGCCGCACCGCTTAATTTTCGAATCAACAATCTCTCTGGCGTCGCAATTGACTGCGACATTTACCGAACTGTTTGGCTTAACTGATTATGAGTTCCGCATCTTCACAATCCGCGACGACCGTTAGCGCAATTGGCGCTCCGATCACGTACGGGGCAACGAACAAATTTACGCCTTGGATTATTGGTGGCGTTGCAATCGCTGCCCTCATCGTCTTTTACCTCTGGAAGAAAGGGAAACGGTAATGGCTGGCTACATTGACGCATCCGTTGCGGCCTCTGCTGCCAGTGGTGCCGCAAATTCCGGGACACAGGCAACCGGGTCAGGTGGCAGCATAAACAAAAACACCTACTCGAATTCGATCACATGGCAGGCCGCTGCAATTATCGGCGCTGCTCTTGTGCTCGCGGTTTACTTCTATCGGAGGAAATCGTAATGAGCGTATTTGGCGCAGACAGTCCGAGCACGGCAACAGATAACAGGCAAGCGTCTGCCGGTGCAGCTTCGCCAAATTTGCATTCCACGAACGGGACGGCATACGGTGACAACAGTCTAGCCGTTGCCGGTTACGGTCAGTATCAAGGCGCTGGCTCAATAAAAAACCAAGGCAACAACAATCGCGTTACGTTGCCCGGTGGCGTCGATTTTACCGGGGCAAAGTTGGATAAAGGTTCAACGCTGGTAATCAACCAGAGTGACCCGGCTGTTTTGCAACACGTCCTCGACAACGCAACGGCTATTTCGCAACAGAGCACGCAATCCATCGCGGACTATCTGACGAAATCGTCTCAGGCCTCGGCAGCATCGGAAGACAAAGTGTTGCAGGAACTGAGCACGCTTTCTGAATCGAAACAAACGGACGGTCAAAGCCAAGTGAATAACACCGTTCTTTACATCGTTGGCGGGCTCTTCGTGGCCATTGTCGCAATCGCATATTTATTTCGCCGAAAATGAGAACCGAATTTACACCTAAAACGATTTATGTCGCGGCGAACAATGTGCCGTATGATTTGGGTTTAGAAGGTGAGTTTTTCACCGTCATAAGTTTGGTCGGTTCAGCCTCTGCGATCTTCACCGAAAACGGCTCGGCCTGTCCACTCGTTGCGGGAATGTCATTTCGTTGTTCCCTCGGTGAACGGTTCAAGCGTGTTTGGTTTCAATCTGCTGCCGGGGCGACACTCGTTGTCATATTCGGCTTTGGCAACGTCTCAATGTCAGGCAGTGCAGGCGGTGGCGGTGGCGCAAGTAACGAGGTAATCGGCGCTGTTGACGACCCGAATGCAGGCGCAATTACACCGCCGAACACGGCTGCTTTTTCTATCTACTACAAAGATCAAGCTTTCCCGGCTGTCGTGTGGGCCTGGTCAGTCACAAATCAAAATTGGTTCAACGTTACGAGTTAATATGAAAAAATGCTTAATCCCTCTTTTTGTTTTGGTTGTCATATCGGCAATTGCTGGCGTTGTGCAAAGCGCCTGGACGGTCACAGGCAATCAACAGACGGCGCTTAATGCGATCTTGGGCGGTATCACAACGAAAGGCACCTTTGCTATCTGCGACGGCACGAACTGGATTCGATTGGCACCGCCCGCAAATGGCACGGTGTTGCAATTCGATTCGACCACTGCGACCGGCGTTAAGGGCGGCTCGGTGGCAAGTGCGATATTTTTCAATCCTAACCAATTGGAAACGAATGCGCTTGGCCAAGTGGAAATTCGGTCACAAGCACTGGTTACAAATTTGCAGGCAAGAGGCGCGTTAACTGTCACGGGAGGACTGCATATGGACAGGGGGCCGTTTGTGTGGGGTCAGCCGTATGTCACGTCACCGTCAGACACGGAAATCACGGTAACTTCTACGAATACTTCTGTGATTTGCACAGGTGCGATGAGTCAAATCAATCTGCCTGATCCGATTGAAGATGACGGGGAAATTAACAGAGGTTTTGTCGTGCTGATCACGTTTCAAGTGGCATCGGGTGAAGTGCAGTTTCTTGCTAATGGCTCTGGCGTTATTGATAAAACAATCGGTGGTGCCAGCGCAAGTGACCCGGCTTCGATTCTATTGATGTCTGATGGTTTACAATGGCGTGTTCTTCAAGAGCAAGGATTGGCTGACTTATGAGCCTCTGGACAAAAGTTCAATCACTTTGGTTAGGTGGCATCGACACTGCCGCTGAACAAAACAGACAGACCACTCTTGACGCTGCTATCACCGCGTCGAATCAGACGCTCGTGGATAAAGGCATCTGGACGCCGGAGCAACAGGCCGCTGCTAATGCCGATCTTGGCGCGAGTGACACCCCTGACATTCAGGCGTCGATTGACGCGGCCTATGCGCAAGGCGCTGCCGAAGGGTTCCAAAACGACGTTAATCTTTTAAGCAAAGCGGGAAATGCGATTTCCGACGCGGCGAACAAAACGCTCTGGCAAGCTTTGAAGAATATATTCGGGGCAATCCCTTGGCCGATCTGGATTATCGGCGCTGTCGTTCTGTTCGTTTACCTCGGTGGCCTCGGCATTATCCGCCGACAAATCAAAAACCAGTCGTGAAAATTCCGACTTTCATTATTTCGATAGCACTCACCGCAATTATCGGCGTTGAGGCGTGGACGCTATTGGAAGTAATCGACCTCAAAATTGCCGTGGCCACGCTCGGCGAAAAAATCAAAACGAAAGACATAGCACAAAATGAACACTGATTTAGTTCTCAGCAATCTCCGCTCGCTCTTAAAAATCGGCGGCACTTACCTCGCTACGACTGGCGCAATGAGCCAAAGCAAAATTGAATTCTGGACGGGCATGATTTGCGCCGTTGTCGGATACATTTGCAGCCACGCGACACACAAGGACGATAGCGCACCTGTTGCGACTCAAGGCAAGTTGCTCGGCCTGCTCTTTTTGTGCGCTGCTCTCGTGTCACCGATGGGTTGCACAACGTCCGCCGTGTTCAAGTCGGAAAAGGCAACCGCTGTCACCGTCGAAACCGCAATGTCAGGCTGGAACGACTACGTTGGTCAGTTTCATCCTCCTGTCACTGCTGAGTTGAAAGTAAAATCTGCGTTTGAAAAATATCGCGCTGCTGAAATTGTGGCAATCGACGCGACGGCAGCTTATGCCGCTGCAAAAACCGACGCGAATAAATCGACCATGCATGCCGCCAGCGCCGCCGTTGCCGCTTCGCTCGGCGATCTTGTAACCGTGATTCAAAGCTTTGGCGTGAAGTTATAGGCGCGATATGTGGCCCTTCTCGCTGTTCACCAAAAAACAAACCTCAAAAAATACTATGCCTCCACAAGTGCTACAATTGGGCCTTTTCGTTCTCGAAGAGGCGATCAAACAAACCCCGGCGCTCATCTCTGAATTTCAGGCGCTATTCGCGTCAGGACAGCCTACAGCGCAAGACTTCGCCGCGTTGCGTGCCAAAGTCGCGGGCGAGTCCTACGCGTCTTTAGTGCCAAGCTCTGCGATTCCTGCGAACGTTGTGCCGATTCCGGCGACAACGGCAGCGCCAGTGCCAACGGAAACGGCAGCGCCCGCTGTAACCGTTGCCCCGGCTGGCTGGACACATCCCGCCAACTAAAATGAAGGACAATCTCAAATTGTTTCTCATTTGCTTTGCGGCCTGCATGGTTGCCGTTGTCATCGCTGGCCTGTTCGTTAAAGGTCAAGTGCAGCAACAAATTGACAGCGCCACAAGCACACCTGTTGGAAGCCTTCTAACGAAGCTCTTCGGCAGTAGCAGTTAATTGTTTGGGAATATGCGAGCCGCGAGACGGCTTGCGAAGACTCCCAGCGCCCCGGATGGATTCGCCGCCATCCGGGGTTTTTCGTTTTGTAGGACAGGTGAGTTTTAAATGGTGAAAAAACGATTTCAGTTAGAAGTTAAAAAAACTCAATGAAAATGGGCTTTTCTTCAACGCCGGCGAGCTGATATCAGATCTAAAAATTTTAGATCTAAATTTGTAGGACAAACCACCCCCAGCTTGACTCTAAAAAGCATGGCAATAACATCGCACGATGAAATTACTACTCGCCTTGGTGTTAGCCTGGTCAGTCACTGCGCAAGCTGACATTCTCGTTTATAAAAACGTTCTTAGTGAAACCCGGACGGGTGGAAATAAAACGCAAACGTTTACGGCAACCGGCTGGACTGTTCTTGACCTTGATACACTCGACACGACGACAATTCTTGTCGATGCGCTGCATAAACAATTTTCGGTGAGTTATCCAACGGTCACGGGTTATCAAGTATCGCCCTCGAAATTTTCCACGAACACTTTGATTCAGTTTACCACCGACGAACTTGAAGGAGCGTCCGCAAAAGGCATCAACTCAAAGCTGACGATCAATGCCGATGCCGTAACGAAAAAGCCGCTCTACGCGCAAGCGCCATTTAGTTTTCTCGTCTCTGGCAACCGTCCATATACCGCTGACGATGGATTAGACTACCTGCACGAATTTCACGGCTCGCTGATTTTTGACGGAGTGACAACGCTTGCCGCCAACAAATCTGCAACTGATGAGTCAGACGAAGTAGACAAGCTCACGCAATCGCTCACGGCCAAAGGTTACGTCCAGAATTAGGCCGCGATCTGCACGCGTGCCGCCATTGCCCGTGTGTGTGGTGTCATTCGGTGAAAATAAAATTTTGCTGCTGTCACACCCCTGTCTTGGTGCCCTAACCAATCTGCCAGCGTAGCGAAGTCCACGCCACATTCTACGCATCGAGTCGCAAAGTAGTGTCTGAACTTGTGCGGGGTTAATCGAACGATCCCAGCCCGTTTTGAAGCGTTGTTGATAGCTCTGCGCGGGTGCTCTCTCGGCAACACATAGCCATTGAATTCCAATTGCTTTAATCGGTGCAAAACTTCGCTCAAACCGGCGACGCATGGCACGACGTGGGGAATTCCGTTCTTCTGCCCAGGCACTTCAATTCCGGCCTCGCTGACGTGTTCCCAACGAATCGACTGAGCTTGCCCCCACCGCAAACCGGTCAGGGCAAGAAAGCGAACGACAAGGCCCGCATACGAACGCGTAGACGCGTCACATTCGCGTAGGAACGCTTCGAACTGCTCTTGATTGGGCGGAATGAAGTTGCGGGCCTTAATCGCCCTACGCTTGATTACACGAGTATGTTGAGGCGCTATAAAACGAAGTGCAGCAACACAGGAATTCCAGTAGGAGGGGCTCAAATGCGCAACGTGCTTGGCAAAGTCGAGAATATCCATTGCCGTGATACTCGAAACTGGCTGCTTTGTGTTTGGCCAGTGATTTTTAATTTTTACCGCAACGAAGTTATAGAACCGCGTCGTTGTCGGCTTTTTACCGATCACCTGCATGGCAAGCCAAAGTGCCAATGCTTCCTCAAACGTTTGATTTTCCATGTGGATAAGTCCGACGCCTATTGCAGTTATCAGGCCAACCGCGCAGTTATCTCTTAATCAATTGGTCCTAGGTTCGAGTCCTAGCCGGGGCACCACTTTTCCTTTTCGGGCTGTTTTTGACCTCCGGCGTCTGTTTGGTAAGTTCGCTCTATGTCTGAAACCAAACAGCCAACTTTACTCGACTCAATCCGTATCGGCGCATTGCATCTGCCAAATCGCGTTTTGATGTCGCCGTTGACGCGCTCGCGCAGTGGTCCACAACGTATTCCCAACGATTTAATGCGCGAGTATTACGTTCAACGCGCTTCGGCAGGGATGATTTTTTCGGAGGCCACGTCGGTTGATCCGATGGGGGTTGGATATGCGGAAACACCTGGCATTTGGTCCGATGAGCAAGTTGCTGGCTGGAAGAAGATCACCGAAGCCGTGCATGAGGCTGGTGGGCGGATGCTTTCGCAGTTGTGGCATGTGGGCCGTATTTCACATCCGATGTTTTTGAATGGTGCGATGCCGATTGCTCCAAGCGCGATTGCGGCGAAGGGGCATGTCAGCCATGTGCGGCCGTTGACGCCATTTCCGACGCCTCGCGCGATTGAGTTGAAAGAGATTCCCGAAATTATTCAGGCTTACAAACGTGGTGCGGAAAATGCGCAGCGGGCCGGGTTTGATGGCGTTGAAATCCATGGTGCGAATGGTTATTTGCCGGACCAATTTCTTCAGGACTCAACCAACAAACGCACGGATGACTACGGTGGTCCGATTGAGAATCGGGCGCGGTTTTTACTGGAGGCGACTGATGCGGCGATTTCGGTTTTTGGGCCGGATCGCGTTGGTGTGCATCTCGCGCCGCGGGGTGATGCGCATGATATGGGCGATTCGAATCCGTTGGCGACGTTTGGCTATGTTGCGCGTGAACTTGGCAAACGACGCGTTGCATTTATTTGTGCGCGCGAGGCTTTGGGACCAAATCGGATTGGGCCTGAATTGAAAAAATTGTTCGGCGGCCCTTACATCGCCAACGAACGTTTCACGTGGGAAACCGGCAATCAGGTTCTCGCGGCGGGCGAGGCCGATGCGGTCGCTTTTGGTGTCCCGTTCATTGCCAATCCCGATCTGCCGGAACGGTTCCGCAAGCAAGCACTGTTGAATGCGCCGGACAAGGACACGTTCTATTCGCGCGGGCCGAAGGGCTACACGGATTATCCGTTTATGTCCCTTCCGAATGCTTCAGCACAAACGGTTTGAAAAGGCCGTAGCCGACGGTGGAATAGTTCTTACCGGCTGGCGCCGATTCGGGCGCTTTGTGGAATGAACTTGGCCAGGCGGCTCCGAGAGGTGGATTGCCGTGATGAGGGCCGAGGGTGTTTTTTAATGTGCCGATGACGGTTACTTCGACGGTGTTTTTGCCGCGTTTGAGTTGTTTGCTGATGTCGCATTCCCATGGGGCGGATGCAATGTAGCCGGCGGGTTTGCCGTTCACGGAAACTTTTGCAACGGCACCATTCCAATCAACCATCGAGACGGCAAAATGGCCGGTCTTTTTATCCACCTGGAACTCTTCGCGATAGGTCACACCCGCACTGTAGAAGGGCTGGCCCTGGCTATTCCATTTGCCGAACGCGAGGGGTTTGTCAGCAGTAAGGGCGAAGCCTCGGTCGGCATTTTCGAGCGCGAAGTCGCCGAGGAGATAGGCGGGTTCGAGTTCGTGATAGATGGTGAACGGAGAGGCGATGATGGTGACGGTGTTGTCGCCGATTTGTGCGGCGTGCGCGATATTGAGGCGATTGAAGGCGCGGTCGAGCCACCAATTCTTTTTGTTCACGGTGATTTTTTGGCCGTTGCAGAGAACGGTGTAGATGTCGGCGCGTTCGATGACGATGGCTAGATTCTGCGGGACTTTGTCTTTGATGGTGAAATGGTAGCTGGCTTCAAAGCCGCTATTGGCCGGGAATTTTTTTGTGATGAGTTCGTCTTTGAATTGGACGGCGCTGTCCCATGGATTGCGGTCCATGCCGTTTTGACGAAAAGCAAATTGGTTGGCCTCGTAGCAGTAAATATTGCTGTGTGATTGACCGCCAGCGGTGATGTCCACGTAGTCGAGAGTGAGGACGTTGGGCGCGATGCGTTTGATTTCCACGTCGGAGTTTCGTTCCACTACGTCTGTTTGCTGCGGCAAGCCGCTTGCTGACAGCCGCGGTTCTTTCGAAAGGAAGAGCAAAAGGCTGCCGGATGGCGGCAGGCTGAAGTTTGCGGTTACGCCGTTTGCTGTGGTCGTGAATTGATGTGGCGCAATTTTGCCGGTGTTCAAATCCCATTGCTCGATGCCTTGAAGATTCTTCGAGGAAATGGAGCCGGTAGAGTTGGTGGTGATGCTGGTGTTGACGAGGAACAACAATTCGCCGTCGGCCAATTGGCGGCGCTGATGGAAGAGAATGCCGGTGTCGTTCGCGGCGCGATGAATGGTGAACCGATCAGAGCTGCGCACCGTAAGCATTGCGGGCAGCTCGCTTGCTTCGATGGTCTTCCAATTCGCAGATTCAGTGAGCGATTGGAGTTTGTCCGATTCATCGCCATCAACGCGCGCCGGTGATTTGCTGCATGAGAGCACGATGCCGCCATTGGCAAGGTATTTGCGGAGAAGCAGCAAAGTGCTCTTGGAAATGTTTTCGGTCCGGGGCGGCAGAACGACGGTGGTGTATTTGCGTTGGCCGACGATTAATTGAGCGCCATCGACTGAGCCGTGATCGTGGAGGATTTGTTCGCTGCCGATGTCGTATTCAACCTGGGCGGCTTCCAATGAGTTGACCACTTTTTGAAAGGAGCTGCCGATTTGGGCGAGTTCGGGTTCGCCGGGATTATACATCCACGCGGTTGTGGTCGGTTCGATGACGAGGATGGAATTGATCTGGTCGCCTTGCGAGAGCGCGGCGGAGATGCGAGCAAGATATTGTGCGGAGACGTGATACGCGTCCCACCACGGCTCGTGATAGGAGAACGATTGCGGGTGATCGCGTTTGCGCGCGCCACGGATGGTGACGTAGGAGAGATGTTGGTCGATGGTATTGACGCCGAGCACGGAGAGGAAATCGCCGATGCGTTTCATGTCTTCGAAACGAAGGTCCCAGCCGCCAGCGCCGTAGGTTTCGCAGAGAGTGCGTTTGAGGCCGAGTTGGTTTGCGACGCTGGAGAGTTCGCGACCGGAACGGGCGTTGCCGAATTGAGCGTGCACGTCGTCACTGTATTGGTTCATGAGCATGTCGATGGCAGGGCGTTGGTGCCATGAATACATCGTCATGTTGTCGGGCACACCGACGGCATGCGGCCATTCGTGTTCCCAATAGTGGCCGGTCCATTCGAGGTGATTGGATTCGCAGCAGTCGTGGTAAGGCTTGGCCCAACGTTCAACGAAGAGTTCGTTTAAAAGTTGGAAATAGTTTTCGCGGACGCGACGCCAATCACCGGCGCGACTTTGAAGACTGGCGAGGTTGGCGAGGAGATCGTAACCCCAGCGCTTTTGGAATTGTTGCGGGAGATCTTCGGTCCAAGGTAACGCGTGGGTTGGATTGATGTTGGGTTCGTCGGTGAAAATGCCGGGGACGCGTTTGCCAAATTGGTCGCCGATTTCGCGGCGATAGGAACCGATTGTGACCTCGAGAAATTTGGCAGTGACGCCGGGATAGAGGAGATCGACATAGCAACGGTTGCCGGTCCAGGGCGCATTACCCGAACGGATTTGTTTAGCAAAATCGTAATGTGTCGCGGGTAATATTTCACCAGCCCGGACGTGGGCAGAAACGTCTTCGATTTTGTCGCCGTTCATTTTCCAGATGCTGAGTATTTCAGGCTGCCAAACCGGGACTTTTTCGGTTGAGGCGAAGGCGAG
>Ga0265327_10002642_pt1 | contig 18472 bp, 3 predicted proteins | sample 41621metaG_FD_202089 | JGI IMG/M metagenome (GOLD analysis project Ga0265327, IMG submission 202089) | Rhizosphere microbial communities from Carex aquatilis grown in University of Washington, Seatle, WA, United States - 4-16-21 metaG | ecosystem: Host-associated > Plants > Roots > Rhizosphere >...
CTACTCCTGCTGGTTCTGCGAATAAGCCCGACCACGTCCCGGTCAGGCGGAAGAATGGATTTTCAAATCGCGCAACCAAAACGAGATTTGATTTCATCGTGAATGTCAGTGTCGGGCTGGTCGCAAAGACGGCCGTCTTGAGATCGGAAGTGGTTGCCCATCCGACGAAGCGATGGAGCGGAATCCCAGGCGCGGCGGTGATTGTGTAATCCTTGCCAACTTCCAGCGTGCCGCCATTCAGGTTGGGCGTGAAAATTCCGGAGTTGGTTTTAGCGACGCCGGGCCAATCAGTCGTCACGATTTTCAAAACGCTGAAGATCACATACGATACCGTCGCGTTGGAAATGGCAGAGCTATTGGTGGCGGCATCGAGTGCGTAAACGGAAATGGTGTTCGTACCGAGCTGCAAGTGGAGGTTGACGTTCCACACCTTCGTGCCGGTCGCGAGCTGGTAGGGCGAATTGTTCAATGAATAATAAACACCCTTCAGCGGAAGGTCGCTGTGCGCCGTACCCTGGATCGCATAGGAGGGATTGCCAACCCGAACGTTAGGATGCGTGATCGTGATGGTGGGCGCAGGCGCGAGCGACATATGAAATGTTTGACGACGGCTGCTGGAATTTCCGCACGCGTCGGTGGCGATATAAGTGCGGACGATCTCGAAGTGTTGGTCGTCGACAATATTCGTCGTCACGTCAGGCAAATGTGAAATGGTCACGTTGGTGCCGCAAGTGTCAGTCGCTGTGACGAGCTTGTCGTTCGGTTGAGGAAGGTAGCACAGGCAATTGTAATTTGTGTCAGCAGGGAACTTCGTGATGACCGGGGCATTCGTATCGAAGACCGTGATGGATTGAGAACGAGTGGCAACGTCACCGCATGCAGTGGTTGCATGATAGATTCGCGTGATGTTGAAGCGATTATTGCAGGTTTTGTCCGCGATGACGTCGGCATCATGTGTGATGACAACTGCACCGCCGCACGTGCTTGATGCTGCCACAAGACCGTTATTTGCGGGTGGGACCTCTTTGGCACAGGAATAGGTCGCGTCCGCCGGGAAGACCGCGATTGTTGGCGCAATGGAGGTCATTGTGATTTGTTGCGTGGCGCTGGCCTGGTTGCCAGAAGCATCGCGCGCGGTCCATGTGCGACTCACGATATAGCTTTCGTGTGTGCAGCCCGATGAGGTTTGCGTTGATGATTCTGTTAACGTGATGAGCGGTGCTTGATCGCAGTTATCCGATGCTGTTGGGGCCGCCGCCGCGGGAAGGGAATCGCAAGTGACGGTCATGTCTGACGGGACGCCGGATAATACGGGCGCTGTGTTATCGACGATTGCAACGACCTGTTGGGCGGTGCTGCTGTTGCCGCACGCGTCTGTGGCAGTCCAAATGCGGGTCAATGTATAGTCGTTTGGCGTCACGCCGGGTGTAGTTGTTTCGATCAGAGTCATTTGCGGATTGGCGTCGCAATTGTCAGTCGCAGTTGGCGCAACGCTTGCCGGCACTGAATCGCATTGTGCAGTTGCATCTGCGGGGACGTTGGCGAACGTCGGTGCAGATGTATCGATGACGGAGATGGTTTGCGTGGCGCTGGCGGTGTTGCCACAAGCGTCGGTGGCAGTCCACGTGCGCGTCAAAATGTAACTGCCAATGCATGGGCCAGTCGTTGTTGTTTCGTCCAAAGTGATTTGTGGATTGGAATCACAATTCGCGGTGGCGGTCGGAGTGGCCGTCAGCGGAACGGCGTCGCATTGAGCCGTGGTGTCATCGGGCACGCCCGAGAGGACGGGTGGCGTCGTGCTGATGACTGTAATTTGCTGGCTCTTGCTGCTGGTGTTGCCGCAGACATCGGTCGCGGTCCATGTGCGGGTGAGGAGGTACGTTCCCGAACACGAACCGGCGATATTGGTTTCGGTTAAGGTGATTTGCGGATTCGCATCGCAATTGTCGATCGCGCCCGGAGTTGCTGGCGATGGAACGGCATCGCATTGCACTGTTACGTCATCTGGCACTCCCGCCAGGATCGGCGCGACAGTGTTTATCACGGCGATCTTTTGACTCTTGCTGCTGGAATTGCCGCAAGCGTCAGTCGCAACCCACGTGCGTGTTAACTCGTAAGTTGCCAGGCAGGGCCCGTCGCGACGTGTTTCGTTGAACGTGATTTGCGGATTTGCGTCGCAGTTGTCTGTTGCGTGAGGATTTGCTGCAGCCGGAATCGCATTGCACTGGGCCGTTGTATCGCTTGGCACATCGACCAACACTGGCGAAATCGAATCAACAACCGTGATGGTTTGGCTGGCGCTGCTTGCGTTACCGCACGCATCGGTTGCGATCCATGTGCGAACCACGGCGTAAGTTCCGGCGCACGAACCTGCAGCAATAGTTTCGTTGAACGTGATTTGTGGAGCAGAATCGCAATTATCCGTTGTGGTTGGCGTTGCTGCGACAGGCACGTCGTTGCATTGAGTCGTGATGTCAGTGGGCACGCCAGCGAGCACGGGCGCGACGGTATCGATGACCGAAATCATCTGAGTTTTGCTTGTGCTGTTACCGCAAACATCGGTGGCCGTCCACGTGCGCGTAAGAATATACATTCCCGCGCATAAACCTGGAGTGGTGGTCTCGTTGTAGGTGATCTGGGGATTGGCGTCACACGTATCCGTCGCCGTCGGTGCTGCCGCAACGGGCACTATGTCGCATTGAACAGTTGTATCATCAGGCACGCCCGAAATGACCGGAGCGGTTGTGTCGATCACCGCAATGGTTTGGGTTTTGCTACTGGTGTTGCCGCACGCGTCGGTGGCGGTCCACGTCCGCGTTAACGTGTAGCTGTTCGAACACGAGCCAGCTGCCCGTGTTTCGTTGAAAGTGATGTTCGGATTGTTGTCACAGTTATCGATCGCTGTTGCTGTCGCAGCTGATGGGACAGCATCGCATTGCACCGTCGCGTCATCCGGAATCCCGGCCAGGACGGGCGCCGTCGTGTCGATGACCGTCACTTTTTGCATTTTACTGCTGGTATTGCCACAAGCGTCGGTTGCCGTCCAAGTCCGAGTGAGAACATAGCCGCCGGAACACGAACCAGCGGCAATAGACTCAGCGAACGTGACAGCAGGGTTCATGTCGCAGTTGTCCGTGGCTGTAAGCGTGGCGGCGGCAGGAATTGAGTCACACTGAGCCGTCGCGTCTGCAGGAGGGGCGCTGAGTGCCGGCGCAACGGTGTCGTGCACGGTAATCATCTGCTGTGCTGAGCTGGCGTTGCCGCACACGTCCGTTGCCGTCCACGTCCTGGTGATGGTGTAACTAAACTGCCCGCATCCCGCAGAGGTGCGCGTCGAAACCTCGTTCAATGTAATCACAGGCTGCTGATCGCAATTATCGGTTGCGGTTGGAGTTGCCGCTGCAGGAATGTTTGAACATTCAACCGTGACGTTGTTTGGAACGTCGGCGAGAACTGGGGCAGTTGTGTCCACAACAGTGATCGTTTGCACATTCGAGCTGCTGTTGCCGCAAAGATCGGTCGCCATCCATGTGCGCGTCAGGACGTAACTTCCATTGCACGAACCTGGCGTGCTGACTTCGTTGAAAACAATTTGCGGATGACTATCGCACGCGTCGGTGGCTGTTGGCGCCGCCGCAACGGGCACTGCATCGCACTGGACGGTTGTATCCATTGGCACGCCCGCGATGATCGGGGCGGTTGTATCGATTACGGCGATTGTTTGAGTCTTGCTGCTGCTGTTGCCGGCTGCGTCGGTGGCAGTCCATGTGCGAATCAGCGTGTACGCATTTGAACAGGAACCATCCACGCGACTTTCGTTGAAGATGATTTGCGGATTGCTATCGCAATTGTCCGTTGCAACCGCGGTTACGGCAATGGGAACAGAATCGCATTGCACGGTCGCATCCCCAGGCACGCCGGAAATCGATGGGGCAATACTGTCTGCGACCTGAACAACTCGCGTTGTGCTTGCGAAATTGCCGCTGGCATCGGTGGCCGTATAAGTGAGCGTGTAGTTGCCGACGCTATTCGTGTTTACGCCGCCGCTTGTCGTCACGATCAGACTTCCGGCGCAGGCATCATTAGCGGTTGCGCCGGATTCGGTATAACCACTGTGACATTCAACACTGACAGATGCGGCGCCATTCAGCGTGACAATTGGAATGGTCGTGTCCGTGACGTGAACAACCCGCGTGGCTGAAGCCGTGTTGCCACTCGGATCTGTCGCGGTATAGGTGATGGTGTAATCGCCAACTGCATTGGCGTCGACGCTGCCACTGGTTGCGACGGAAATATTGCCGGCACAAGTATCAACGGCCGTCGCGCCTTGTTCGGCGTAGGCACCGTGACATTCCACATTAACAGAAGCGTTGCCGTTCAGTGTGACAACCGGAAGCGTGGTGTCCACCACGTGAACCACTCGTATCGCTGAAGATGAATTACCACTTGGATCGGTTGCCGTGTAAATCAGAGTGTAATTGCCAACGCCATTTGTATTGACGCCACCAGCAGTTGAAACGGAGAGACTGCCCGCACAAGCATCGACGGCCGTCGCGCCTTGTTCCGTATAAGCTGTGTGACATTCCAGGTTGAGAGATGCGCTGTCGTTGAGCGTGATGACGGGAATCGCCGTGTCTACTACGTGAACCACTCGCGTTGTGCTCGCTGAGTTGCCCGTCGCGTCGGTCGCTGCGTAAGTGAGTGTATAGTCGCCGACGTTGTTGGTATCGACGCTGCCGCTGGTGAAAACCGAGACGACGCCTGCGCAACTATCGTTCGCGGTTGCACCGGGTTCGTTGTAAGCGCTGTGGCATTCAACATTGATGGTTGCACTGCCGTTCAGGGTGACAATGGGAATTGTCGTGTCTATGACGTGAACAACCCGCGTCGCTGAAGACGTGTTGGCACTCGGATCTGCGGCGGTGTAGGTGATGGTGTAATCGCCAACGGCATTTGTATTGACGCTGCCGCTGGTTGAAACGGGAAGACTGCCTGCACAAGTATCGACGGCCGTTGCGCCTTGTTCGATATAAGCTGTGTGGCATTCCACGTTTAATGATGCGCCGCCATTCAGTGTGACAATCGGGATGGTCGTATCCACGACGTAAACAACCCGCGTGGCAGAAGACGTATTGCCACTCGGATCTACCGCGGTATAAGTGATGGTGTAATTGCCAACTGCATTGGCATTGACGCTTCCAGTAGTTGAAACGGAAAGACTGCCCGCGCAAGCGTCGACGGCGGTTGCGCCGAACTCGGAGTAGGCAGCGTGACATTCCACATTCACAGAAGCGTTGCCGTTGAGAGCGACAACCGGTGCGGTGGTATCAACAATTGTAAGGACGCCTGGAACGTAGGTAATGGTGTAATTGGGGGCGCTTTGGCCGGCAAGGGTGATTGGATAGGTGCCGACGGCGCTGTTTACCGTGGCGGTGGTCGAACCGGTCAGCGTCCCGGAAACGATCGCGCTTGATTCACCATTAACAAAACCGGAATAAACAACGGTGAACGCGGGATTCGTCTGTTTGCATTCGCGTGATTTGTTATCGGCGGTTCCGGTGAGCGGGGCTGGATTGATCGTGAGGGTGCCGTCGTTCGTTGTAACCGTATAATTGCCGAGCTTCGCTTCGGGATCATTCAAGGCTGCGGTGATGCTGTAGCTGCCAACCGCGCTGTTGGTTGTCGCTGCTTCGAATAGATGCCGGTAACATTATCGTTATTCTTCAACCCAACGATGCTCCCGACAAACGTTGGATTTACCGAGCCATACAAGCGTGCGGCATTGGAGACCGTTACCGCCAACGGTGAATTGCTGATGGTCAGCGTTCCCAGATTTGTCGTAACCGAATAGTTGGCGAGCTTGCTCCCCGGGTCACTCAGAGTGGGAGCGATGCTATAGTTGCCGACCGCACTATTAGTGTTCGCTGCGCTGGAATACGTGGCGGTTATGTTGTCGCCGTTCTGAAGACCGATCACCGTCCCGGTAAACACAGGGTTGCTCGCGCCATACGCGCGGCTTGCACTGTCGACGTTTACGGTAACCCCGCCAGCAGTCACGGATAATGTTCCGGCAATGTAATTGATATTGTAGTTCGCAGCGCTCTGACCGGAAACGGTAATGGGATACGTTCCAACTGGACTGTTAGCATTTGCTGTGGTCGAGCCACTGAGCGTTCCTGCAATGATTGCAGAAGTTTCGCTATTCACGAACCCGGTATAAGTCGCCGTGAAAACAGGATTGGTTTGGCCGTAGACGCGCGACTTGTTGTCAGCTGTTCCGTTGAGTGTCGCTGGATTGATCGTCAAAGTCGCAGCATTAGTCGTCACCGTGTAGTTCGCCAATTTTGCGCCCGGATCGGTTAGGGTGAAAGTGATTGGATACACGCCGACAATGCTGTTAGTGGTTGCCGTTGTCGAAAAAGTCGCCGCGATGCTATCGCTATTTTGAATTCCAGCAATGGTGCCGTCGAGCGTCGGGTTGGCGGCTCCGTAAATTCGTGATTTGGAATTCGGAGTGATGGTCAGGGCTGCGGAGGTTACGGTGAGCGTTCCCAGATTTGTTGATACGGTGTAATTGCTCAGCTTGCTTCCCGGGTCGCTCAATGTTGGCGAGATGTTATATGCTCCAACCGAGCTGCTGGCATTCGCCGTAGTCGCAAACGTGGCGGTGACGTTGTCGTTATTCTTCAAGCCAGAGAGGCTCCCGTTGAACGCAGGATTACTTGAACCGTAGCTCCTGTTGGCGTTGCTCACCGTCACCGTTAAAAGCGCATTGGTAATAGTCAACGTCCCGGAATTGGTCGTGACCGTATAATTGGTCAGCCTGTTGCTCGGATCGCTCAAAGTTGGAGTAATCGTGTAAGTACCGACCGAACTGTTCGTCGAAGCCGAACTGGAGTAAGTCGCGGTGATGTTGTCGTTCGTCAGCAGACCAAGGAGCGTGCCGGCAAAAATCGGGTTGGTCGTGCCGTACGCACGATTTGCGCTGTTCACATTTATCGTGAGAGCACCTGCGGTAACGGTGAGTGTCCCGGCAACATAATTGATGCTGTAGTTCGGCGCACTTTGTCCGGAAACCGTGATTGGGTACGTGCCCACGGGACTGTTGGTTGTTGCCGTTGTGGAGCCATTCAACGTTCCGGTCACGAGCGAAGAATTCTCGCCATTCACGAAACCTGTGTAGGTAACTGTAAAAACGGGGTTGGTCTGCAGATATGCGCGGGCCTTGTTGTCGGCTGTTCCCGTCAGAGTGGCAGCATTGACCGTCAACGTACCAACATTGGTAGTCACGGTGTAGTTGCCGAGCCTCGCGCCTGGATCGCTCAGTGTCGGCACGATTGTGTATGTGCCTACTGCGCTCGCGGACGCCGCTGCACTGGAGTACGACGCCGTGATACTGTCGTTATTTTTTAAACCAACGATGCTGCCGGCGAACGTTGGGTTGGCTGCGCCATACGTCCGATTCGTGTTGTTTGCACTGACGGTCAGCGGAACAACGGTGACGGTCAAGGTGCCTGCATTCGTGGTTACGGCGTAGTTCGAAAGTTTGTTTCCGGGATCGGTGACTGTCGGAGTAATGGTGTAAGCGCCGACCGAACTATTTGTCGTCGCAGTGCTGGAATAAGTCGCAGTGAGAGTGTCGTTATTTTGGATGCCACTGATCGAGCCGGTGAAGACCGGGTTGGTCGAACCGTATGCACGGGTCGCATTGGTCACATTGATCGCCAAAGCGGCGGAGGTGACGGTCAATGTTCCGTTGGTATAGGTCACCGAATAATTCGGCGAACTCAGGCCAGAAGCTGTAATCGGGTAAGCTCCAACGGCGCTGTTTGTTTTTGCCGTCGTGCTGACTGTCAGAGTGCCGGTCAGGTCCGTGATATCGTCGTCATTGGCATAGCCAGTAAATGTAACCGTCAGAACAGGGTTCGTCGCGCCGTATGAGCGGGTTTGGTCGTCAGGCTTCCCGAGAAGCGGCGCAGGATTGATGGTCAGCGTTCCGGTGTTCAACGTGACAGAATAGTTTCCGAGAAGATTATTCGGGTCGGACAACGCGGTGACGGTAATTGGATACGTGCCGACTGCCGAGGTCGGATCAGTCGTGGTGTCATACGTCGCAGTGATGTTGTCGTTGTTCCTGAGGCCACTGAATGTGCCGGTGAACGCAGGGTCATCGACGCCGAAAAGACGGTTCGTATTGTCCGGCGTCACCGTCAGAGGCGTGTTCGTGATCGTGAGCAGGCCGGTATTTGTCGTTACACTGTAATTCACCAGCTTCCCGTTCGGATCAACGAGGCTGGGCGTAATGGTATATGCACCGATCGGGCTGGCGGCGGTTGCTGCCGGTGAGTAGGTCGCAGTGATGTTGTCGTTGTTTTGAGTGCCAGAAATTGTGCCGGAGAAGGCGGGGTCGGTGGCGCCATACGCACGCGTGGCGTTGTTGGCGCTGACTATGAGGCCTCGAGGACTAATGGTCAGAGTGCCGTTGGTGTAAGTGACACTGTAATTAACAGCGCTTTGGCCGGAGGCATTGATCGGATACGTCCCAACAACGCTGTTAGTCGTCGCCGTCGTGCTCGTGACCAGGGTGCCGGTCAGGACTGAAGTCGTGTCATTGTTCAGGAATCCCGAATACGTGACGCTGAACGTCGGATTCGTTGCCCCGTAGAAGCGGCTCGCGTCATTTGGTCTGGCGAGGAGCGCGGCCGCGGTCACGGTCAGGATGGCGCTATTTGTTGTGACATTGTAATTGCCCAATTTGAATCCTGGATCGAAAAGCGCGGCACTAATTGTATATGTGCCGACCGAACTGTTGGTCGCTGCCGACGACGTGTAAACGCCGGTAATATTATCGCTGTTTTGAACGCCACTGACAGTCCCGGTGAAAACAGGATTTGCCGCACCGTAAACTCGATTGGTGTTGTTTGCAGTCACGCTAAGAGTTGCTTTGTTTATGGTCAGCGTGCCGGTATTTGTCGTGACGCTATAGTTTCCAAGCACATGGGATGAATCGATCAACGTTGGGGTAATCGTGTAAGCACCGGCCGAACTGCTCGCGCTGGCGCTCGAGGAAAAATTCGCCGTAATTGAATCGCTATATTGCAAGCCACTGATGCTGCCGGAAAAGATCGGGTTGGCAGCGCCGTAGGTGCGGCTGGCGCTGTTGGCGGTTACGGTTAGCCCGGCTTTGCTGACAACAAAGCTACGATCCACGGGCGGCGCGCTGGCATAAACCAGATTGCCGGATTGATTTGCTTCCACCACTACTGTGCCCGCGCCTGTGATGGTCAGCGTGTTTCCCGAAATGGTTGCCGGACCTGAAATAATGCTGAAAGTGACGGGTAGCCCCGATGACGCGGTTGCGTTCAAGTTAAACGCCGCCGCGCCGTAGGTGGTGTTTGTCAACGCGCCGAATGTAATTGTCTGGGTGGTGACAGCACTGGAGAACATTGCGCTAATGGCACTAGTCAATCCGGTCGCTGACGCCGTCAATTGTTTATTGGTGCCCGAACTGTCGAGTTCCAGGTTTGTGTAAGTGACGGTGCCATTTCCTGCGGCCGTTCCGATGTCCAGGTTTGTTGTTCCGAGTAATGGACCGACGCCCGATGTTAGCGCGATGCTCACCGTTTTGTGAGTGCCCAGACCGACCGTGGAAAAATTTTCGAAAACGTCGCGTGAAACAACAACGGGTTGGACGCCGAAAGGACTGCCGGCGACCGCCGATTCGGGTTGCGTCGTGAAAAGCAGATGATTGGCATTGGTGGGGCCGACGACAATGTTGCTGCTGGTGACGCTGCTCAATCCCGAAACGGCAAAGCTCAGCGAAATTGTTTCGGCAACCCGATAGGAGAGATTCGTGAACGTTGCCACGCCATTGATCGCGGCAATGTTCGTTGTGCCCTGCAAGGCGTCCGAACCGCTGGCGAGCGATGTGGTGATCGTGCTGGTGTCGTTTGTGCACACGTTGCCGTAAAGGTCTTTGATCGTGATGACTGGTTGTTGCGCAAGTGGTGCACCAGCGGTTGCGGACGCTGAAGGTTGCGTTGTAATGGCCAGAATGCTTGCACTACCAGAAAGGATGGTCAGAAGAGCCCCAGTTCCCCCAGAACTCGAACTGGAGCGAACGCCGTCGGTGACGGCGAGCGTAACAGGTCCTTCAACCTTGTGAGGCACGAGAGTGCCACCAAGAGCGCTCACACCGTTGTTGAAACTGATTGCAGTGACTGTCCCCAGATTTATGGCTGCGCCTGTCGAACTAGTCACGGTTGCAGACGATCCATCCGGAGAAGTGCCAAGCCCGCTAAAGGTTAAATTCTGGTTTCCGCTCATGCTCATGACGTTCTGATATTGGTCAACCTGGCTGATGACGAGGGTGTCCGAGGCGCCAACTGTCGGAGTGCTCGTAGCAGGAAGGATCCGGTAAGCGCTCGGTGGAGCCGTGCTGACTGAAAGCAAAACGCCCGAACCACCCGCACCAGCGGTGCTGATCGTTCCGTCGGTCGCCGCCAGTGTTGCTGCTTCAGCTTTGTATGCCACCAGTGTGCCACCAGTAGAATTAACGCCGTTAACGAAGTTGATCGCTGTTATTGAACCGACGCTGACCGCAGAACCGTTGGTGGACGTAATCGTAGCAGCCTGACCGGAACCGGCGCTGGACAAGCCGGTGAACGTGATATTTTTCGTCCCGGTGAAAGGAACAACATTCCGGTGCAAGTCCACAGTCTTAATCGTCAATGCGTCACTCGTGCCGGCTGTTGGACTTTGGTTTGCTGCGGTAATCAGATACCCGGTCGCAGTTGCTGCTGAAACCGTGAGCGATAGATTTGTACCGCCGGTATTTGTTGAAGTGAGCGTTCCGTCCGTCACGAAAAGATTCACGGGCCCTTCCGCTTTTGCCGCGACGAGCGAGCCGCCGACACTGCTGGTTCCCGCGGTAAAGGTAATTGGTTCGCTGGTTCCCAATCCAACGGCGGTACCGCTTGAATTGGAAATTGTTGGTTGCGTGCCATCTGGCGCGGCGGACAATCCGCTAAACGTTAAAGTTTTGTTGCCCGCCAGAGACGTGATGTTCTGAAAGGCATCCACTTGTGTGATCGTCAGTTGATCGCCGCTCCCGACAGTCGGCGTCGCCGTCGCGGAAGTGATTCGGTAAGCCGATGCTGTTGCTGTTTTGACCGTTACACTCGACGCGCTACCGCCGGAAGTAATCGTTGAATGCGTGCCATCGGTAACCACCAAGGTCAGCGGACCTTCGGCTTTATACGCCACCATCGTCGCTCCCGTCGTATTTGTTCCGTTGGCAAACGTAACGCTCGTCGGCGAACCGAAGCTGATCGACGCGCCGCTTGCATTCGAAACCGTCGGCTGTGACCCGTTTGGTGCAGGATGCAGCGCGCTAAAAGTAAGATTCGACGTGCCGCTATATTGTTTGATCGTATTTCCAAATTGATCGACCGCTTTGATCGTGAGCGCGTCGGCGACGCCCGCCACCGGTGACAAGTTTGCCGCCGTGACTGCGAACCCGGACAGCGCACCGGGAACCTGCGTCAATGTGCCAAAACTGGTCGAGCCTGCCGTGATGCCTGCAATGGTTGCCGTTCCCGGATTTGCTGTTGTGCGAACGACCTTACCCGCGGTCAGGTTCGTGTGACTCAATGCCTGCACCTGAATATTGCTGATGGTGACGATGTCGCGCAAGGCCGTGCCTTTTACTGTCATTGTGACGGTCAGATTGGACGTTGTGACCGCCATAGTCGCATTAGTGATTTCACCTGCATTTAGTATCAACGTTCCGATGCCTGGATTGAATTGCCATCCGCTCGGCGCCGAAAGAATGAGCGTGACGTTTGCTCCTACCGCGAAGTTTTTTTTGCCTGATGGCGAGCTGGGCTCAGTGATGACGATATTTGAAAGCTTCGTATAGGCGGGGGTTGACGCGTCAGCGGCGATATCAACCGGGATATTTGTGCTGATTGCCGCAGTGATGGTGACGTTGGCATGACACGGTGTAACAAAAAGCGCGATGACTACGGCAGCAATCCAGCATAGTCGCGGGGTGACTGCAGAAGTTTTTTTACTAACTGTAAGGAGGTAGGGGTGATCCGTCTCCGCGCGTGTCGGGTTCATTTGGTTGGATTGTCAGTACTGAGTTATCCCCGGTTGTCGAAACGCAGACGCTGGCGCCTCTACGCCAACAAGCGGGCCGCCCCGCGATACTCTCGCGAGCGGCCTGGCGTTCAAACATCTGTTTGAAATCCGAATCATATAATCGATCGTCGTGTATCTTGCTGTTTGACATAGTTCACCCGCTCCTTGGCCTCGAACTCTATTGCGTCCCACGCGGCGCCGATGTTGTTGTCTCAACGCACATTCTCACGTTCGCGTGATATTCACATTTAGCAGGCCGTATGCCACAAACGTGTAAGGGATTTCATTGCAAGAGGTTTCGGGGGCTGGACTACACCGGATTTTGTGGTGGCGCTCACAATAAATGCAAAACGTTGCCCCGTGATCGCCCATAATGGGACGATCACAAAACACCATGAAAGAGGCTGGCGTCCAATCTGCGCTGGCGCTTATGCCGGATCGATTATCCTTCAATCGCAATAATTCAAGACGGTCCATTTTCGGCGCCGCATGCGTGTTTCACCGCGCGAATCGGCGTCATTCGTGAACGTGTGCGGCAAATTCAGAACATCGTCCTGACAAGCTTCGCAAGATGATCGAGAAACTCGAGGCTGCTACGAAATAGCCCGTTCCTCAAGTATACCGGGATACTATCCAGACAAATGAGGTCGGATGGTTAGGTTCACCGGCATCTATCGACGAATCATCGGGGCCGTTTCAAACGAGCGATGTAATTCCCGTTCGCCGCTCCGACACCGTTTAGCCTCTGGATCCTGACCTGCTCGATTGCCCTTTTCCCTTCTGTTTTGCGCATTACTTGTTAGTAAATGCATACCCCATGAACGAGCCGATCAATCCCGAAGTCGCCATCTTTAATGGCGCCCTGGAACTTGCCCCGGCTGAACGCGCCGCCTATCTGGAGCAGGCCTGTGCGGGCAACATACCGTTGCGCGAGAGGGTGGAGGCGTTACTGAACGCTAGTGAACAGGCGGGAAGCTTTTTGGAATCTCCACCTACCGGCTTGTCGCTCACCAGAACCGTGCGTATTCCGATCACCGAAAAACCCGGTGACAAGATCGGCCGCTACAAACTGCTTCAACAAATTGGTGAAGGCGGTTGCGGCGTTGTTTACATGGCTGAACAGGAAGAACCGGTTCGCCGACGGGTCGCTCTTAAGGTCATTAAACTAGGAATGGATACGAAGGAGGTTATTGCCAGGTTTGAAGCCGAGCGTCAGGCGCTGGCGATGATGGATCATCCGAACATCGCCAAAGTGCTCGATGCCGGGGCGACTGATGCCGGTCGGCCTTATTTCGTCATGGAGTTGGTACGTGGAATCAAGATCACCGAGTTCTGCGATGAGAACAAGATGCCCACGGAAGAACGGCTCAAGCTTTTCATGCAGGTTTGCCAGGCGATTCAGCATGCGCACCAAAAGGGCATTATTCATCGAGACATCAAGCCATCGAACATTCTTGTCACCATCAACGACGGCGTGCCGGTTCCGAAGGTGATCGACTTCGGCATTGCCAAGGCGACGCAGGGACGGTTGACGGATTCCACTTTGTTTACGGCCTTCGAGCAGTTTATCGGCACGCCAGCCTACATGAGCCCAGAGCAGGCGATGATGACGAGTCTGGACATTGACACACGGACCGACGTCTACAGTTTGGGCGTTTTACTTTACGAACTGCTGACCGGCAAAACGCCCTTTGAAGCCGACGAACTTCTGCAATCGGGCTTCGATGCGATGCGGCAGATGATTCGAGAAAAGGAGCCGCAGCGGCCATCAGCACGTCTGAGCACAATGGCCGGGGACGCACTCACCACGACGGCCTCACAACGGCAAACACATCCGCCCAAACTCTTGCACATGGTGCGCGGCGATCTGGATTGGATCGTCATGAAGTCTCTGGAGAAAGACCGTTCGCGCCGGTATGAAACCGCCAATGGTTTGGCCGCGGATATTCTCAGGCATCTAAAGAACGAGGCGATCGTCGCCCATCCACCCAGCGGCCTCTATCGGCTGCAGAAGGCCGTCCAACGGAACAAAACCGCTTTCGCCGCAGCTGGAGCGATTGCGGCGGTGCTTGTCACGGGCGTGGTTGTGAGCACATGGGAGGCAATTCGGGCGAAGCGCGCGGAAGAGGAGCAAACCCGGTTGCGGCGTGTCGCGGAAAGCAAAGAAAAGAAGAGCGAGCAAGTCGCTCAATTCCTCAAGGACATGCTTCAAGGCGTCGGGCCCTCCGTTGCGATGGGCCGCGACACGACCATGCTGCGGGAGATTCTGGATAAGACGGCTGATCGCGTTGGCAAAGATTTGAAGGAGCAACCCGAGGTTGAGGGGGAATTGCGGTCCGTCATTGGCAACACATACTCAGCGTTGGGAAAAGCCGCTCAAGCTGTCGCGATGCACCGCGAAACACTGGAAATATATAAAAAGCTTTATGGCAATGAAAACGTTTACGTGGCTTCCGCCATGGGCAGCCTGTCAGAAGCCCTCAGTGCTATGGGGGACCAAATCGCGGCCGAATCTACACAGCGCGAGGTCCTTTCGATGCGCAGAAAGCTCCTCGGCAATGAGCATCCGGGTGTAGCCCGGTCTCTCGATTTACTCGCCGTCATTCTTCTGAGAGAAAGCCAAGGAAGCCCTGAAGCTGTGAGATGGAGATGCATGAGGGAAGCTGAAGCCACAGAACGCGAGGCGCTCGCATTGCACCGAAAGCTGGACGACGGTCCGCTCGGTCTGGTTGAACCACTCGATAATCTGGGAGTCATCCTGGAAGCACAAGGCAAGCTGCCAGAGGCTGAAATCGCTTTGCGCGAGGCTCTGACGATTAAAAGAAAATTAACGGGAAACGAGGACATTGGCTTGATCGGGGTCATCTCGCCACTAGCCGACGTTCTGATGGATCAAAGTAAATACGCGGAAGCCGAAACACTCTATCGCGAGACACTCGCCCTGAGCAGAAAGTTTTACGGCAACGAGCACCCACTGGTCGGTTTTGTGCTCGGTCACTTCGGCGATTTGCTCCAAAGAGAGGATAATCTTGCCGAGTCCGAATCTGCGCTGCGCGAGGCGGTGTCAATTTATAGCAAGGCGCGCGGCAGCGGAAAACTCTACCATCCATATTTAGCCCGGACACTTTTTGACCTGGCCATTTTACTGTGCGACCGGGGCAATCTTGCCGAAAGCGAGAAAGTGTTTCGTGAAACAATGGACGTCGCCACCAAAACATCGGAGGGCGTAGATGAGATCGTCCGTTTCCTCAATGGCCTGACAGGCCTTCTCCAACAAGAAGGCAAAACGCCGGAGGCAGAAAAACTCATCGGCGATATGCTGGAAAATGCCAGGGAAAGTAAATCCGAAAGCGGCCTATTGAGCTCTCGAGGAGATTTGCGCGCACGTGAAGGCCGCTGGAACGAAGCGGCGACGGACTATTCACGTGCGGTCGAATTGAATCCGGCTGAAACGGAGCCTTCCTTTACTCTCGCGTTCCTGCTCCTGAAAGCCGGGCGTTACGACGAATACCGTCGGCATTGTCACGAATTCCTAACCCGCATCGGTAATGGTAGAGCGGCAAAAGCCTCACTCTTCCTGCCGGTAGACGGTCCTGACTTTGCTCTCGCCTGCCAACAAGCCAGTGTTGTGGATGAACCGAACGCACCACGGTGGAGAGCGTGGGCCGAAGTCAGTAAGGCACTCGCTGAGAATCGTCAGGGGCATTTCGATTCCGTCACCCCTTTGATCGAACACGTCCTCGCCACCAGTGAAGCCGACCTGGCGTTCAAGGCCCAGGCTTGTTTTATTCAGGCGTCAGGCTTCGCCCATTTGAAACAGCTTGATTCAGCGCGAGCCGCACTCGCCAGAGGTAATGAACTGGTGGCAAGACCTCGCGGCAATATTCCGGCGAACTTTGCCAACAGTTGGCGCGAGTGGGCGATTGCCGATTTCTTCTGCGACGAGGCCAAAGCACTCATTAAAGATCTTGCGGCCACGCCGAGTGCACCAACTAAATGAAAACGAGTTTCTCGAGAGCGGCCCGATTTGCGCTCTGCCTCCCTTGCCTTTGGTTTCTTAGTGCCTCAGTTAGCTTGTTCGCTGCAGCCAGCATAACCAATTCTCCTGCCACGCAGGGGATGACAGTTATCAGTTGGGGTAGTCGCGGAACGTTGGAAATCGCAAATCAGGTGACTGGCCCATGGTTGAGTATCAGCAATGCCACAAGCCCTTACACAAACCAAATCGAGGGTGATGAAAAGTTCTTTCGTCTCAATCAAACGGTGGATACGACCTCGCTGCATAAAAAAGTGTTGTGCGGTTACCAGGGATGGTTCCGGTGTCCGGGTGATGGCGGCAGCCAATGGATACACTGGAGCCGCAATACAACCCTGGTGGCATCGAACACCCTGACAGTGGACATGTGGCCAGAGATGGGCGAATACACCAACCAATATAAGACTGCGTTCACCCTCCCTGATGGCCAAAGGGCTTTCTTGTTCAGTTCTCAAGACAAACAAACCGTAGATCGCCATTTCGACTGGATGCAGGATTACGGGATTGATGGCGTCTTCCTCTCGCGCTTTGTCGTCAGTGTGGCGAGCCATCCGACTAACGTATTGAGCAATGTGCAGCAAGCTGCCAACCGCACAGGCCGAACGTTTGCCCTGATGTACGACATGTCTGGTCAGGCCACAAACACACTCTTTAACCAATTGACTAACGACTGGTGCTGGCTTGTAGACAATCTGCACATTACGCAAGACCCACGCTACTTGCATCATAATGGCAAACCGGTTTTGATGGTTTGGGGGTTCTTCTCCGACCGATTCTCCACCAATCTGGCAAATCAGATTATTGACTTCTTTAAGAACAATCCAACGTATGGCGTGACTTTGATCGGCGGTGGTGAGTGGTATTGGCGAACAGACACGACGGCGGGGTGGTCTAACGTTTTTCGGCGCTTCGATATGTATAGCCCGTGGAATGTCGGTAATATTTCGGTCGCCGGCACAAATAAATATGCGTCGACGGCCTACTGGGCCAGCGATCTCGCAGCCGCAACACAGGCAGGGATGGAATACCTGCCGGTGATTTATCCCGGATTCAGTTGGGACAATTTGCAGCAACTGCCGCCTGGAACTTCAAAAATTTCGCGGCTTAACGGCGACTTCTTGTGGAGACAATTCAATGCCGCTGGAAACCTCGGCCTGGATATGGCTTTTGTCGCGATGTTCGATGAGGTGGACGAAGGAACCGCCATATTCAAGGTGAGCAACACGCCACCCACCCAGGGATATTTCGTGACCTACGAGGGGATGCCTGCCGACTGGTACATGCGGCTGACCGCCGAGGGCACAAAAGTTCTCGTTGGGGAAAGTCCGAATGTCGCGACCATTCCCATTCTTCCCTAATCAGTAGCAACCGGTAGCGGGAAGCCTCCTCTTCTTTCTTTGCCCTTTTTGTCCTTGAACTTCGCATTACTGGGTGCGGCCTGATTTAACCGGAAAGGAAAACCAATGAAAACCCGAATTGAGACTCTGATTGTTGCGATGCTATGGCTCGTGCTGCCCGCCATGGTGCGGGCGCAATTCATCTATACGACCAACAATAACACTATCGCTATCACGGGCTACACCGGCTCCGACAGCGTGGTGGTTATCCCCGATACTATCGATGGTTTGCCAGTGACCGACCTCGGAAATTTTGCATTTGAACAAAACCAAATGACCAGTGTGGCCATCCCCAACAGCGTTACCAGCATTGGGCTCGGCGCGTTTCTTGACTGCGCCAACTTGACGAGTGTGACGATTGGTACCAGCGTCACCAACGTTGGCGAAATAGCGTTTCACGGATGCCACAATCTAACCGGCGCGACCATTCCGGACAGTGTTATCACTATAGGGTCACAAGCATTTTACGATTCTGGTCTGCTGAGTGTGACCGTCGGTAGTGGCATCACCAATTTTGAGAGGAGCTCTTTCGGCGATATTCTCGGCAGTGTTCTAACCAACATTACTGTGGGTGCGAATAATCTGGTTTATAGCAGTATCGACGGCGTCTTGTGTGACAAGGCTCAAACAACACTCGTTCAATATCCCGTTGCGCGGAGTGGAAGTTATGTCGTTCCCAATACTGTCACCAACATTGGTGAGCTGGCGTTTTACCAATGCATCTATCTGACTGGCGTGACCGTTCCTGACAGTGTCACCAGTATTGCAGCAGATGCATTTCACGAAAGTGGTCTGTTGACTGTGACCATCGGCAGTGGCGTTACCAATTTCGATACCAGCTATTTCGGGAATAACCTAACCGACATCATTGTGGACGCAGGCAATCCGATTTACA
>Ga0265327_10002643_pt1 | contig 18462 bp, 17 predicted proteins | sample 41621metaG_FD_202089 | JGI IMG/M metagenome (GOLD analysis project Ga0265327, IMG submission 202089) | Rhizosphere microbial communities from Carex aquatilis grown in University of Washington, Seatle, WA, United States - 4-16-21 metaG | ecosystem: Host-associated > Plants > Roots > Rhizosphere...
GACCACGTCCTGTTCGACGCCCAGCACCTCGGGCGAGACCTCAGAGAAGGCCTTGGCGATGGCCTTGAAGATTTCCCAGTCGGACTTGGACTCCCAGCACGGGTCCACCGCCGCGCCGAGCGGGTGGATGAAGGGGTGCATGTCCGAGGTGTTGAGGTCGTTCTTCTCGTACCAGGTGGCCGTCGGCAGGACGATGTCGGAGTAGACGGCGGTGGTGGACATGCGGAAGTCGAGCGTCACCAGCAGGTCGAGCTTGCCCTCCGGCGCCTGGTCGCGCCAGGCGACGTCACGGGGCTTCTGGCCGCCGGTCTCGCCCAGGTCCTTGCCCTGCAAGCCGTTCGACGCGCCCAGCAGGTGCTTCAGGAAGTACTCGTGACCCTTGCCGGACGAGCCCAGCAGGTTCGAGCGCCAGACGAACATGTTGCGCGGCCAGTTGGCCGGATCGTCGGGGTCCATGCAGCTCATCTGCAGATCGCCGCTCTTCAGCTGTTCGACGGCGTAGGCCTTGGCGTCGACGCCTCTGGCGGCGGCCTGCCTGGCCACCTCAAGCGGGTTGGTCTTCAGAGCCGGCGCCGACGGCAGCCAGCCCATGCGCTCGGCCTTGACGTTGAAGTCGATCATCGCGCCTTCGCCGACGCCGTCGGGCGCGGTGGGCGACAGGATCTCGTCCATGCCCACGGTCTCGTACCGCCATTGGTCGGTATGGGCGTAGAAGAAGGAGGTGGCGTTCTGCTGCCGCGGCGGCCGGCTCCAGTCGGTGGCGAAGGCCAGCGGCGCCCAGCCGGTCTGCGGGCGCAGCTTCTCCTGGCCGACATAGTGCGACCAACCGCCGCCGGACTGGCCCACGCAGCCGCACATGACCAGCATGTTGATGGCCGCGCGGTAGTTCATGTCCATGTGGAACCAGTGGTTCATCGCCGCGCCGATGATCACCATCGACTTGCCGTTGGTGGCCTCGGCGTTGGCGGCGAAGCCGCGCGCGACCGCGATGATCTGCTCGCGCGGCACCGAGGTGATGGCTTCGGCCCACGCCGGCGAATAGGGCTGGATGTCGTCGTAGCTCGCCGGCATGTGGTCGCCGCCGAAACCCTGGTCGACGCCGTAGTTGGCCAGGAACAGGTCGTAGACGCTGGCCACCAGGGTCTCGCCGTCGGCCAGCCGCATCCGCTTGACCGGCACGTTGCGGGTCAGCACGTCCGGGTGATCGGTCATGGCGAAGCCGTTGGTGGCCGCGCCGCCGAAATAGGGGAACCGGACCGGCGCGACCTCGTCGTGCACGCCCTTCAGGCCGAGCCGCAGGGTGGTCTCGCGGCCCTGGCCGTCCTTCTCCTCCAGGTTCCACTTGCCGTCCTCGCCCCAGCGGAAGCCGATGGAGCCGCCCGGAACCACCACCTGGCCGGTGGCCTCGTCGAGGGCGACGGTCTTCCAGTCCGGGTTGTTGGTCTCGCCCAGGGCCTGGTCGAACTCGGACGCGCGCAGCAGGCGGCCGGGCACGTAGCCGCCGTCCTGCGCGTCCAGCCGCACCAGCATCGGCAGGTCTGAGTATTTGCGCAGGTAGTCGCGGAAATAGGGGACCTGGCGGTCGACGTGGAACTCCTTGAGGATCACGTGGCCGAAGGCCATGCCCAGCGCCGCGTCCGTGCCCTGTTTCACCGCCAGCCACAGGTCGGAGAACTTCGAGGCCTCGGAGTAGTCGGGACAGATCACCACCGACTTTGCCCCGCGGTAGCGGGCCTCGGTGTAGAAGTGGGCGTCCGGCGTGCGCGTCTGCGGGACGTTCGACCCCCACAGGATCAGGAAGCCCGAGTTGAACCAGTCGGCGCTCTCGGCGACGTCGGTCTGTTCGCCCCAGGTCTGGGGCGAGGCCGGCGGGAGGTCGCAGTACCAGTCGTAGAACGAGCCGCAGACGCCGCCGATCAGCTGCAGATAGCGGGCGCCGGCGGCGTAGGAGACCATCGACATGGCCGGGATCGGCGAGAAGCCGAACACGCGGTCGGGACCCCAGGCCTTGATGGTGTGGGCGTTGGCGGCGGCGATGATCTCCGTGACCTCGGCCCAGGTGGCGCGCACGAAGCCGCCGGCGCCGCGCATCGACACGTAGTCGGACCGCTTGGCCGCATCGTTCTGGATCGAGGCCCAGGCCGCCACCGGCGTGAGCGTCGCGCGCGCCGCGCGCCACAGCCGCAGCAGGCGCGAGCGCACCAGCGGATATTTCACGCGGTTGGCGGAATACAGGTACCAGGAATAGCTGGCGCCGCGGGCGCAGCCGCGGGGTTCATGGTTGGGCAGCTCCGGCCGGGTGCGCGGATAGTCGGTCTGCTGGGTCTCCCAGGTGACGATGCCGCCCTTGACGTAGATCTTCCATGAACAGGAGCCGGTGCAGTTCACCCCGTGGGTCGAGCGCACGATCTTGTCGTGCTGCCACCGGTCCCGGTAGGCCTGCTCCCAGGTGCGGTCGTCATCGTTCATCACACCGTGGCCGTCCGAGAACAGCTCGGTCTTGCGGGTGAAAAAGGCGAGGCGGTCGAGGGTATGGCTCATCGGGAGTCCTGACGCGGCGTGGCCCGATGGATGGCTTGGTCGCGGGCCCGTTGCCTTGATCCAAGTCAAGGTACAAGCCTGAGTACATCACATAGATGGCGTGACATCCATCACGTGGGGGGCCTCCGGGGAGGTCGCCGCAACAGGGCTACGACTCCATGCCGCAACAGGTTTCCGCGGGCCGCGCACCGTCGACGTCCACGCCGCTGGGGGCGCTGACGTCGATGCCCTGGCTGGCCGACGTGGCCGCGCCGGTGCTGGCCAAGCTGGCCGAGCATGCCGTCCTGCACCGCGTTCCGGCGGGCGTGCAGCTGTTCGAGCAGGCCGAGGTTCCGGGTGTCGCGCAGTTCCTGATCCAGGGCGAGATCGAGCTCCTGGCCGTGCGCGACGGCGAGGAGACCCTGGTCGAGCTCATCCGCGGCCCGGACCTGCTGCTGCCCGCGGCGGTGCTCAATCGGCAACCCTATCTGGCGCGCGCGCGGGTGCATCGCGACGCCCTGTTGATGCTGGCGCCGGCCGAGGCGTTCCGCCACGCCGTCTGCGCCGACCATGCTTTCTGTCTGGCGGTGCTGGCCTGCCAGGCGATGCAGTTTCGCCGCCAGATGAAGCAGGCCAAGGCGATTCGTCTGCGCTCGGCCGAGGAGCGCCTGGGCGCCTACCTCATGGCGCTGTGCGCCGACGCCGGCCAGGGCGCGGCCATCCGCCTGCCGCTTGAAAAGCGGCAGATCGCCTCGCAGCTGGGCATGACGCGCGAGACCCTGTCCCGGTCGTTTCCCGCCATGGCGCGGCACGGCCTCCGCGTCGCCGGCGACATCCTTCACATCGACGATCTGGCCGCCGCCCGCGCGGCCTTTCCCAGCGATCCGCTGATCGACGGCGCCGAGACCGTCACGCCCCTCAAGCCCATCAAGGACTGACCATGTCCGCCATGCCCGCTCCCTCAAACACGCGCGCCCTCGCGACGCTCCTGATGACGACGCTCGCCTTCGCCGCCTGCTTCGCCGCCTGGATGATGTTCGGCGTCACCGGCATTCCGATCCGAAAGGAGCTTGGACTGAACGCCTCCGAGTTCGGCCTGCTCACCGCGACGCCGATCCTCACCGGCGCCCTCCTGCGCCTGCCGCTGGGGGTGTGGACCGACCGCTACGGCGGCCGGGTGGTGATGACCCTCCTGCTGGCGGTGTGCTCGGTTCCCCTGTGGCTCAGCTCCTACGCCACCCAGCTCTGGCAGTTCCTCGCCATCGGCCTGGCGCTTGGCCTGGTCGGCGCCAGCTTCGCGGTGGGCACGCCCTACGTCGCTCGCTTCTTCCCGAGGAACCGCGGCTTCGCCATGGGCGTCTTCGGGGCCGGAGTCAGCGGCGCGGCGATCAACATGTTCGTGGCGCCGGTGCTGGTGAACCACTACGGCTGGCAGATGGTGCCGCGAGTCTACGCCGTCACCCTGCTGGTGGTCGCGGCCGTGTTCTGGCTGGTCGCCCTGCCGGATCCGGGCGCCAAGGCCGGCGCCGTGCCGATGCGCCAGCAGCTCGCCGTCCTGCGCGACCCGCGGGTGTGGAAGTACTGCCAGTACTACTCGATCGTGTTCGGCGGCTTCACCGCGCTCAGCATCTGGATGCCGCAGTACTTCATGAAGGCCTACCAGTTCCCCATCGCCCAGGCGGCGCTGATGGCGGCCTGCTTCTCGCTGCCGGGCGGCGTGCTGCGCGCCCTGGGCGGGTTCCTGTCCGACCGGTTCGGCGCCCACAACGTCACCTGGTGGGTGCTGTGGGCGGCGTGGATCTGCCTGTTCCTGCTCAGCTATCCGCAGACCGACCTGATCATCCATACCGTGCGCGGACCCCTGGCCCTGCACATCGGCCTGCCCGCCTGGGGCTTTACGGGACTTCTGTTCCTGCTGGGCGTCTGCTTCGCCTGCGGCATGGCCTCGACCTTCAAGTACATCGGCGACGATTTCCCGACCAATCTCGGACCGGTGTCGGGCGTCGTCGGCATGGCCGGCGGGGTGGGAGGCTTCCTGCTGCCGATCATGTTCGGCGCCCTGGTCGACTTCACCGGCATTCCGTCGAGCTGCTTCATGCTGCTCTACGGCATCGTCTGGGTGTCCCTGATCCTGTCGTACTTGACCGAGGTGCGGCGCTTCCGGGTCATCGGCGAGCAGCCGGTGGTCTGAACGCGGCGGGCGGGGACAAGGTCATGGCTCTGAGGCCGCCAGACGTCGAACGGGTCCGCGCCCTGGGCCTGTTCGCCGGCGCGGCCGAAGAGACGATCCAGGATCTGATGGCGGGCGCCTATCTGCAGCGCTTTCCGGCCAACACCACCCTGATCCAGGAGGGCGATCCCACCGACTTCCTGCACGTGCTTTTGGACGGGTCGGTCGAACTGATCGGGACCTGGAACGACAAGGAAATGAGCCTTGGGCTGATGGAGCCGGTGGCGGTGTTCGTGCTGGCCGCCGTGGCCCTCCAGTCTCCCGCGCTCACCACCGCGGAGACGCGAGAACGGTCCGAGGTGTTGATGCTGCCGGCGGCGGCCGTCACCCGGGCGATGGCGGCCGACCCCGCCTTTTGCCTCGCCGCCACCCGCGAGATGGCGGTGGCCTATGAGGCCATGGTCCGATCGATCAAGAACCAGAAGCTGCGCGGCGGCGTGGAGCGGCTGGCCAACCACCTCGTGGCCGAACAGGCGCGTCAGGGCGGCCAGACGACCATCACCCTGCACCATGAAAAGCGGGTGCTGGCCTCGCTGCTGGGCATGTCGCCCGAGAACCTCTCGCGGGCGTTCTCGGCCCTGGCGGACTATGGGGTCAGCGTCCACGGGCCCCAGGTCACGATCGGCCTGCCCAAGGCGCTCAGGCGCCTCGCCAAGCCCACGCCCCTGATCGACGAGCCGTCAGCCGCCTAGCTGGGCCAGGCTGGGGGCGCGCCCTTGTGCGGTCGTAGGCCGTCGTCAGGCGGCGCGGCGGGGCGTCCCGAGTGGCGGGGCGCCGGCCGGAACCGCGCGCGGTCCGATCAGCATCGGGCCATAGACCAGGAGGAAGAGGGCGAAGGCGGCGCTCCAGGCGATGGACGAAAGACCCAGCAGCAAGGGTTGCTGCTGCGGCGCCAGGGCGGCGGCCACGCGCACCACGGCGGCCAGGTTGGCCAGGGCGTAGAGGGTCAGGGTCCAGGGGCCCGTTTCGAGCGATCGGCCGGTGTGACCCCGGGTGGCGCGGGTCATCATCGCCAGGGTCATCACCCCGATCGCCCCGACAGTCAGGGCGTGGATGCCGGCCGACCGCGCGACCTGGTCGGGCGCCACGGCCGCCGCCCCTAGCCCCAGCAGGGCGAGGCCGAGCCAAGCGTAGCCGACATGCAGGATCCAGACGAGCGGCTCGGCGCCGCAGGCGAACCCCCGCCACCGCGCCAGGCGGGCCAGGTTGGCCCCGCCGGCGAGCAGCAGGATCCCGCCCGTCGGGCGGCCGTCCGGCGCGATGGCCCAGGCGGCGACCGCGACGGCGGTGACGGCGATCACGGCGGCGTCGAAGCGTGACGCCGGCGCGGGCAGGGCCGTCGCGCCGCGCTTGATCAGCCAGTTGCGGGTGAAGCTGGGCGTCACCCGCCCGCCGATCAGGGCGATCAGCACCGCAGCGACGCCGAGGGCGAGTCGCTCGGCGACCAGGGACAGCTCCGGCGCCGCGGCGCGCAGGTGGAAGCCGACATTGGCCAGGGCCAGGAGGCTCACCAGGACGCCGACGGGCAGGTTGCGCCAGTTGCGGCCGCTGAGAACTTCGCGCCAGATCACCCCGGCGAAGACGATCAGGAACGCGGTGTCCACGACGGTGGCCCAAGGCGCCGCCGGGGCCAGGACCATGGCGACTCGTCCGGCGGCCCAGAGGGCCACCAGACCCGCCAGGGGAAGGCCGATCACCGGCAGGCGTCCGGTCCAGTTGGGCACGGCGGTGAGCAGGAAGCCGGCCGCCACCCCCGCCAGATAGCCGAACAGCATCTCGTGCACGTGCCAGTCGCGCGACATTGCGCCGGCGAAGGGCTCGACCCCCAGCCAGGCCATCACCCAGAGCGGGACAGTGGCCGCCGGCCAGGCGCAGGCCAGAAGAAAGAACGGCCGAAGGCCGATGCTGAACAGGGGAGGGCCGGCATAGGCGCGGCGGCGCACGGCAGTATTCATGGCGCCACCCTGACGCGTGCGCCGCCGCCCGGCCTTGATCTAGATCACAGGAAGGCTTGCCGGACATCATGGACCCCGGCGGCGCCGGTCAATTGACGCGCATCAATCGACGACCCGCTCGAAATCAAGCGGTTCGCCGGCGCCCGACAATGCGGCGACCTTGTCTCCCGACATAGATTATCAACGTTCACTTATGTCGCTTCGAGCCGAGCCGGCTCGCTCAGGAGAGAGTCTCATGATCAAAGCCATCGCCATCGCCGCGGCCGCCCTGTCGTTCGCCGGCGCCGCCCAGGCTCAGTCGGTCACCGTCCGCATCGCCGGCGCTGACGCTGCCGCGGCGCACCGCCAGATCGTCCTGGCGGCCCACAGCGTGTGCAGCGCCCAGTTCGGATATGAGCAGCTCGCCTACTACTACGTGCCCAGCTGCATCCGCGCGACCGTGAGCGACGCCGAGGCGCGGCTGCGCGCCCCGACGGTGGTCGCCAGCGCCGCCAGCGCGGGCCGGGAAGCTGCGGCGAGCCTCCGCTGACCCGACATCCCCCACCTCACGGGCCGAGAGACCCCGTGAGGCCCCTGACGGAGCCGGCGGGGAAGGCCGGCTCCGCCTTCTTTCCGGTCAGGCGCACACCCCGCGATAGCGGGGGATCTGGCCGACCAGCGAGCAGGGCTTGAAGCGGCTGTCGAGTTCCAGCGCCAGCACCAGGTCCCAGGCGTCGCGGCAGGCGCCGGTCGATCCGGGCACGCAGAAGATGAAGGTCTCGTCCGCCTGACCGGCCAAGGCTCGCGACTGCAGGGTCGAGACGCCCACCGTGCCGGCGCTGGCTTGGTGGAACACCACGGAAAATCCATCCATCTCGCGCCGCAGCAGCGGCCGGACCGCCTCCGGCGTCATGTCTCGCGGCGAGAATCCGGTGCCGCCGGTGGTCAGCACGACATCAACCTCGGGGTCCGCGATCCAGCCCCGCAACATCGCCTGGATCGCCGCCACCTCGTCGCGGACGATGGCGCGGCGGACCAGTCGGTGTCCCGCCGTGGTCAGGCGTTCGGCAAGCAGGGCCCCCGACGTGTCGTCGGCCTCGCCGCGCGTGTCGGAGACCGTCAGCACGGCGATGTTCAGGGGCAGGAAGGGCAGGCGCTCGTCAATTCCGGCCATGGCTGGCGTGGTCTCCAAACGGTTGGCGTCAATCTAAAGTCAGCGAAATGGCGCGGCCGGGTCGCGCCAGCCCGCGAGCGCCAGGGTCTCGACCAGCGCGCCCGCGGCCGCGGCCGGGGCGCCGGGCCGCCGGCGGATCAGAACGTCCGCCCGCCCCAGCGCCGCCTGGCTGCTGGAATCGCGGACGGCGGCGGGCGCGACGCCCGCTTTGGTGGATTGGCCCAGGATGTAGGTCTCCCACTCTCCGCTGGCCTCCAGGCCGCCCGCCAGGGGCTCGCGCCCCCAGGCCATGGCCGTCCGCGGCGGTCTCCCCGCGAGCCCCGCCACCAGCGGGACCAGGAAGAGGCGGGCCGTCACCATCGCGGCGGTGGGATTGCCCGGCAGGCCCAGGACGAGGGTTCGCCCCGCTCGCCCCAGCCACACCGGTTTGCCCGGCCGCAGGGCGACCTTCGAGAAGATCAGCTCCAGGCCCAGCGGCTCGAACATCGTGCGGGCATGGTCGCGGGCGCCCACCGAGGCGCCGCCGGTGACCACGACGAGGTCGGAGACCTCGCAGGCGGCGGCTGCCGCCTGCCTCAGGTCCGGCAGGTCGTCGCGCAGCCGTCGCGGCCGGTCGGCCTCACCGCCGAAAGCCCTGATCATCGCCGCGACCCCCAGCGACACGGTGTCCGGGACCGAGGCCGGCAGGCGCGCTGGGTCTCCCGGCGCGCGCAGTTCGTCGCCGCTGGCCAGGATCGCGACTCTCGGGCGAGGCACGATATCGACGTGGGCGACGTCCGCCGCGGCCGCCGCCACCAGGCGCGGGGCGGTCAGCGTCTGTCCGGCTTCCACGAGCACGTCGCCGGGCCGGAAGTCCGATCCGGCTGCGCGGATGTGACGCTTGTCCGCCGCGCCGGCGCGCAACGTCGCCAGCCAGCCGGTCTGACGCGCATTCTCCTGGATCACCACGCGATCGGCTCCGGCCGGGGTCTGGGCGCCGGTGAAGATTCGCACGCAGGTTCCGGGCGACAGGGCGCCCTCGAAGGGTTGGCCCGCGAACGCCTGGCCGATGACCTTCAGCGTCGCCGCGCCGGCCGCCAGGTCGGCGTCGCGCACGGCGTAACCGTCCATGGCGGCGACGTCCGCAGCCGGCGAGGCCTGCGCGGCGAGCACGGCCCTGGCCAGCACCTGGCCTTCGGCGGCGTCCAGCGGCGTTGCGCGCGGCGCAAGCGGCCGAGCGCAGCGCTCCACCCGCGCCAGGGCGGCGTCGACCGACGCCAAGTGAAGTTCGTCGCCGTGAATCGCGTGCGCGGATATCGGCATGCGGCCTCCCTCAGAAGGGGGCGACTACGCCACGCGACGGCGCCGAGCGTTGACCCAGATCAATCGGTTGAATGACTTGGGGCACGGCCTAATGCGGGAGCGGTCGGGGAGAGTGCTGTCGATCTAGTCGCGACCGGCTTTCTGGGGCTGTCAGGTAAACGCACCCACGCGCCGTCGAAATCGCTGGCATGGCCCGGACTGTCAGGGTGCTCTGTCCCGCCGCCTTGGCGTCGGTGTCGAGCGGGCGACGACCGACAACGGATCGGCCTGGCGATTCAAGCTCATCGCCAAGGCCCTCGCCGACGCCGGAGCCCGTCGCTTCCGCACCAAGCCCTAAAATTCAACAGACCCCACTCCGGCATCGCCGGCCTCACACCCTGGCGGCGTGTGAACAACCTTCTTGGAAACGCCTAGAACACCCCCATCGCCAGGCCCGCGGCCAGGGTCGCGCCGACCTCTTCACAGCGCCTGAGATCGTCCGGGCCGATGGTCTTGGGGGCGGCGATGGCTTCCGGGGTCTGGGCATGGGTGCAGACGATGATCGGCGCGGCGACGGCCTTGAGGCGCCAGCCCGTGGCGATGCGCTCGATCTGGCGCACGGCGTTCTCGCCATCGCTGCCGGCGCAGACCAGGACGGCGTAGGGACGGCCCTGGAGGCGGTCCAGGGCCGGATAGTAGGCGCGGTCGAAGAAGGACTTCATGCGGCCGGAGAGGGCGGCCAGCATCTCCGGGCTCACGAACAGATAGGCGTCGGCGGCCAGGACGTCGTCCGGCGTCGCGTCGTCGGCGTGCAGCAGGCGGCAGGTGACGCCGGGTGCGCTCCCGGCGCCCCCATTCTCGCCTTCGGCGGCGCAGTCAACGGCGCCTTGCGCGGCGGCCCACGCCATCTGGCGCGCGCCGCCGGTGACCGAGTCGTAGACGACGAGCAGGGTCTTCATCCGGCCCCGCCCGTCGTGCGCAGGCGCCTCAGTGCGACGAGCCGGAATTCGGGTCGGGCAGGCCGAGGATGCGCTTGGAGATGATGTTGTTCTGCACTTCGTGGGTGCCGCCGAAGATCGAGAACGCCTTGCCGGCCAGCCAGCCGCGGACTTCCGACAATTCGTCGGCCTTGAACGCGTCGCCTTCCCAACCCAGGCCCTGGGACCCGAAGATCTCGACCAGCAGTTCCGACCGGTCCTGGGCCGACTTCATGGAGACGTTCTTCATGATCGAGGTGGCGGCGCTGACGTTGGCGTTGCCCTTGGCCTCGGCGGCGGCGCGGCGGACGGTGAGCTTCAGCGCCTGTTCCTCCATCTTCTGCAGGGTGATGCGGCCGCGCAGGTCGGAGTCGGCCAGGCGGCCGGTGGAATCGACGCCGATGTAGCGCTTGGCGATGTCGCCCAGGTTCTCGGCCTGGCGCGGGCCGCCCTCGCTGCGATTGCCCATGCCATTGCGCTCATGCTGCAGCAGGCGCTTGGCGATGGCCCAGCCACCGTTGAGCTGGCCCACCAGGTCGTCCTTGGAGGCCTTGGCGTCGGTGAAGAAGGTCTCGCACTGGCCGGAGGCGCCGGAGATCATCTTGATCGGCCGGGCCTCGACGCCGGGCTGGTGCATGGGGATCAGGATGAAGCTGATGCCCTCGTGCTTCTTGGTGTTGTCGGTGCGGCACAGGCAGAAGCACCAGTCGGCGTACTGGGCGCCGGAGGTCCAGATCTTCTGGCCGTTGATCAGCCAGTGGTCGCCCTTGTCCTCGGCCTTGGTCTGCAGGGAGGCGAGGTCCGAGCCCGCGCCCGGCTCGGAGAAGCCCTGGCACCAGCGCAGCTCGCCGCGCACGATGGGCGGCAGGTGACGCTGCTTCTGTTCCTCGGTGCCGTATTCCAGCAGGGTCGAGCCGAACATGCCCGGACCCATGCCCTGGATTGGGTTGCGCGCGCCGATGCGGGCCATTTCCTGGGCCAGGACGCGGGCCTCGGCCGGGCTGAGGCCGCCGCCGCCGTACTGCTTGGGCCAGGTGGGGGTGCCCCAGCCCTTGGCCCCGATCCGCTGGCGCCACAGGTCGGCGTCGGCGGAGGCCGTGCCGCCGCCTTCCATCTGTTCCATGGTCAGCTCGGGCGCGTGGCGCTGCGAGGCTGGGACGTTGGCTTCCAGCCACTCGCGCGCCTCGGCGCGGAAGGCCGCCAGTTCGCTGGATTCAGTTGCGCCGAAATCGGCCATCGAAAATTCCTCCTGAAAAATGTCTCGTTGTTTTTAAGGCGCCATCATCGCCGCGCTCGGCCGCCGGATCAACGGGGTCGTAGTCTGCGCCGGGCCATAGCCAAACCGCATCGACTGATTAGCCAGCCGTCATTTCAACTGGACGGCGAGGAATGGGACTTCTGGCGCTGCGAGAGCGGCCGACGTGGGGCCGCCGCAGGGAGCCAGACCATGCCCGCCAAGGTGAACCGGATGGAATTCGACAAGTCCCAGGTGGGCCAGGTCGTCCTGGTCTTCCAGGGCGGTGGGGCGTTGGGCGCCTACCAGGCCGGCGTCTACCAGGCCCTGCATGAAGCCGGCATCGAGCCGGACTGGGTGATCGGCACCTCGATCGGCGCGATCAACGCCAGCCTCATCGCCGGCAACGCGCCGGAGGATCGGCTGCCCCGCCTGCGCGAGTTCTGGCGGCGGATGAAGCACGGCGCCCTGACCCAGATGGCCGCCAGCCTGCCGGGCTTCGGCGCCCTGGCCGCCAACGGCCTGACCGTGGCCACCGGCCTGCCGGCGTTCTTCCAGCCCAACCCCTGGGCGTTCCTGGGAGCGACCATCACCCTCGGCTCCGAGCTGGCAGGCTACTATTCGACCTCTCCCCTGGAAAAGACGCTCGGCGAGCTGGCGGATCCCGCGCGAATGAACGCCGGCTCGCCGCGCCTGACGGTCGGCGCCGCCAATGTGCAGACCGGCGAGATGCGTTACTTCGACAGCCGCGACACGCCGCTGAGCGTGCGCCATGTGATGGCCTCCGGCGCCCTGCCGCCCGCCTTTCCGGCCGTCCGCATCGACGGCGAGCTCTTTTGGGACGGCGGCATCCTGTCGAACACGCCGGTCGAGGCCGTGTTCGACGACAATCCGCGGCGCAGCGGCCTGGTCTTCGCCGTCCACGTCTGGAGCCCGAGCGGGCCGGAGCCCGATAGCATCGTCAAGGTGCTGAGCCGCCAGAAGGACCTGCAGTACGCCAGCCGGGCGGCCAGCCACATCGCCCGCCAGAAGCAGATCCACCGCCTGCGCCGGATCATCGCGACCCTGGCCCAGGAACTGCCCGAGGACATACGCCGGCGCGGCGACCTGAAGGAGCTGGCCGCCTACGGGTGCCTGACCACCATGCACGTGGTGCGACTGCTGGCGCCGCCGCTGCAGGGCGAAGACCATTCCAAGGATATCGACTTCAGCCCCGAGGGCATCCGCACCCGGTGGGATGCGGGCTATTCGGACACCGTGCGCGTCCTGGCCCAGTCGCCCTGGACCCGCCAGTGCGATCCCACCGAAGGCTTCATCCTGCACGAGGCCGCCGCCGGCCGGATGCTGGAAGACGCCTGACCTCGCCCAAGCCCCCCAAAGGAGACCTCCATGACCAAGACCCCCAAGCGCGCGGCGCGTCGCCGCCGCGCCAACCTGGCGTTCGGCTTCGCCCTGGCCGCCCTGATCGCCGGCGTGATGGCCGCGCGCACGACCACAGCCGAGCCGGCCACGGCGGCGGCGGCCCCGCCCGCCATGGCTTCGGCCGCCGGCGTGATCCGCGTGGCCAGCGCCTATGGCTTCGACGAGACGGTGACGCGCCTGAAAGCCGACATCGCCGCCAAGGGCATCAAGTTCTTCGACGAGATCGACCAGTCACAGCTCGGGGCAGGGGCCAACATCGCGCTTCGGCCCTCCAAGCTGCTCATCTTCGGCAATCCGCCGCTGGGGGTGCAGTTCCTCACCTCCAACCCCTATGCGGGCCTGGACTGGCCGGTGCGGATGCTGGTCATCCAGGACCCGGACGGCAAGGTGTTCGTGGCCTACAGCGACTTCGCCTGGGTGGCCCAGCGCTACGCCATCACCGACCGCGACGCCGCCTTCAAGATGGCGACGGAGGTCTCGGCCTCAATCGCCGGTTCGGTCAGCGGCAAGTCCGGCGGCTAACGCCTCACGCAGATCATCCGCCATCGACGACGCCTGACGGGGCGGCGGTCCGAAAAGGGCCGCCGCCCTTGGCGCGCCGGCACTCCCAACGCCATGTGGGTGGAAACCATAACCTTTCGGCATGAGCGCTCAGGCGCTCCATGCGGCAAGTCAGGGGTCGGCCACGCCGGCGCATCGGGTGACGGCGGCCAACGCGAGGACCGCCGAAATGAACGCCAAGCCGCACATGCTGAAGGGTCTTCTCGCTGCCGCCGCCATCGCCCTGACCGCCGCTGGCGTGGCCCCGAGCGCCAATGCCCGCGAGGCCGAGATCTACACGCCGCTGCTCTCCAACCTGGCGCTGTCCGGCTACGACGCCGTGGCCTATTTCGACCAGGGAAGGCCGATCATGGGCCTGGCCCAGTTCGAGACCGAGTGGAAGGGCGCGAAGTTCCGCTTCGCCAGCGCCGCGCACCTCGCCCGCTTCAAGGCCAATCCCGCCGCCTACGCCCCGCAATACGGCGGCTACTGCGCCTGGGCCGTGTCGCAGGGCCACACGGCCAAGGGCGACCCCAAGGTCTGGAAGCTTGTCGGCGGCAAGCTCTACCTCAACTACGACGCCGCCGTTCAGCAGCGCTGGACCCAGGACATCCCCGGAAACATCAGCCGCGCCGACCGCAACTGGCCGCGGGTGCTGAAGTAGCGCCGCCCCCTGACATCCAGAGACTGGAAAGGACGCCGCCCGTGTCCCGCATCGCCAAGATCATTCCCAACGCCATGGCCGCCTTCATGGCCGTGATCTTCCTCGACTCCCTGCGCTACAAGTTCACCGACCACCCCAAGACGCAGGTGATCTTCGGGCGGCTGAACGACTGGGCCGCGTCGCTAGGCCTTCCGGGGCTGTTCGCCCATACCGGCCTGTTCTCGCAGTACGTCATCGGCTCCATCGAGCTGCTGGCGTCCACCCTGCTGATCGTGGGGATGATCCCGCGACTGCGGCAGCTGCAGGCGGCCGGCGCCCTGGCGGGCCTGTTGGTGATGACCGGGGCGGTGTCGTTCCACCTGTTCACGCCGCTCAGCATCGACCCGAACCACGACGGCGGCGGCCTGTTCGCCGCGGCCTGCGCGAACCTGGTGTTCGCGATCCTGCTGCTGGGCGTCTTCCGCCGGCGCGAGATCGCCGACTTCGCCGGCCGCGTGGCGCGCGTGTTCGCCCCCGCCTGACGCCTCACCCGACAACCGAAGCGAAAACAAAGAGCAAGGGAGAACGCCATGTCAGAAGCCCTGTGGAGTTCCGACTTCCGCTTCGAGGGCCGCCGGGTGACGGTCAAGAAGACCGGAGCCGAGGTCCAGATCGACCGGGAGACTTTGAAAGGGTTTGGCCGCTGGCTGGCCTGGTATGCCCCTGTGCGTCTCAAGGCCCTCGCGAACGATCTCAATCCCACCGCGCCCAGCGTCTGGTTCGCCCCCGACCGGCCGCGGCCCTGGTATCTGGTCTGGGCCGCCGCGGCCTGGTCCGGCGTGCGCATCGCCCGCAGCCCGTCGGAGGCCGACGCGGCCTTCTACTTCGACGACGTGACGCACGGTCGCCCGCCGACGCCGCAGGTGGCCCGGCGTCTGAATTTCGAGTGCCTGGACGTCTCCAAGAGCAAGGTCGCCCAGGTGTTCGAGTCGGTGTTCGGCTATCCCCTGGCCTTGGACCCCCGCGCCGAGACCGGCCTGGTGGTCGAAAAGAGCGAGGCTAACGGCGTCCATGACGGCCAGATCGTGTGCTGTCCCCGCGCGGCCATCCCCTCGCGGGTCTACCAGCGGCTGATCGACAACATCCAGGACGGCGAGGCGGTGGACCTGCGCACGCCGTTCGTGGGCGGGCGGCCTGTGCTGACCTTCATCAAGCGCCGCCCGATGGGCCGCCGGTTCGACAATTTCAATTCCAGTGTCACCCTGGCCCTGCCGGAGGACGTGTTCTCCCGCGAGGAAATCGAAACCCTCAGCGCCTTCGCCCGCGCCATGAAGCTGGACTGGGGCGGGCTCGACATCCTGCGCGACGCCAACGACGGGCGGATTTACGTGGTCGACGTCAACAAGACCGACATGCCGCCCCTGGCGCTGCCGTGGATCGACAAGCTGCGCGCCACCGCCCGCCTGGCGGCGGCGTTCCGCGAGCTGGTGGTCAGCGACTTCGACCCGGATCGGGAGGCCGCGTGATGATCCCCTTCGTCAGGCAGATGCGCTTCGACTACGGCCGCGCCGAACAGGTGTCGCCCCTGATCCGCCGTGTCATCGCCCGCAATCCGGGCCCCTTCACCTACACCGGCACCGGCGTCCACATCGTCGGTCACGGGACGGTGGCGGTGATCGACCCGGGACCGGATATCCAGAGCCACCTGGACGCGATCCTCGCGGCGACGGCGGGCGAGCAAATCTCGCACATCTTCGTCACCCACAGCCACCTGGACCACTCGCCCCTGGCGCGGCCGCTGGCGGCGATCACCGGGGCGACGATCTACGCCGGCGGCGCGCCCGCCCGGCCCTCCGGCGGCGACGACCGGCTGGAGGCGGGCGACGACCTGGGGTTCTCGCCGGATGTGGCCCTGATGGACGGCGCGCGGTTCTTCGGGCCCGGCTGGACGATCAAGGCCATGGCCACGCCTGGCCACACCGCCAATCACTTCGCCTACGCCCTGGCCGAGGAGAACGCCCTGTTCCCGGGCGACTGCGTGATGGGCTGGTCGACCTCGGTGGTCAGTCCGCCCGACGGCGACATGGCCGAGTACATGGCCAGCCTGGAGAAGGTGCGTCGCCGGCGCTTCACCACCCTTTGGCCCGCCCACGGCCCGCCGATCCGCGAGGTCGACGCCTTCCTGGACGCCTACCTGGCCCACCGTCACGCCCGCGAGCGGCAGGTGCTGGAGGCGCTGGAGTCGTTGGGCCCGGCCACGATCCGGCGTCTGGTCCCCATCCTTTATGCTGACGTCGACCGGCGCCTGCACCCGGCGGCGGCCCACTCCACCCTGGCGCACCTGATCAAGCTGGTCCGGGAGGGGCGCGTGACCTGCTCGGGCCTGCCGACCTTCGGCGCCGTCTTCCGCCCCGGCCGCCTGCGCGACGCCGCCTGACCCTTCCCGCCTTTCCAGCCCCAGATCGGACCCCAGCCATGCAGATCACCCTTCCTGAAGCCGCTCCCGCGATCCGCGAACGGCCCCTGGCCGGCAAGACGGCCCTCATCACCGGCTCCACCAGCGGCATCGGGCTCGGCGTCGCCGAGGCCCTGGCCGAGCAGGGCGCGGGGATCGTGCTCAACGGCTTCGGCGATCCGCAGACGATCATGCGCACCCGCGACCGCCTGGCCATGGAGCACGACGTGGAAGTGGCCTATTCGGGCGCCGACCTGTCCGACCCCGCCGCCATCGCCGAGATGATGGCCTATGCGCGCGATGTCCTGGGGCCGGTGGACATCCTGGTGAACAACGCCGGCATCCAGCACGTCTCGCCTATCGGCGACTTCCCCACGGCCAAGTGGGACGCGATCCTGGCGGTGAACCTGTCGAGCGCCTTCCACACCATCCGTGCCGTGCTGCCGGAGATGATGCAACGCGGCTATGGCCGGATCATCAACGTCGCCTCGGCGCACGGCCTGGTCGCCTCGCCGTTCAAAAGCGCCTATGTGGCCGCCAAGCACGGGGTGGTGGGCCTGACCAAGACCGTCGCCCTGGAGGCGGCGACCTGCGGCGTCACCTGTAACGCCATCTGCCCGGGCTATGTCTTCACGCCGCTGGTCGAAAAGCAGATCGAGGAACAGGCCCGCGCCCACGGCATCCCGGCCGACAAGGTGGTCACCGACATCCTGCTGGCCTCGCAGCCCAACAAGCGCTTCGCCACCGTGGAGGAGATCGGCGCCCTGACCGCCTTCCTGGCCAGCCCGGGCGCCGCCTCGATCACCGGCGCGGCCCTGGCGGTGGACGGCGGCTGGACGGCGCACTGACCGGGCCAGACGGCGCGGTCGGTCGCTCTTCGCCCGTTTTGCCGGTCGCCCCCCGACGCGAGTGTAGTAACCTTTACCTTGAGTTGGAGACCTGGGGAGTTCAGGGCGGCCGGCCAGGCCGTCCACCGTGCGAGCAAGGAGACATCCGCCGTGGAAATGCAGCAGGTGCGTTATTTCCTGGCGCTGAGCCGGACGCTCAATTTCACCCGGGCGGCCGAGCAGGCCAACGTCAGCCAGCCGGCCCTCACCCGCGCCATCCAGCAGCTGGAGCACGAGCTGGGCGGGCCGCTGTTCCACCGTGAGCGCAGCCGCACCCATCTCAGCGAACTGGGCCGCATCATGCTGCCCTACTTCGAGACCATCCAGGTCCAGAGCGAGGCCGCGAGAACCCACGCCAAGAGCCTCAAGAAGCTGGAAACGGCGACGCTGAAGATGGGGGTGATGTGCACCATCGGGCCCCAGATCCTGTCGGACCTTTTCCTTCAGTTCGGCGCGGCCCATCCCAATGTGGACCTGGAGGTGCAGGACAGGGCGGCGCACGAGCTTCTGGAAATGCTGTCGTCGGGCCAGCTCGAGATGGCGCTCTTCGGCCTGCCCGAGGGGCCGGACCTGCGCTTCCACAGCCTGCCGCTGTTCAAGGAGCGCTTCGTGGTGGCGGTCCCGCCCGGCCATCGCCTGGCCGCCAAGAACGTGGTCTCCAGCGCCGACCTGCACGACGAGGCCTACGTCAACCGGTCCAATTGCGAGCTCTACGACTACGCCAAGCGCGAGTTCCGCTCGCGCGGGGTCATCCTGCGCAAAGTGTTCTCGTCCGAGCGTGACGACTGGGTGCAGGGCATGATCCGCGCCGGCATGGGCTTCGGCTTCTTTCCGGAGCTTTGCGTCACCGATCCGGGCCTCGTCACCCGACGCCTCGTGGATCCGGAGTTCGTGCGCACCATCATGCTGGTGACGGTCCGCGGTCGCCCGCATTCCCCGGCGGTCGGGGCCTTCGTGCGCCAGGCGCGCACCTTCCCCTGGCCCAAGACCCGGTTCGAGCCGATGCCCGAGGACGACCTGCAGATGGCGCCGATGGGCTCGGACTAGGTGTCGAAGCTATGAAGGTTGTTCACCCGGGATCGGGTTGAGAGAGTGGGGTTGCGAAGCTCCAACCTCTAGCCGGGAGACCCCGGATGAACGTCCATAAGAATGCCCGCCTGACGCC
>Ga0265327_10002644_pt1 | contig 18450 bp, 11 predicted proteins | sample 41621metaG_FD_202089 | JGI IMG/M metagenome (GOLD analysis project Ga0265327, IMG submission 202089) | Rhizosphere microbial communities from Carex aquatilis grown in University of Washington, Seatle, WA, United States - 4-16-21 metaG | ecosystem: Host-associated > Plants > Roots > Rhizosphere...
GCGCCGGGCTGTAAATGTGTAAATTGAGCAAACCGCTGACTGAGATGGGATCGTTATGTGCTATTAAATCGATTATCCAGATTATCAACACAGCGCCGTATCCCAACGCAAATATAATAATTGCAGGCAATTGTCCCCGAGACAACTTTAAGTCAATCAACGAGTATTCTAATTCGTCCTGATATGTTTTTGTTTTATCGTCCATATATTAGTTTCAAAATTAAGGCTTATGCCTTAAGTTTATCAATTTGAATGGGTTGATATATTACAGCTTTTTTTTCTACAGTATTTATGATATTAATAATTTCTTCGGTCATTTTGTCAACCGATTTGAATTGATTAAATGATTCATCTATTTTTCCTTCGTTTTTCAATGCAATTACTGCGTAAATTTGTTCGTTAAGACTTTTGTGCAGTTCCGAAAAACGTTTCATTACTGTTGTGTCTTTTGTGTCTATCATGGCGCTTTCGCGAAACCATGTTCCCAATTCGCAAAAGTCCGGAACTGATAACATACGATATTGAAATTCGCCCAAATCTAACAGAAACGCTTTTAAATAAAGGCGTATTAATCTGTGTCGATGCCGGGCGTAAAAAAAATTGATATCCATGTTAAAATTTCATTTCAAGATTTTAAATTTTCCGGTTAAACAAAAAGCAAATATATTTGATTATTTTGCTATTTCCAAACCTCTTTTTTTAATTGCTAAATATTATTTAACCATTTTGTGTAGAGCTTATCAATTTCATCGTCTCCGTTTTCGTAAGTTCGTAAAACAACTTTCTCGATAACTGTCGTTGAAATTTTCTGGCTCAGTTCTAATTTCTCTTGCCTAAATCGCGCATGTTGCTGGGCTGCTCTTTCGACGTGCGTTTCCCATATTTTGTACATATTATCGATTTCGGCTTTGAGTTGTTTTTTTGCATCGGCATCTTTACGCTGCTGATTTGTTGTTCTGTTCGTTAATTCGTCGTATTTTTTTTCTAAGTTATTGATTATTCCTTTTAACTCCGTTTCCTGATTCAACAATGCTTCGGATTGTCTTTTGACAGCGTCTTCCAGACTCTTTTGCTCTGAAATGTTGTTTGCCAGATATAACACTTTTAAGATACTTCCATATTCGCTTCTTATTGGTGTGTATGAGTTTAATAACCAAATATCTTTTCCGCTTTTTGTTTTTCGTTTGACAATTTCTTTATACGCATTTCCACTACAAACATCTTTCCAAATCTGTTTGAAATTTTCGTATTCTTCCGCAGGGATTAAATTTTCGATATGCAAACTGTATAATTCGTCTTTTGAATATTCGAAAAGCTGATGGAATGCTTCGTTTGCTGCATGACAATTTCCTTCAAAATCAAATTCGGCTTTGATTAATGCGTTATCAATCGCTGTCAACATGCCGCGTAATTCGACTTCGTTTTTGGTTGCCTGTTCTTGCGTAATCATCAATTCTTCCATATTTTGACGCATCACAATTTCTTGTTTTTGCATCTTTTCGGCTTGTTCTCTTATTTCTTCTTCCATTACCTTTTGTTCGGTAATGTTGTTAGCCAGATATAGAATTTTTATTACTTTGCCGTCAATATCGAAAACCGGAGTATAAGAAGTCAGTAACCATATATCTTCACCTGATTTTATTTTGCGTTTAATAGTACCTCTGTGCGAACCGCCATTGCAAACTTTATTCCAGATTTCGTGGAACTGATCGAGTTCGCCGGACGGAACGAGTTTCATTATATTTTTGCCTTGTATTTCATCAAGCGAATAACCCATGGTTTGCTGGTAAATATCATTTGCGACAATCAGGGTGCCATCAATTTCGCATTCGCTCTTCATTAATGTATTGTCGATGGCTGTTAAAATACCTCTTAAATCGGTTTCGCGACGTGCTGTTTCTTCTTGTTTTATTGACAGCGAATCGAGATTTTGACGTAATTCTTCTTCTTGCGACTCGAGTTCTTGTGCCTGCTGCTGCGACTCGGCGAGTAAACGAGTTGTTTTTTCGTTGATACCGGCAATCGAAATCGTGGCGGAAATACTATCGGTCAGTTTTTCGACAAATTCAATCTGATATTTTTCTAAAATAGTTAATGAAGCGACTTCTAAAATACCTAAAATGCTGTTGTGCATTTTGAGTGGAACGACCAACAAACATGCCGGCGCTGATTTCCCAAGTCCGGATGAAATTTTGATATAATTCTGAGGCACATCGTCAACAAAAATAGATTCGCCTTCGATAGCACATGCTCCAATGAGTCCTTCGCCCCACTTGATGCGCTCTTTTGCATTTTTCGATTCGTCGAAAGCAAAACTTGCTAAGATGCTAAAGTATTTGTCATTTTTATTTTCGTCATTTAAAATATATATGCCGCCTTGTGTTGCGCCAAGATAGGCAACCAGATTTTTAATCAGATCGTGCCCAAGTTTATTTATATTGTATGTGCTTTGTTGAAGTAAATTATTGAATTTTGTAAATCCGTTATTAGCCCAGTCGAGTTGGTTTTCGAGCTTTTGCGTTTTTATTTTTTCAATTTCCTCTTTTTTTAGCTTGTCACGAAAACTTAATAGTCCACCGGCAAGTGTGGATTGGTTGTATGCAAGATTTTTAGACGAAATTCCTGTAAATTCATTATCGTACTGACCATTTTCTAAATGCCGAACAAACCGCTGAGCGTATTTAAGATTGTTGACCAGATTGTCAACAACTTCGTTTTCGATTAAATCGGCTTTTACATCTCCGGAATCAAGTAAATAAGTTTTAATTTTGCTATCAAAGGTGGTCATCAGTCGCTCTTTTTCGCGTCGCTTCCGCCGTACGTAATAAATTGTCAAAATAATTATAAACAAAACCAGCAAAATTGTAAATATCTGAAAGATGATTGCCAACAGCATACTCCAATCGCCTGTGCTTTTCAGGTCGTTATTCAAGATACTTAAATCGCGGTTAACTTGCGATACAACCGATTGGATTTTTTCGGTGGTATGCTTGCTTTTTACTGAACTTGAAACCTGCAAAGCAATTTTAATGCCTTGTGTTTTTTTTAGTTCGATGCTGCGGTTTATTTCGTCAATCTTATTTTGTGCCTCGGTACGCAAGTCAACTATGCTTACCTGCAATTCCGGATTGTCAGCTGTAAGAAGTTGTAACTGGTTAAGGTCGTCAAATATCTGAGGTTTAAGAGTGTTATACGTTTCGATGTACGTGTTAATGTTCGAATAAATATATTTGTATTGTTGATTAACTGTATTGTCGATAGTTGAATTAAAGTCGTTGATGTAACTTAGTATTTTATAATTGTGTATGGTTTGAGTGTTAACCAACGTCAGCGTACGCGCAAAATAAAATGATAATAAAATAGAGCCAATAGTTAACATGACCGACATTACAAATGCCACGACGATACTATTGATTCTTTTGATATTGAAAATCATTTTCAAAATATTTTATTACAAATACTATTTGGTTGTGCTAAACTACAAATCTTATACCAACCAAAAGTTTAAAATTTTTCAGAGTGTAAACCTACAATTTTTCGGAAAATTATACAACATTTTATTAAAAGCAAAATATCATTCACATTTTATTTGCATTTATCCGTTTTATTTTTTGCTGACATTTTTTGTACTGTCAAATTTAAAACCCAAATAAAAAAACATAAATATTATTTCATGTAAAGCGCACACTACAACGTTATTTAAGTTTATAATATAAAATTTAAAAAAAATTATAATATTAATTGCAAAAACTTGAAACAAAATTCGTAATTTTACGGTATAAATTTAAAAAGAACATTAGATAATTCAAAAAAAATTGGTTTATTAACAAAAAAATAATAATATTGAAAAAATATTTATTCGAAGTTCGAATTTAAAATTTAGTGTGACAACAACTATCAAATTTATTTGAGTAAATTAAATAATTTAGGCGTGATTTTTGAGTTATTTAAAAATATAAACAATAAGTTTTGAAATATAATATCGCACAAAAGTTTACCAGTTCGAAACATATTAATTTTTAAAATTTTATTAAGAAAATATAAAAAAAATATAGACGATGAAGACCAAATTATGTACAATTTTAGTGGTGGTAGTGTTTGTTTTAAATTTACCTTTATTTGCTCAACTCAAAACAAAAAAAGAGTTAGAATCACTCAAACAATATACCAGCATCGCCGATGCGCTTAGAGAACCTGACAAAGTTTATATACTTGACCTGCTGGGAAGCGAATTAAAAGAATTGCCGGCTGATGTCTTTAAACTGAAAAACTTACAAGTATTATATTTGTACGAAAATCAACTAAAAACTTTACCAAAAGAAATCAGTCAGTTAAAAAATTTGCAGACCATTTATCTCGACGAAAACCAACTGACCACATTACCAAAAGAAATTGGCGATTTACCAAATCTCGAAGTACTTGGATTGCATAAAAATAACATCACCAGTTTGCCACCTGAAATTGGCAAACTCACAAAACTGACAACTTTAATTTTGACGGAAAATAAATTAACAACTTTGCCAATCGAAATCGGGAAACTTGCAAATTTAGAAATGCTCGACATCGCTTACAATCAACTGACAACTTGCCCGAACGAACTGGGCAATTGCAAAAATCTGGCAACTTTATATCTTGCAAATAACAAACTTGCATCACTACCGGCAGGCATTGGCAACCTTTCAAATTTAAAAGAACTTTATTGCGACGAAAATCAAATTGCATTATTGCCACCCAAAATTGCTGACTTAGCAAAAATACAGGTATTTAGTCTGGCAAACAATAATTTATCGGCATTACCAATTGAAATAGGCAAATTATCAAACTTGATAAGTCTATACCTATCCGAAAATAAATTAGCAGCTTTACCCGGCGAAATTGGCAACTTAGGAAGTTTGAAAAACCTTTATTTATCGGGCAACCAGTTAACCAAATTACCCGATGAAATTGGTAACTTGTCGCATCTGCAGGAATTAAATTTATGGAACAATAAATTAAAAGAACTTCCTGCCGAGTTCGACAAACTTCGCGAATTGCAAAACTTAGGCATCGGTGGAAACAGCATAACTATTTTGCCTGTGTTTTCGAACAACGTACAGATATATTAAACATGAACGATTTTTTTTTTATCCTGACTTGGAACTTTAAGTCAGGATTTTTTTTTTTGATTAGCGTTTTAAAAATAAACCGATTTTTGCTTTAATCAAACAAAATCGTATATTTGTGTTAGGCGATTCGATATTCAATTTCAAAATAAATATAAAACAATTACTTAAAAATTAAACGAATATGAAAAAATCACTCTTAGTATTTGCACTTTTGATGTTAAGCGCAATACTTACAAAATCTTTTTCGCAGAACTGCGATTATTATATTCCTTTAAAAGAAGGCAAAGGAATGCAAATGCAATCATTCAGCGCAAAAGATAAATTAACAAGTACAAGCGACATGAAAATTGTCAACGTTACCACCGATGGCACAGGTACTACCGCAACTCTGCATGTTACAAGCACCAACGAAAAAGGCAAAGTACACGAAGGCGAATTTAAAGTTAAATGTACAGGAAGCGGTATCGTTATAGATGCTCAATCGTTTATGGATTCTAAAGCAATACCCGAAATGAAAGATATGGAAGTTAAAATTGAATCAATAGATTTTGAATTGCCTGCAAACCTTTCTGTAGGTACAAACCTTAAAGACGCACAGGTAAAAATGACAATGTCGAAGCAAGGTATGAACTTTATGGAAAACGTTGTTAATTTTGTCAACCGAAAAGTTGCAGGTCAACAAAAAATGACTGTTCCTGCAGGTTCGTTCGAATGTTATAAAATAACTTATGATATTCAATCTGAAGCAAAAACCATGGGAATGCCAACAAAAACAACACTAAAATCTATTGAGTATTTTGCAAAAGGCGTTGGCAACGTCCGTTCCGAAAGATATGACAGTAGCGACAAATTAATGTCATACACAGTTCTGACCAAAATATATTAATACGATATTTCATTAAAATGTAACTCTGACGATTTAGGCAAATGTCAGAGTTTTTTTATCAATTTAAAATTGTGGTCGATGAATGCAATGCCTTTAATAATCGGAGCTGTTTGTATTTTCATCTTAGCATACCGGTATTATTTCGGATTTATTTCGGCAAAAGTTCTGTCGCTTGGCGACAATAAGGAAACTCCATCGAAACGGTTTTTCGACGGACAGAATTTTTATCCGATGAGTAAATGGGTTTTATTCGGACATCACTTTGCTGCGATAGCCGGTGCCGGACCATTGGTTGGACCCGTTCTGGCTGCACAGTTCGGTTATTTTCCCGGATTTCTTTGGATGTTGATTGGTGCGGTCATGGCTGGTTCGGTACACGATATTGTTATACTTGCGGCATCAATAAAACATGATGGAAAATCGCTTGCCGAAATTGCTAAAACCGAAATATCGAAAACGAGTGGAATTACAGCTTCTGTCGCAGTTTTATTAATTATAATTGTTGCATTGGCGGGTTTGGGATTGGTGGTTGTAAATGCGCTTGCCGAAAGTTCCTGGGGAACATTCACAATTGCAGCAACCATTCCGATTGCTTTATTCATGGGTGTATGGATGTTTCAATTTCGTAAAGGTAAAACCGTCGAAGCCACCATTATCGGCGTTACACTTTTATTCTTATCTGTTATTTATGGACGCTATATTCCGGCATCGCCTTATGCGGCGTGGTTTTCGTTCGACCACAAAACATTGACCTTGCTTATTGCCGGTTACGGCTTTGTCGCATCAGTATTGCCGGTTTGGTTATTGCTTTCGCCGCGCGATTATCTCAGTTCGATTATGAAGTTGGGCGTCATAGCATTGCTTGGAATCGGAATAATTATTGTTGCTCCAGATTTAAAAATGCCGGCGTTTACAAAATATATCCACGGTGGCGGACCAATTATTCCCGGAACATTATTTCCGTATTTGTTTATCACCATTGCATGTGGTGCGATTTCAGGATTTCACGCATTGGTAAGTTCGGGTACGACTCCAAAAATGTTATCAAATGAAAAACATATCAGACCAATCGCAGCCGGCGCAATGTTGTCCGAAGGAATTGTCAGCATATTAGCTTTAATAGCAGCAACAAGTCTGTTCCCGTTAGATTATTTTCAAATAAATATACCGGTTGATAAATTTGCAAAAATTCTACCGGAACTGCATGCAATGGGTTTTACACAATCTGACATTCAGCATTTATCGCAACAGGTAGGCGAAAAAATTATTGGACGAACCGGTGGCGCCGTTTCGCTGGCAGTTGGTATGGCACAAATATTCTCAGCAATACCGGGTTTACAAAAACTTATGTCATATTGGTATCATTTTGCAATTATGTTCGAAGCATTGTTTATACTTACTACAATTGACGCTGGCACACGCATTGCCAGATTTTTACTGCAAGAAGCATTCGGCAAAGTATATAAACCATTTGCCCGACCCAATTGGTTGCCGGGTAATTTGGTAGCCAGTTTTCTGGTTGTTTTTGCATGGGGATATTTTATTTATACCGGAAGTGTCGCTACCATCTGGCCCATGTTTGGTACAGCAAACCAATTGCTCGCTACAATAGCGCTGACAGTCGGAACGTCGTTTATAATTAATCGTGGTAAAATAAAATATGCTTGGGTAACAATTATTCCGTTAATATTTGTTGGCATTACAACTGTAACTGCCGGTATTTTAAACATGGTCAATCTGTTTTATCCGCAAATATTTGTCGAAAAAACACAAATTCAGGGTGCAATTAATTTACTGTTGACTGTCATAATACTCGTTTGTGTTTTTGTAATTTTGTTCGACGCAATTCCGAAATGGATAAAAGCGTATAAAGGAATTGAAAATTGAAAATTAATCTGTTCGTTCTATTTTTGACAGCCCGATTAAAAAAATTATCTTTGCAACCTTAAAAGTCAAAAATAAAATGCAGATTGATAATATAGATTTTGGCGACAAACCGATTTTTCTCGCTCCATTGGAAGACGTTACTGATCCGTCATTCCGTCATATTTGCAAACATTTTGGCGCCGACATGGTTTATACCGAATTTGTGCCGTCAGAAGCATTGATACGCAACATAAAAAAAAGTTTTGACAAAATGCGTATTGACGAATGCGAACGTCCCATAGGCATTCAACTTTACGGACATAATATTGATGCAATGGTCGAAAGCGCAAAAATTTCGGCGGCATTTAAACCCGATTTGATTGACATTAATTATGGTTGTCCGGTTAAAAAGATTGCCACACGGGGCGCTGGTGCAGGAATGTTACAAGACATTCCGAAGATGATAAAGATGACCGAAGAAATTGTTAAAGCAACCAATCTGCCTGTTACAGCAAAGACACGTTTAGGTTGGGACGACAAAACTAAATTTATTGTTGACATTGCCGAACGATTGCAAGACGTTGGTATCAAAGCGCTGACAATTCACGGACGGACGCGACAACAACTTTATACCGGTAGCGCAGACTGGACGCTTATTGGCGAAGTGAAAAACAATCCGCGCATGAAAATTCCGGTTATTGGTAATGGCGACGTTGACAGCGATGTGAAAGCAAAAGAAATGTTTGACCGTTACGGCGTCGATGCAATAATGATTGGTCGCGCAACAGTTGGTCGCCCCTGGATTTTTAAAGAAATAAAACATTATTTGCAAACCGGTACGCATCTTGCACCAATGACTATTGAGCAAAAAGTCGATCTGGCTTTACTGCACTTCAAACAATCGCTCGAATGGAAAGGTATTCCGGTTGGTATTTTCGAAATGCGCCGTCATTTGTCAACGTATTTTAAAGCCTTGCCCAATTTCAAAGAAACACGTTTAAAATTAGTAACTTCAATGGAGCCGTCCGAAATTATTGAAACAATCGAAAGCATCAAAATAAAATATGCTGAATAATTAGAACACGGACAACGGCGTCAAACAGATTTTAAACTGAGAAATTAGCATTATAAAATTAAATTGATGTCGATAAAAACAGGCATACTTTATGTTGATGTTTTGTAAATCAACAACTCCCGAATATGCTTAAACGAACTTTATTTTTCACGCAACCTTATCATTTAAGTATCAGGTACGATCAACTTTTAATTACAAAAAAAGAAACCGGCGAAATTAAACAAGTGCCGGTTGAAGACATTGGCTATATCGTTCTTGATGATGCACAAATTACAATCACGCAAAGTGTGGCACAATTATGTGCAGCGCATAATGTAGCAGTTATATTTTGTAACGAACGGCATTTACCTGTCAGCATGATGCTAAATTTGGATGTTAATTATTTGCAGAGCGAAATTTTTGGTGCGCAAATAGCATCAAGCGAACCTTTGAAAAAAAGTTTGTGGAAACAAACCGTCGAAATTAAAATACGCAATCAGGCTGCATTATTAAAAAAATTAGGGAAAGAGTTTGGGGAGTTGCTTGTATATGCTAATAATGTGAAAAGTGGTGATAGCAGTAATATGGAAGGCGTAGCAGCCCGCGTTTATTGGAACAGATTGTTTGGTAACGATTTTGAAATAGAAACTTATGGCGCTGATAATACGGAGAAAAACGAAAATTTTAAGCGCGAACGGTTTGGAAAATTTCCTAATCCGGCGCTCAACTATGGTTATGCTATTTTACGTGCAGCAATTGCAAAAGGTTTAACAGGTTCTGGATTACTTCCGACTTTAGGAATACATCATCATAATCGCTACAATGCCTATTGTCTTGCCGATGATATTATGGAACCTTATCGCCCATTTGTGGACGAAACTGTAATTAATTTAATTCAAGTAATGACTAAAAATCCTGAGCTTTTCCCAACACCCAAAACAAAAGACATAGATGTTGATGAAACAGAAGATAATAAAAATATATTAACTAAGGAAATGAAAGCTGAATTATTGAAAACGCTTACAGTTGATACATTTTTTGATGATGCTACTCGACCTTTAATGGTTGGTGTGAATATTACAACTGCGTCGTTGGCTAAATGTTATACCGGCGAAACACGTAGAATAATATATCCGGAACTACGATAGTACAATTATTAATTGTCAATTGAATAATGAGTAACGAACGTTTAAATGCTTACCGGATTATGTGGCTATTTGTTTTTTTCGATTTACCCGTTGTTACCAAGAAGCAACGCAAGCAAGCGGCACATTTCCGCAAGCAATTGCTCAGTTTTGGTTTTACTATGCTGCAATATTCGGTTTACATACGGCATTGCGCCAGCAGCGAAAGCGCCGATATGCACCTTAAACGTGTACAGCAACAAGTGCCTCCACAAGGGCAGGTAAGTATTTTGCGTGTAACCGACAAACAATATGGCGAAATAATAAATTATTGGGGTTTTACAAAAGCCGAATTGGCACAAGCGCCCCAACAACTCGAAATTTTCTAAAACCAGAATTAAAAAAATGAACAATCCTGACGATTAATGTTCAAAAAAGTCCATTTTTTCAATCCTGTTTTTGTTTTAAAACCATAGTTATCAGAAGGATTTAAACCAACTGTAACTATCATTCCTTTTTACTCATCAAACCACAACTAAATGCTGTGATGCTCTTGTAAAATGAGGTAACTATCATTCCTTTTTACTCATCAAACCACAACTTTCCCCTGTAATGTCCTGAATTAAAGAATGTAACTATCATTCCTTTTTACTCATCAAACCACAACTATACCTAACAACCGTTTTACTATACGGTTGTAACTATCATTCCTTTTTACTCATCAAACCACAACTAATATATTAATTAATATTTATGAAAATGAGTAACTATCATTCCTTTTTACTCATCAAACCACAACTTCGGGGGTAGCTTTTTTTGTACTTTCTGCGTAACTATCATTCCTTTTTACTCATCAAACCACAACTGCTCCATACTGCCGCCGGTTTCTTTAAAAGTAACTATCATTCCTTTTTACTCATCAAACCACAACATATCAATAAATTATATACAGGTAAAAATTGTAACTATCATTCCTTTTTACTCATCAAACCACAACTGTCAATAATGTTGTGTTCGAAAAAAACGTGTAACTATCATTCCTTTTTACTCATCAAACCACAACAACTCATAAATTTTTAGGGCAACATGTTTTGTAACTATCATTCCTTTTTACTCATCAAACCACAACTAATATCTTCTAAATCTGAATAATCATCAAGTAACTATCATTCCTTTTTACTCATCAAACCACAACTGTACGCTGTCCAAATTGCGGAACATACGTGTAACTATCATTCCTTTTTACTCATCAAACCACAACTCCGTATTCACGTCGGTACATTGTCTTAATGTAACTATCATTCCTTTTTACTCATCAAACCACAACTGAGGGACGCTCATTGCAACATTCAATCGGGTAACTATCATTCCTTTTTACTCATCAAACCACAACTCAAATAAGTCCTTATCCAGCAATCCTACAGTAACTATCATTCCTTTTTACTCATCAAACCACAACCTTTAATCGTTGTATATTTATCTTTCAATTGTAACTATCATTCCTTTTTACTCATCAAACCACAACTACACAGTCGCTAACACGAATCCCTGCGCAGTAACTATCATTCCTTTTTACTCATCAAACCACAACTTTGATGGAACAGTATTATCTGCACTTGTTGTAACTATCATTCCTTTTTACTCATCAAACCACAACTAAATACAATTTCAATATATCGCCCTCATAGTAACTATCATTCCTTTTTACTCATCAAACCACAACTACAAGTAACATTTCAGATTAAACAACAATGTAACTATCATTCCTTTTTACTCATCAAACCACAACTGTTTGGACTTCTTGAAGTCAATTTAAACGGTAACTATCATTCCTTTTTACTCATCAAACCACAACTGTTTTGCGACAATTCTTTTTTATGCAATGGTAACTATCATTCCTTTTTACTCATCAAACCACAACTCATGTATAGTTAAAGGATTATTAACTAATGTAACTATCATTCCTTTTTACTCATCAAACCACAACATAAACATATTTTTTATGACAATTTCAACTGTAACTATCATTCCTTTTTACTCATCAAACCACAACCTAGCACCAATTGCTCCACCAACAAGTAAAGTAACTATCATTCCTTTTTACTCATCAAACCACAACGTATATCGATTGTTGTGTTAATTCTGGGATGTAACTATCATTCCTTTTTACTCATCAAACCACAACATCCACGTATTCATGAATAAGAGCTTCACGGTAACTATCATTCCTTTTTACTCATCAAACCACAACTCTGCAAGTGCGAAGGCTAAAAAGTGGGTGGTAACTATCATTCCTTTTTACTCATCAAACCACAACTTTCCTTACGCAATTCTGCGAACTGAGTAGGTAACTATCATTCCTTTTTACTCATCAAACCACAACTTGTCCAACCGTTAGAAATAACAGTTTCAAGTAACTATCATTCCTTTTTACTCATCAAACCACAACTAATGGTGCATTGGGGGTAAATTGTAATACGTAACTATCATTCCTTTTTACTCATCAAACCACAACTTATATTCACACTTGCAAAAATAGTTAATAGTAACTATCATTCCTTTTTACTCATCAAACCACAACACACTTATAATCTCAGCATTTATGACTGAAGTAACTATCATTCCTTTTTACTCATCAAACCACAACCTGCCACTTTGTGAAATGGAATTTCTTTGCGTAACTATCATTCCTTTTTACTCATCAAACCACAACATTATCCTGAATTGGCTTTGCATAGTGCATGTAACTATCATTCCTTTTTACTCATCAAACCACAACTTCGCGGAACGATTGGAGACGTTTCTTTTTGTAACTATCATTCCTTTTTACTCATCAAACCACAACGAGTTTTCGGAAGCTAAAAAGGTAGTCAGGGTAATTATCATTCCTTTTTACTCATCAAACCACAACCGGTGTCATTTACAAGCCAAATGAATGGGAGTAATTATCATTCCTTTTTACTCATCAAACCACAACTATCGTTTACCTTTGTAACCGGCATTTTTTGTAATTATCATTCCTTTTTACTCATCAAACCACAACCCATATCTTTCTGCGTATTGCAAGTAATATGTAACTATCATTCCTTTTTAACATCAAACCACAACTACTACTCGGTTGATTTAAGCAAACTGTCTATTTCTGTTTTTAAAACAGGTATATCTTTACATATAATTTTCCAAATAATATTATAGTCCACACTATCGTAAGCATGAATGACTTTATTTCTCAAATCAACAATTAAACGGGAATAGGATATTGAAATTTCAGGTGCGATTTTTAACAAACGATTCATTGCTTCTCCAATAATTTCCAATTCGCGTTCCACAGCCCGCCTTATTGTTTTATTTTTCAAGAAAGTATTAAAATTACGCTCATATTGTAAATGTTCATCAATTGATTGAATACATTCTTGAATGTCAAAAAGGCATTTCAATATTTCGTCATTCATATATCTTTTTTTTGGTGCGGTTAATTATTTTTATAAAATATGGATTTCTAAGTGTACACTCAGTTATTAAATCAATATCTCTTTTCAAATAGCCACGAAGCGAATCCAATAGCGAAAAATATAAATCGCCATATTCAATTGGCTCAAGTTTATTGTCAAAAGCTATTAGAAAATCAACATCGCTTTGGTTAGTAAACTTTTCAGTACAAATAGAACCGAAGAAATAAGCTTTTTTAACTTTATGTGCAAGAAATATATCTTTTAATTTTCCGGTATTTTCTAATATTTCTAATTGATTCATTGTTTCAATATTTTTCCCAAGCAAATTTACAATCTTTATTTTAAATAATCAATCGTTTTGCATTTTAACTCGTCAAAACAATATGTCAAAGAACTTTGTAATTAAGATTTTTCTATTCCATTCGTTTAATTTTACCGGTTGGCGAAATAGTAAAATCTTTACTTTCAATTGCTGCATTAAATCTTGAATGTAAAAATGTTCTCACGGGCATATATTTTTCATTTGGTTCAAAATCGCCACTCTGCACTTTCAATTCTGGATGTGTTGATGGTCTGGCTTCCCCGTGATGTTTAAGTACGATAGCTCCAAAATCATATTTGTTTTTAATCTGAAATGAACTCAAACCAGTAATAATATACAAACGTTTATTTAATTGAATATTATCCAAATCCCAAATTTCGTCAATATCATTTTCGTATAAAATAACTTTTAGTCCGGGTTTTAAAATCTGATAAAGTTTAAGTTCTGTATTATCTTTAATAATGTAATCACTTAATATATGTACCGGTTTATTTTTTTCAATTTTACTAAACTTCGATAATGTACCTGCTTCGAGATAATTTACAATTTCAAAATCGCGGATTACTTTACCTTTTTTATTAATGCCATTATAAATTCCCATTAAATAATTACTATCGTTTGTTACATTAATAGATTGTTTATAATCTTGTTTTGAAACATCTCTGTGTGTTTTCAGTTTAATTGGATTTGTTACAGATGGTGTAAAGCATCTTACTTTTTTAATTCTTACACCTTTTTCTTTGTTCATCCAAATTTCTTTTTTCAAAATACCGATACCATCATTTTTTACAAATTCTTTAATTTTTTCTTTAACAACATTATCAACAATATTCTCGATATCGCTTGGTTTAAGGTCTTCAACATTTTTTCTAATAACATAACGAATTACATCGTTTTGTTTAATAGCACCGTAAACTGAATCTTTGTGCAACGAACCTCTAACAGTATCGCCTTGCAAATAAACGGGCTGTTTTTCATTTTGCTCATTAACCGTATATTGTATTTTACCACGTTTACGTAATTTCTTTTTGCTTTGCTTGGTTACGTTGTCATCGGTATGATGATATATAAATGTATCGGTTTCGATACTTTGAACATCTTGTACAAAAGTTTCCCAAGGTTTTAAACGAGCAAGCAATTCATGTACTTCTCTTTTGTTGTTATGCTCATCTGCTTGATAAAATTTCGCCAATAAGTCGTATTTTGATTTAGTCATACAGGCAATTGTAATTGCATCAATAGCATGATGTATATGGTTAACCCGTTCTTTTTTCTCATTATATTCCTGTATTCCCCATAGTTTACGAAATGCTGCCGTTGCAGTTCCTTTTACCGGATATACTTTATCGAAAATGGTTTTCAAATAAGCGCGTGCAAATTTGGTCATTATGCGCGTATCATTCAATTGACTGTTTTTAAAACCTTCTTTTACTTCGGTCATTGTAAATCGGTCGTATTTACCTTTCCAATAATCATATTCAAACCGCAAAACATGACGTTGCTGAATTGCTCTATCTTTTGCTTCTTTCGTGCTGGCAGCACGCGATGCTTTTTTTGTATTTTCTATTTTATAATGCAGTTCGCCAATTTTCTTTTGCCAAGATTCAATTCGTGGTAATATTTCTTTATGATTTGATAATTCGGTTGGTATTTTATTCTTTTTTATATCGCGGTTAAATTTATTTTCGCAAAGCGTCAGATTCATTTGCGAATTGTCATACGATAAACTTCGTGGAACAGTATGTTCAATATCGTATTTTGGGTCGGCGCCAATAAATTCAGCAATGCCAATGCTGCCACCGGTATATAAACAAATATGATTTTGTTCTTCCCAAAGTTGATATTTTAAAATTTCGTCTGCCGATGGTTGATAATCTTTACCAAAATGTTCTTTTGTTTTATTTACATATTCCATTCTTTTTTGTTCGTTCTGCCTTTGATATGTTTCAATTGCTTTGCGAACGTTTGCATCGTTTAAATCGCGTGCAAGTTCAATGTTTATTTGCGTTTCAGCATCAATTATATTGTCTTTAATGAGTGCATTTATTAAATAACGTAGTTGATGCAATGTTTTCATTGCAACCGGATTTTTAACAGAAGCCACCAAAGGACTACCTAAATATCGTTTGCCGTCTTTTGGATTTTCTTTTGACGCTTTATACATCTCAACGTCCGATGGATGATATATTTTGCTTATTTCTTTATCAGTTAAGTTAAAAGAAACTTTTAAATATGTTTTTATTTTTTCATCAACTCTATCAATTTTTGCAAACGCATAACTCAATCCATGCGAATTATGCAAACAATTTATAAATTCAGTTGTAATTTCTTTTTCTATACTGTCTTGCTCCTGCTTTGTTTTTCCAGTCCATGTTTTGCCACCATAAAAAGAAATTATTTTGTCAATAATTGCTTTTTTATCTGTTTCGTCCAATTCGTATTTCGAATGAGCATTCGCAAATTCATTTTTATGCCAACCAATTAAATCGTTAACAATTTGTTTTCGAAGTTTATAATCATTGTGCCCTTCGATAATAGTATATAATGTTTCTTTTATTTGTTTTTGATTTTTTAACCAAATTTCTTCACCAACAATATCCGGTATCTTAGCCACGAATGCGGCAAATGTATAGATATAGCCTTCTTCGAGAAATATATTTATTTTCTTAATTGCTTTTAAACTTAGGTTTGCATAACCTTGTTTAATTGGAGTACGCAAAAACAAAGCTGTTTGTGTTGGCGTCAATTTTAATTTTTGTTCGGCAAATTCTTTTAATTTTTCGTTGCTTTCGTAAGTAAAAAGTACATGCCATATATCGTTTATGTTTGCATTACATTCTTTTACTTTGCCTTCTGGATTGATATATTCATATTTAATATTAACCTTTTCCCAATCATTTCCGAATAAATCTTTAAAATATGACGAAACAGGATTACCACTAACACTTGTATGTGCCGGAAAATTTATTAATTTGATTTTGCTATCAGTTTCTTTAATTTTAAGTTCTTTAATAATATCAGCAAACTCGAAACTTGGTTTGCTGCGGCGATAAAATTTGGATTTAATTTTTTCGCGTTCAATTTTATTTAATGGTCGTAAATCAGATTTTTCATTATCGCGCACCTTAATATTATTTATGAAGCACAACATTCTGAATTTTTCAAACTCTGGATGTGAAATGGGGCAACGTGCTTTGCTTGGTTCGAATGTACATTTGCCGACCAATCCCTTTTGCGAGCGTAACGGTCGTTGATAAAAGATTGCTTTGTATAAATCGCTTTTTAATTTTTCAGACAATTCTTGTATGCGACAAATCTCATCAAATTCATGTTTATAATGTTCTTCACGGTGCGTATATTGATTTCTGATACGTTCCCCTTTTTGATAAAGTGTATAGAAATATTGCCCCATTGTTTTGCAACCACTTATTTCAATTTTCTCGGTTAATTCCTGGATTGCTTTTTTAACTGGTCCTAAATTTTCTTTTTTGTTTAATATATTCTCAATAAATTTTCTTTCATCTTCAAATTCAATATTTTTCGATTTAAGTATTTTTTCAATAGCATTTTTAAGTTTTTTTACTTTTTCATCACTTATATCTAAATCTTTGAAATATTGCGTTAATTCGTCATATAATTCAGTATGATTACTTGCCGTTTGTAATCTTTCTTCAATCTGTTGTTTGGTGGTTTCAATTAAATCATCATTTGTTGGCGCTTCCAAACGATTACTTAAAAATCCGCGTCTTTGCGATAAATGATAGAACACGCGGCCTAAATCGAAAGATGAAAGTTTTTTTTCGACAGCTTTTGCTCTGAAAAAATAAGGGTTTTTGTCTTCATGTGTGCGCTGCCAATCCATAAATTCCGGTACAAGTGGATAAACTTTTTTATCTTTCCACAATTGGATTTGTCCCATTTCTAATGGACACATATTATTTTTGATTAGTACTTTCAGCGTATTTATTTTACGCAATTTCCTTCGAAATTTTAATTTACGGGCACTACGAAAGCCAGTTCGTTCTGCTGCTTTTGAACTTTCGACACCTTTTTCAATTTTAACGCCTTCAGAAAAAATGCGTACACCTTTATCAATAATTTGATTATTGTCATTTTGAGTATCAACCAACGCCCACCCTATCGAGTTAGTTCCCAAATCTAAACCAAGTATTTTTGCCATAACGAAAGGTTTTATTTTATTTTCAATTTTTTTAAGTCTTCAAAAGTGCAAAATATATTTGTCAATTCCAAAATAGATTTCTATATTTGTACTAAGAAAAAAATTCCTTTTTATTTCTTATCACAATAAGGCTATATGCCGTAGTTCTAACGAACTTTGCCGCTGCTTAGGTAGCGGCTTTTTTTTGCACAGCTAACATTTGCAAAGTTTAGAAATTGTCAAAGTTTTTGATTGGCCACTCCTGAAACCATATTTAATGCTCATAATACCAATGCTACAATTTGTTTCAGGATATTACAACGTCATAAGGTAAAATTAGCATCCTGCATGTCTATAATTAATCCTCACATAGCAATTTAAGCATCTCACAAGGTAAAATTAGCTCCTCGTATTGCAATATTGAGCCTCATAACAGCATCTTAAACTCTCGTAAAGCCATTTTAGCATCTCGTAAGGTAAAA
>Ga0265327_10002645_pt1 | contig 18449 bp, 13 predicted proteins | sample 41621metaG_FD_202089 | JGI IMG/M metagenome (GOLD analysis project Ga0265327, IMG submission 202089) | Rhizosphere microbial communities from Carex aquatilis grown in University of Washington, Seatle, WA, United States - 4-16-21 metaG | ecosystem: Host-associated > Plants > Roots > Rhizosphere...
CGTCGAGCCCGCCGCAGATCGAGTTCGTGCCGCCGCCGCAGCCGGGCGCGCTCGTGCGCGGGGTCTTCGCGACCCGGACCGTGTGGATCGAGGTGACCGACGTCGACGTCGACGCGGACGGTGGCAGCGCCGTGGTCGGCACGCCGTTCCAGATCACGAAGACCGTGCCCCACTATCCCCCGGCACAGGCGCCGGATGCGTACGCGGAGCGCCTCACCCTGAGGCTCGCGGTCGCGGACGACACCGGCGCGAGCACCGTCATCTCAGGGCTCGGGTTCGCACCCGGCCATCCTCGCTACGTCGGCCTGCTGCCGGCCGACGCCGCGCTCTACGCCGATCCGTCGTCTCCGCCGGTCGCCGGGACGCTCTCCTTCGAAGCCGCGCAGCCGCGCTTCCCGCTCGCCGCGGCCGAGGTCGAGGTCGAGGCGCCGCTGTATCTGCCGCTCGGCGCGACCATCCTTCCCGGCTCGGCGCTTCCGGCGATGCGGCCCGTCGGTCTGAACCGCCTGCGCGACGGGCTCGAGCGGCTCGACGCCTCGCTGTTCCTCGACTCCGCGCTCGCGACGATCGACTCCTGGAGGCTGATCGAGGAGGCGTACTGGGTCGAGTACCAGGCACCCGATCCGCGCCAGCTGCGCGGGATCCACGCGCTCCTCCGCGTGGACGAGGTGACCGTCGTCGCGGCGCCCGACGCCGTGCAGCGCAGCTGGTACCTGGCGCCGGGCGCGCGGATCCACCATCCCGCCGCACCGGAACCCGCCGCAGAGCCCGACTGGGCGGAGTTCCTCGCATGCTCGACGCACGTTCCCGCGACGCCGCTGCTCGAGCAGATCGGAGACGAGGAGGCGGGCGCGTTCACGCTCGCCTGGAGCGAGACCGACGTCGACGGCGCGGCGTACGAGCTGCAGCAGACCGACGCACCCGACGACGACACCTCGGCGGAGACGCTGTACACGGGACCGGGACGCGAGTTCTCCGTGTACGGCCGGCCGCGCGGGTCGACGCTGTACTACCGCGTCCGCGCGCTGAACGGCGGCGAAGCGAGCGGCTGGTCGAACTGGATCGTCGTCCGTACGACGCAGACGACGCGGTGGCTGCTCGACGATCCGTCCGGCTTCGACCCCTCCGAGACGCTCGTTCCCGTGCAGCTCGCGCTGCTGCGCATGTGCGCTGCGCGCGGCGATCTGTTCGCAGTTCTCGCGCTGCCGGAGCACTATCGCGAGCGCGCGGCGATCGCGCACGTGCGAACGCTGAAGACGTCGAGCGGGCGGCCGGCCGGCTCCGAGCCGGACCCGATCTTCTCCTACGGCGCCGTCTACCACCCCTGGCTGTACAGCACCGATCCCAGCAACCCGGGAGCGATCCGGCGAACGCCGCCGGACGGAACCGCCACCGGGGTGATGGCGTCGCGGTCGAGTCGCCGCGGACCGTGGGTCGCGCCGGCGAACGAGCCGCTGCGCGACGTCGTCCAGCTCGACCCGCCGCTCGGCACGGACTGGCTGCAGGCACTGCAGGACGCCCAGGTCAACGTCGTCCGCCACGATCCGGGTGGCTTCCTCTGGCTCGCGGCGGACACGCTGTCGGACGACGACGAACTCCGTCCCATCGGCGTGCGCCGCCTTCTGCAAACGCTTCGCCGCGCCGCGCTGCTGCACGGCGCCGCCTACGCGTTCGAGTCGAACAGCGACACGTTCCGGCGCACGGTGCAGCGAGGCTTCGAGCAGCTGCTCTCGCGCGCGTTCCAGCTCGGCGCGTTCGCGGGCGCGACCGCCGCCGCCGCGTACCAGGTCAACACCGGCTTCCCGCCGAACACGCCGGAGACGGTTGATGACGGCCTGCTGATCGTCGAGCTGAAGGTCGCGCCGTCGCGGCCGCTCACATTCCTTACCGTCCGCCTCGTCCGCACGGGTGAGGGATCGCTCCAGGTGGAGACCCGCTGATGTCCAGCTCCGAATCCGAGCTGTCGGGCTATCCGTTCACCGCGTTCCGGTTCTCGATCGAGCTGACCGTCGACGGCGGCGCGCCGTTCTGCAACGCGTCGTTCGCCGAGTGCGACGGGCTCGAGATGAACCAGGAGGTCAAGACGATCCGCGAAGGCGGCAACAACGGAGTCCAGGTGCGTCTCGCGGGCGCGACGACATACGGGACGATGACGCTGAAGCGCGGGCTGACCGCGAGCTTCGACCTCTGGGACTGGTTCGAACAGTCGATCTCCGACACGTCGGTGCGTGCGGACGCGGCGGTCGTGCTGCTCGCGCCCGATTCGACGGAGCGCGTGCGCTGGGTGCTGCACGGCTGCCTGCCCATGAAGCTGAAGGCTCCGCCGCTCAACGCGAAGGACGGCATGGTCGCCGTCGAGGAGCTGCAGGTCGCGTACCAGTCGCTGAAACTGCAGAGCCCGGGAGGTGGATAGTGCCTGATCCCGCCACCAACCTCGAGAAGGCCGAGCTCCGGCAGCTCGACTCGAACTTCGAGAACGAGGTCGAGCAGGACACGTGGTGCACGGTCCAGTTCAACCCGGAGTCGCTGAAGGTGAGCTTCGCAAACCAGCTCGTGCAGCCGTCGGGCGCGGGCGACCAGCGCGGCACGCCGGCGCGGCAGTTCGTCGGCGCGGGCACGACGAAGCTCGCGCTGACGCTCTGGTTCGACGTCGGCTCGCCGCAACCGCCGGGCGGCGACTCGGTCGACGACGTGCGCAAGCTGACGCAGAAGGTCGCGTACTTCATCACGCCGAAGCCGGTGCAGGGCCAGCCCGACAAGTTCGTCCCGCCCGCGGTCCGCTTCGTCTGGGGCTCGTTCCAGTTCGACGGGCTGATGGATGCACTGGAGGAGACGCTCGAGCTGTTCTCCCCGCAGGGGAAGCCGCTGCGCTCGAGCCTCGGCGTCTCCGTCTCGCAGCAGAAGATCCAGTTCGCTTTCCGCGACACCGGAGCAGGCGGAGCCTCCGGCGGTTCCGGCGGCCCGTCGACTCCCGGAACGCAGCCGCTCGCGCAGGCGCCCGCCGGCTCGACCGTGCAGGGGCTCGCGGACGCCGCCGGGAAGGGCGACTGGCAGTCGATCGCAGCGGGGAACGGGATCGAGAACCCGCGGCTGCTCTCGCCGGGAGCGCTGCTCGATCTCAATGCCGAGGCGCCGTCGCTCGGCGTCTCGATCGGCGTCGACGGCGGGGTCGGGATCGCAGTCGCGTCGCCGCAGATCTCGACGCCGCAGGTGTCCGTCTCCATCGGGATCGGAGGCTGAGCCGTGGCCGTCCAGATCTCCGAGCTCGAGGTCGTGCCCAACCGGCCCGCCGACCCGCAGCAGCCGCAGCAGCAGCAGGGGCAGCAGCACGCGGCCTCGCCCGAGCAGGCGCAGGAGGTTGCGCGCACCGTCGCGCTGCTCCGCGCCCGCGACCTCCGACTCCACGCCGACTGATGGCCGACGCACCCGCACTCCAACCCTCGCGCCCGACGATCTCCATCGACGGCACCGAGTCGTCGACGCTCGCCGGCGGGCTCCTCGGCCTGCGCGTGCGCACGGACGTGCACGGGCTCTCGAACTGCGAGGCGGAGTTCGGCAACTGGGGGCCGAAGGGCGACGCATCCGACTTCCTCTTCTTCGACCGTCAGCTGCTCGATTTCGGCAAGGAGCTGAAGATCATGCTCGGGACGACAGCGCTCTTCGTCGGAAAGATCACGGCGCTCGAGGCCCGCTATCCGGAGGGCAACTCGCCGTCGCTCGTCGTCCTCGCCGAGGACCGGTTCCAGGACCTGCGCATGACGCGTCGGACGCGCTCGTTCGCCGACGTCTCCGACTCGGATGTCTTCTCGCAGATCGCCGGCGACCACGGACTCACGCCCGACGTCGGCGTCACCGGCCCGACGTACAAGGTGCTCACGCAGGTGAACCAGAGCGATCTCGCGTTCATGCGCGAGCGCGCGCGGGCGCTCGACGCGGAGCTCTGGGTGACGGACTCGAAACTGAGCGTGCAGCCGCGGTCGAGCCGCGGCGGCTCGCCGGTGACGCTGACCTACGGGAAGGAACTGCGCGAGTTCCGCGTCCTCGCCGACCTCGCGGAGCAGGCGACGAGCTTCGAGGTGACGGGCTGGGACGTCTCGGGCAAGCAGGCACTCAACGAGCAGGCGGACGACTCCGTCGTCAGCAGCGAGCTGAAGGGCGGGGACAGCGGCCCGAGCATCCTCAAATCGGCGTTCGGCGACCGCAAGGACACGCTCGCGAACTCCGTGCCGCAGACGAGCGACGAGGCGCACGCCCGCGCGGAAGCGGTGCTGAAGCGCCGCGCGCGCCGCTTCCTCGTCGGCCGCGGCACGTCGGAGACGAAGCCCGAGCTGCAGGTCGGCGCGACGGTGACGCTCGCCGGCGTCGGGCCGTTGTTCGAGGGCGACTTCTACCTCGCCGCCACCGAGGTCGTGTTCGACGGCGCGAAGGGCCTGCGCACCGAGCTCGAGCTGGAACGGCCCGGACTGGGGAAGGCGGCATGACGCTGCTCGACCAACTCGCCGTCGCCGACGCGAGGCACCGCGCACCAGGCGCGCGCTGGTACGGCGTCTACCCGGCGATCGTCAAGGACATCGCCGACCCGGACGGCCAGGGACGCGTGCAGGTGTCGCTGCCGTGGGTGCCGGACACCGACGGCGGCAGCTACGAGGTCTGGGCGCGGCTCGGGACGATGATGGGCGGCTCGAACCGCGGCACGTGGTTCATCCCCGACAAGGACGACGAGGTCGTCGTCGGGTTCGAGGGCGGCGACCCGCGGCGCCCGTACGTGCTCGGCGGTCTGTGGAACGGCTCCGACTCGCCGCCCGAGTCGATGGACGGCAGCGGCAACAACTACAAGAAGGTCGTCTGCTCGCGGAACGGCGTGAAGATCACGCTCGACGACACCGACGGGCAGGAGCAGCTGATCCTCGAGACGCCGGGCGGCCAGAAGGTGACGCTGAAGGACGGGGCGAGCTCGGTGACGATCGAGGACGCGAACGGGAACTCGGTGAAGCTCGAGTCGGCCGGAATCACCGTCACCGCGTCGGCGAAGGTGACCGTGAACGCGTCGACGGCGGAGATCTCGGCCGGGATGCTCACCGTCAACGCCGGCATGTCGAAGTTCAGCGGCGTCGTCCAGGCCGACACGGTGATCGCGAACGCCGTCGTCAGCTCGTCGTACACGCCGGGCGCGGGGAACATCTGGTGAGCGCGCACGTCGTCCAGTGGGTGACCGCGTCTCCGCTCTGGCCGGACACGCTGGCGATCGACGAGAGCGACAGCCGCGAGACGACGATGCAGAAGCCTGCGCTGCTCCGCTTCGAGCGCGACTCGTTCATGGCCGACGTGGCGAAGCAGCTCGAGACCGACCCCACGTCGTTGCAGGGCAACGTCGCGACGCCCATCACGTACCGCCTGCCGTCGCCGGGCGAGACCGAGCCGCCGCCGCCGCCGGAGCTGAAGCTCTACCAGGCCGTCCACGGCCACTTCTATCTCGTCGCTGCGACGCTCGCCTGCCGCCTCCCGGGCCTGCCGGAGCACGAGGTCGCGACCGCCGCGAAGGAGACCGTCCGCTTCGTCGTCCGCAAGGTCAGCACCACCGACCCGAGCGCGGAATGGGCGTGGGTCGACGATCCGGCCGCCCCGAAGGGGAAGAGCTGGCTCGCGCTGGACGCGTCGGAAACGGGAGCCATCGCCGATGACGAGGACCTGCTCCCGCTGTTCCCGGTCCGCTATCCGACCGACGGGCGGACGCGGACGCTGTTCGTCGGGCTCGTCCCGACGGCGAGCGCGGACGCGTTCAGGGCGGCCGGGCCGCTGGCGCCGGACTCTCCGCTCGCCGGCTCGACCACCGGTGCGGGCGCCGTCACCGGCGATCCACGGGCGGCCGCGCTCACCGCGAAGGTGACGAACCCGCTGCGCATGCTGATCGCCACCGTGACGGACGCGCCGAAGGCGCCCGCCGACCAGAAGGACGCGATCGAACAGGCGATGGCCGACCAGCAGGTCGAGGCGTCGCGCTTCCTCCTGCTCGACTTCGCCGAGTTCCTCCACGACAACCTCGGCTGGTTCGCGAGCGACACGTGGACGGGCCCGACCGACACGAAGGGGCTGACGCTCTGGGGTCAGCTCGCCACGGCGGCGGTGACCGGCGGCCCGACGGCGGGACCGACGACCTGGCGCACCGCGCTCGCGGCCGCGTGGAAGGACCGGCTGAAGCTCAGCGGCGACGACGACACGGGCACGCTCACGGTCCCGGAGCTCAACCTCCGCGTGCCCGGCATTCAGCCGGACACGCTCGACACGATCGTCGCTACGGCGCTCCCGACGCTGACCCCGCCGGACTTGACGACGAACGCAGTCTCGATCCAGGGCGACGTCGCCGAGCCGCCGATCATGCCGAAGATCGACGCGCAGGGCTCGACGCTCTACGTCATCCGCTGCGTCTACCAGCGCCCCGAGTGCGGCGCGCTCTGCCCCGACGTGGTCAGTGCGCGTTCCGACGAGTTCAAGATCGCGAGCTTCTTCGACCTGGACGCGCCGTCGCGCTCGATCGTCATCTCGATGCCGGTCGACACGAGCCTGAAGGACCTGCGGAAGCTGCGCAAGAACGTCAGCTTCCTCCTCTCCAACGAGCTGCGGCAGCAGATGAACCGCGTCACGGGCCTGCAGGACGCGCTCGACGGGAGCTTCACGGACGGCGGGGGTCTCCAGCTCGGGATGATCTGCTCGTTCTCGATCCCGATCATCACGATCTGCGCGCTGATCGTGCTGATGATCTTCATCAACCTGCTGAACATCGTCTTCTGGTGGATGCCCTTCCTGAAGATCTGCTTCCCGATCCCGGTGAAGGCGAAGTGATGGACGCTGGGACGATCCTCGGCCGGGGCATCTCCTTCCCGCCGCGCGTCGGCTCCGACGGGCGCTTTGTCTGGTCGACCGGCGACGACAACATCCGCGACGCGATCCGCATCATCCTCGGCACCGAGCGCAACGAGCGGCTGCGGCTGCCGGAGTTCGGAGCGGGTCTCGGCCGCTTCCTGTTCGAGCCGAACACGGTGGCCACGCAGCACCGGCTCGAGGACCGGATCCTCAAGGCGCTCGCCGCGTGGGAACCGCGCATCTCCGTCGAGTCCGTCGACGTCACGGACGATCCCGACGATCCGGAAGCGGCGGTCGCCACCATCTCGTACAAGCTCGTCGCGACGCAGGTGCGCGACCGGATCACCGTCACGGTGGCACTGGCGGCATGAGCGCGGCGACCCCCACTCCGACGCTCGACACGCGGACGTACCAGGACCTCGTCGACGAGGCGCTCGCGCGTGTCCCGATCCACAACCCGGAGTGGACGAACTTCAACCGGAGCGATCCGGGCGTCACGCTGATCGAGCTCTTCGCGTTCCTCACCGAGAGCCTGCTCTACCGCACGAACCAGATCCCGGAACGGAACCGGCTCGCGTTCCTCTCGCTGCTCGGCGTCCCGCTCCAGCCCGCGTCGTCGGCCCAAGGAATCGTCACGCTCTCGAACGACAGCGGGCCGCAGCAGACGATCACGCTGCACAGCGACCTCGAGGTGCGCGCGGGCCAGGTGCCGTTCCGAAGCGAGATCGGACTCGACATCCTCCCAGTCGAGGCGCGCGTGTACTGCAAGGTGCCGACCGACGCGTCGCAGCAGCTGAAGGACTACTACGCGGCGCTGTACGCGTCGTACACCGGCGGCGCGAAGCCCGACGCGTCGGCGCTGCAGCTCTACCAGACGACGCCGCTGCCGCAGGCCGGGGTCGACCTGGCGACGACCTCCGACCGCTCGCTGTGGATCGCGTTGCTGCTGCGCAAGGTCGACGGGACCGGCGACGCCGCGCTCGCGGCCGCGCGCGCCGCGCTCGCCGGCAAGACGCTGAGCCTCGGCATCGCGCCGATCCTCGACGACCCGGATGCGCAGCTCTCGCCGCTCGGCCGCTCCGTGTCGGCGACACAGGGCCACCTGCTCTACCAGCTGCCGGCGGTGCCGTCCTCCGGATCGCTCGGCGCGACGGCGGACACGCGCGTCCCGGCGTACCGCTCGCTCGACCCGAGGGCGACCGTCAACGTCCTCGACACGCCGGGGATCGTTCAGCTGACGCTGCCGGACGAGAGCGGTCTCGGCCTCTGGCTCGACGTCGACCCACTCGAGGCCGGCGTCGGCGACCTCCCGCCCGCGCTCGACGACACGACGCTCGCCGCGCGCGTGATCACGTGGCTGCGGATCCAGACTGCGAGCGGTACGGCGAAGCTCCTGTGGGCCGGCGTCAACGCGGTCAACGTCACCCAGCAGGCGCGCGTGGTCAACGAGGTGGAGCCGAACGGCACGGGCGCGCCGGACCAGGTTCTGCGGCTCGCGCACACGCAGATCCTCACGGACACGATCGCGCTCACCATCGACGGTGACGCGTGGACGCGCATCGACGATCTCTACACGGCGGGGCCCGAGGTTCCCGTTCCCGACTTCCGGCTGCCCCCGGGCGCGCAGCAGCCGCCGCTGAAGGACCCGCACGTCTACACGGTCGACCCCGCGTCCGGCGTCGTCACCTTCGGCGACGGTCTGCACGGCATGCGACCGCCCGCGGGTTCGCGCATTCGCGCGAGCTACGCGTACGGCAGCGGAGCGGACGGCAACGTCGGCGCCGGCGCGATCGCGTCGAGCCCGGCGCTTCCCGCCGGCGTCAAGGTGACGAACCCGGTGCGAACCTGGGGCGGCGCCGCGGCCGAGAGCGTCGACGAGGGCCAGAAGCAGATCGCGCGGTACCTCCAGCACCGCGACCGCGTCGTCACTGCAGACGACTTCGACCGGATCGTCCGCCGCAGCCCCGGGATCGAGATCGGCCGCGTCGACGTCATCCCCGCGTTCAGCCCGGAGCTCGCGCCGAGCGCCGCCGGCGATGCCGCCGGCGCGGTGACGCTGATGGTCATCCCGAAGAACGACCCGGCGCATCCCGGCGCGCCGCAGCCGGACCAGCCGTTCCTCGACGCGATCTGCGACTACATCGACCCGCGGCGGCTCGTGACGACGGAGGTTTTTCTCCGCGGGCCGACGTACAAGGGCATCTGGATCTCCGTCGGCTTCGATCCGGTCGCGGGGCAGAGCGTCGCCGACGTGCGCGACGCGATCAAAGCGACGTTGCTCGCGTTCCTGGCGCCGCTGCCGCAGGACCCGGCGAGCCCGACCGCCGACATGAGCTTCGCGCACGCGGCGACGGGCTGGCCGCGGCTGAAGTCGGTCGTGCCGCTCGAGCTGCTCGCCGTCGCCAGCCGCGTCCCCGGCGTCGACCTCGTCCGGCCGGTGCTCGTCGTCGAGGACGCCGCGACCACCTCCGTGAGCGGCAGCGATCCAATCTCGATGAACGGTCTCGAGCTCCCGCTCGTCGTCGGCATCTCGGTGCTCGACGGCGATCCGCTGCCGCTCGACCAGCTTCGCGGCTCGGGGCCGTCGCCGACCGCGCAACCGAAGACCGTCGTCCCCGTCCCGATCGTCCCGGACACCTGCTGATGGACGTCAACGGCACCCGCTTCAAGCTCCTGCTCGGCTGCGACGACTGGTCGGCGTGCACGGACGACGCCGGCCGCGTGTACGAGCGCCTCTGGAAGGGCTCCGTCTTCGGCAGCAAGCCGTTGCTCGCGTGGGACCGGTCGGCGGACGAGCTCACGCTCCGGCCGGAGGTCTTCGAGTTCCCCGCCGGGAGCCTCGACCGGCCGCCGCGGCTCGTCGACCGGCGCGGCGCCGGCGCCGACGTCTACGGCAACTGGTACTGGATCGGCCCGGACGCGCGGACGATCCTCGTCGAGCTCGCCGGCGACGGCTCGACCGCGCAGTTCTGGCCGGGCCGCGGCGACTGCGCGCCGGCCCCCGTGCGGGTCGGCGTCTTCGGGCCGGTCGAGCCGGCGCCCGCGGCGCCGCCCGCGCTCGCGTACGCGGGCGCGGCGGTGACGGAGGACCACTTCCTCGTCGTCGGGACGATCGACCCGCCCGGCCTGCTCGTCTTCGACCTCGTCACCGGCGGACCGCCGTCGACGCTGCCGTGGCCGCTCGATGCCGCGTTCCGGCCGTTCGACATCGCGCGGCGGCCGGGCGGCGGCGTGTTCGTGCTCGACACCGGAACCGACGGCGAGAACCGCGTGTGGGAGCTCGACCGGAGCTTCCACGTCGTCGCCGCCGCGCAGCCGGCGCCGGAGTCGCCTCCCGGCGGGTCGTTCGAGCCGGCCGGCGGAGGCGCAGGCGCTGCGCCCGCAACACGCGTGCCCGCTGTCGAGGCGACGCCGGTGGAAGGCGACCCGATCGCCGTCGAGGCGCTGCCGGACGGCGGCTTCCTCGTGCTCGACCGCAACGAGGCCGGCGGCCACTCGCTCGTGTGGCAGTACGCGGACGGCGCAGCCGTGGGGAGTCCCGCTCCCGTCGCGGACGCGCTCTCCGGGCTCGAGGTGGTCGGCCACGACCTGGCATTCGCCGACGACACGGTCTTCGTCGTCGACCGGGGCGGGAACCAGGCGTACGCGTTCACGCTCACGCTCGGCGACGGCGGGCCGGAGCTCGACCTCGTCCCGTCGTACTTCCCGATGCGGCTGTTCGGCGGCAAGGGACTCGTCACCGCGCCGGCCGCGAAGGCGGGAACGCTGCGGCAGCCGGAGTACGGACCGTGCGACCAGCCCCTTTCGGCGACGGCCGCGGCGCCGCACGAGCAGCCCTGGTACGACTTCGGCGACGGCTGGATCCCGCTCGTCGCGCAGCCGCGCTCGCGCTACGTCGAGTCCGGCGCAGCCGTGACGCCGGTGCTCGACGGCGGCGAGCCGGGCTGCGTCTGGCACCGCCTGACCTTCGACGTGGTCATGCCGCCGGACACCTCGCTCGCCGTCTGGACGATGGCGGCCGACGACGAGAACGCGCTCGCGGCGGCGGAATGGAGCCCCGAGCCGGCGCCGATCGCACGTCGCACCGGCGCGGAGGTGCCGTTCGTCCCGCTCGGTACGTACCAGACGGTCGAGCTGCTGTTCCAGCACGCGGTGGGGCGCTACCTGCGGATCCGGGTCGAGCTCGACGGCGACGGCCGCTCGTCCCCGCGCGTGCGCGCGATGCGCGCGTGGTTCCCGCGCTTCTCGTATCTCCAGCACTACCTGCCGGGTGTGTATCGGCAGGACCCGGACTCGAGCTCGTTCCTCGACCGCTACCTCGCGAACGTCGAGGGGATGTCGACGGCGCTCGAGGACACGATCGCAGCGGCGCAGGTGCTGATGCACCCACAGACCGTTCCGGCGGACTGGCTGGACTGGCTGGCGTCGTGGTTCGACCTCGCGCTCGACCCGATGTGGGACGAAGCGCGACGGCGGCTGTTCCTCGCCAACGCGATGCAGTTCTTCGCGGCGCGCGGGACGATGCGCGGCGTCGAGATCGCGCTCCGGTTCGTGCTCGACAAGTGCGTCGACGCGACCGTGTATACGGACACGCGGCCGCCCGCGCTGGCAACGGCGCGCATCGTCGAGTCCTTCCGGACGCGGCAGACGCCGGGCGTCGTCTTCGGCGACCCGACCGACCTCGAGCCGCTCCGGCTCGTCACCACCGCCGCGGTGTGGCGTCCGGACCAGGGCGGCGAGGCGCTCGCCGCCGGCTACGCGGCGTTCCTCGAGTCGCAGGGGCTCGACGCTGCGACGTACCCGATCGCCGACCCGGGCGGAGACGAGAGTGCGGCGTGGCAGCAGTTCTCGCAGGCCGCGCTCGGCTTCGTGCCGGTGGTCCCCGACGCGGCGGTGTGGCAGGACTTCCTCACGCGCCGGTACGCGAGCACGGGCGCGGTGGCGACCGCCTACAAGCTCGGCGGCGCGGCCGCCGACTTCACCGACGTCGATCCGCCGCTGACGCTGCCCGCGGACGGTCCGGCGCTGCTCGACTGGTTCCAGTTCCAGTCCGTCGTCCTGCCGATGCGCCGGAAGGCGCACCGCTTCACGGTGCTCCTCCCCTGGCCGATGCACGTGCTCGACAGCTCGGGCACGGAGCTCGACCACGTCCGGCTCCAGGATCTGGCGAGGCGCATCGTCGACGTGCAGAAGCCGGCGCACACGCTCTTCGACGTCAAGTTCTTCTGGGCGGCATTCCGCATCGGCGAGGCGCGTCTCGGCGACGACACGCTGCTCGCAAGCGGCAGCCGTGTTCCCGAGCTCGTCGAGCCTGCGGTGCTCGGCCGCGACTACGTCGGCACGACGACGCTCGCCGGCCCGGTCGCGGGCGACGCGATCGTCCGCAACCCGCCCGTATCACCTTCCACTTCAGCAACGGACACCGCCGAGGAGGCGCCATGACCAGCTTCGCCCCGTCCGCGCTGCCGCAGGTCGCGCCGCCGGATCCCACGAAGCACGTCAACTACTCGCTCGGGATGGTGCTCGGCGTCGACGACTTCACGCAGGAGTTCGCGTATCTCTCCGGGCACGACAACCGGGTCGTCCGCGACCTGATCGGCTACGGCGTCGTCGCGGGCCTGCACGTCACCGTCGACGTCGACGCCGAACGCGGGCCGCGCGTGCAGGTCGCGCCCGGCGAGGCCGTCACGCCGTCGGGCCGGCTCGTCTGCGTGTCGCCGGCGCAGTGCGCGTATCTCAACGCCTGGCTCGAGGCCAACCTGCAGCAGGTCGAGGCGCTCGGATCACCGCCGCCGTCGACGGTGCAGCTCGCCGTCGTCGCCTGCTACCGCGAGTGCCCGACGGACGACGTGCCGATCCCGGGCGAGCCCTGCCTGAGCGACTCGGAGCTGATGGCTCCGTCCCGTCTGACCGAGAGCTTCTCGCTCGAGCTGCGGCTCGCGCCCGTCGCGCAGCTCGAGGAGGACGCCGTGCGCGACTTCGTCGCGTGGGTGCGGGCTCTCCCCGTCGTCGACGGGCCGGGACCCGGCATCGACGTGTTCCTCGAGTCGCTCCGCACCGCGGCCGACCTCGAAGGGTCGCCGCCCGCGTCGCCGCCCGGGCTCATCGACTTCCTGCTCGGCTCTCCGCCGGACGGCATCGCCATCCCGCGGGACGACTCGGCCGAGTACATCCGCGCGCTCTTCCGCTTCTGGGTCGAGGAGCTGCGGCCGCTGGTCCGGTCAGCGGCCGGCGCCGAGTGCGGCTGCGGCGCGGGCGGTGTCGGCGAGCTCGACGCTGACGCCGACTGCGTCACGCTCGCCGAGCTCGAGGTGCCGATCGCGGAGGACGGCATCTCCGGCGCGTTCGTCGTCGCCGACACGCCCGACGTGATCGTCGACGACTCGACGCGGCCGACGCTCCTGCACCTGCGCATGCTGCAGGAGCTCGTGCTCGCGGCCGCGGCACCGCAGTCGCTCGTCGTCGAGGGCCGCGTCGAGGCCGACGGCACGCTCAGCGCCGCCGCGGGCGGGCTCACCGCCACGGGGCTCGGAAAGACCGGCGTCTACCTGATCGACTTCCCGGGCTTCGACGACTCCGCCGAGCGGGTCGTCCTCGGGCAGACGGACAGCACGTACAAGGCGCCGAAGGGGCCGAGCACCTTCGAGGTGATCCCGACCGACGACGCCGACCTCGCGTCCGACATCGGCGGTCCGCCCGGCGAGGGCGTCGTCGTCCGCGCATTGCAGGGCGACGGAAAGACCGCCGCCGGCTTCTCGGTGCGCGTCGAGCAGCTGGGAGCGGCGTCGTGACGACGCAGTCGCTCGACCAGCCGTTCGTCGCCACCACGGCGCTCCGCTCCGTCAACTTCTTCAACGGACGGCTGCTCACCGGCGACGACCTCAGCCGCGAGCAGGCGACGCAGCTCGCGCGGCTCGCGCGGCTCGGCCGGGCCGAAGGCGACGGGATCGCGTGGGGCTTCAGGGTCGAGAGGCAGTCGGCGCTGTCGACGAAGACGCATCCCGTGGTCACGGTGACGGCCGGACTCGCCGTGAGCCGGGCCGGGTCGGCGATCGAGCTCCCCGCCGACATCGACGTCGCGCTGTACCGCGACGCGAGCGCCGCTCCTGCCGGGGCCGAGCCGGGCAACCTCTTCGCCGACTGCCAGCTCGACGCGCCCGGCACGTACACCGCCGGCGCCGGCGTCTACCTGCTCACCGTCGCGCCCGGCGAGCAGGCCGAGGGACGCGCACAGGTGAACGGGCTCGGCAACGACGACGCGTCGTGCAACGTCGCGCTCGAGGCGGAAGCGCTCGCGTTCCGGTTGATCCGCCTCTCCATCCCGCACGACGAGCTCGTCGACAAGGCGCTGTTGCGCAACCGGATCGCCTACCAGTGCTTCGGCACGGACGCGATCGCCGGCGCCGTCGCCGATCCTTTCGGGACGCCGGTGACGAGCTACGGCCTGCTCGACACGCTGCGCACGCAGACGCTGAGCAACGACGAGGTCCCGCTCGCGGTGTTCGGCTGGTCGATCGACGACGGCATCCAGTTCATCGACCTCTGGTCGGTGCGGCGCCGCATCACCCCGCGGTCGAACGAAGGAGACTGGGCGAGCCTCGTCTCCGCGCGGTTGCGTGCCGAGGGCGAGGCGCGGTTCCTCCAGTTCCAGCAGCAGATCGCGGCCCTCTCCGCGCCCGCCGCGAACCCGATCGCGCTGCACGCGACCGCCGCATTCGAGCACCTCCCGCCCGTCGGCATCCTTCCGCTGGCGACGTCGCGCTGGCCGTCGAGCTTCAACCTCGACGCCTTCTTCACCTCGCTCACAACCACCGTCGTCCCGCTCTACATCGAGGGCGCGAAGCTCGACGACCTCGTTCGCCAGTCGTTCGCGTTCCCGCCCGTCGACCTCTCGAGCGAGGAGGCGATCCGCCTCTACCTCGTCCGGGGGAACGAGCAGGGGAGCGGACAGCCGTACGTCGTGTTCGCGAACGGCCACCTGCCGTATCGCGCCGACGCCGAGTTCGATCTCGCCTACTGGGACTTCGCCAACTACGCACGCGCGTACTGCTGAGAGGAGCAACGAGATGTCGGTGAACGTTCAGCACGTCCACTCCGGTGATCTGATCACCGCGGTCTACATGAACGGGATCGCGGACGCGATCAACTCGCTGCAGGCCGAGATCGACGCGCTCGGCAGCGGAGGCTCGCCGCCGAGTGGGCCGGGCGCTCCGATCATCACGAGCACGTCTCCGAGCCCGGACGTGGCTGCCGGTTCGACGCTGACGATCAACGGGCAGAACTTCGAGGTGCCGCAGGCACTGAACTCGATCACGCTCGGCGGCAAGCCGATGAGCGACTTCGTCGGCTTCTCGAGCGACCAGGTCGTCAACATCGTCGTGCCCGGCGACATCGCCTCGACGCTCCCCGCGACGCTGGAGCTCGTCCTCACCACCACCGGCGGCTCGGCGAACACGAACGTCCACGTCGTCGCGCCGGTCGTCCCGTTGATCGGCGCGGTCATCGTGAAGAACGCATCCGGGGAGATGCCCGCACCGAACGTCGGCGACACGATGCACTTCGAGTTCACGCTCGACGCGAACGCCGTCAACATGCCCGAGCAGTACCACGTCATCGTTGCGTTCGCGAATGCGAACGGCTCGTCAATCGGAGCGTGGTCGGCCGACACGACCTACGTCGGCGTCGACGGCAACCAGATGGTGACCGTCGACCCGTCAGATCCGGCGACCGTTGGCGTCAACGTGAAGGTGCCGACGGGCGCAACGTCTGTGGACATGACTGTTTCGGCGGTGTCGATGCACAACGACCCCGCCTCGAGCAGCAATCAGCTTGCCGTGCCGATCACCGTGGGCCAGGCGGGTCCGACCGCGGATCCGTCGATCCACCTCAGCCTCGGCACGAACGCGTCGGCTCTCCTCCACTCGCAGAACTACACGGGCTCGGTGTCCGGCACGGGCCTCGCGGTCAAGTACGGCTCGAACCCGGTCATCGAGATCAACCTCGGCGTCGACAATGCCGCGACGTACACGGTCTCCGGCACTGTCGAGAACGCCGACAACACGATGTGGGTTGTGACCGGCCTGCCGATCGACGTGCCGTTCGCCTCGGGTCAGCCCTCGCAGAACGTGCACTTCCATCTCCAGCTCGTTCCGACGACGGCGTCGGCGATCGACGTGACGCGGTTCTTCAACCTGACGGTGACCAGGAAGGACGAGACGAGCGTCTCGAACTTCCTGCGGTTCCCCGTCGGCGGCTTCTAAACCAGGAGGAGGGACATGACGCTCTACAACCAGATGCCGTTTCCCCCGCATCAGGGGATCCCATTCGACTACGCGCCGCCCCTGCTGGACGGGTTCATCGAGCCCAACTACGCCGGTGAGACGACGCAGCTCGAGCCGGGATACACGAGCGGCCCACGGTTCGCGTTCGGCGGCTCCTCCGGAGTGCCGATGGCGGTTTTCCAGGGGATCAAGCACAACTCCGCGGACACGCTCTACCTGGGGTTCGTGGCCCGATACGACCCGGGGTTCGACGGCAAGGACTTCGTCATGGTCGTGCTGCAGCCGACCTACGGCGCACCGTCGGCCGCCGATCGGCGCATCGACGTCTTCCTGAACGAGCCGCTGCCCAACCCGAACCCGACGAACGCGACCACCACTGCCGGTGTGCCCATGTCCGGCGCGGACCCGAACGACGTGAATCCGATGGGTCCTGGGCTTCCCCAGATCCGAACGAACAAGACGCCCCACGCGTTGACGGTGTACCAGCGGACGCCCGGAGGCGCCAGCACCTGGGCCTCGATGGCCGAGCCGGCCGGCATGGACTGCAGGGTCCGCTCGGTCTGGGACGGAGTGAACCGCTACTGGAGCGTCGAGCTGCAGGTTCCCACGACGGGCTGGATGACGCTTGCATCGCCGTCGCCGGCGGCGTTCGGTCTCTACTTCAACATCGGGGTCGGGTGGAACGACGTGAGCACGGGTACCGCAATCCCGTACGTCGTCCAGTACCCGTGGCCGTACGATCCGAGCAGTCCGACGAGCAACTTCCTCGCCGATCCCGCCGGTGCGAGCATCGAGCCGGAGGACTGGGATCCGACGACCTACGGACAGGGCTACATCGTCCCGGCCGGCGTGGCGAATCCGGCACAGGGGATCAGCTTCCTCAACGACGCATACGGGATCGGCGTGCTCGACGGCGCCGGGAACATCACCGGCAACGCGACGTTCGTCGCCGGCCATCAGAACAAGATGGTCGCCCGTCTGCAGAACACCAGCCCGAACACCGTGCCGAAGGTCCGGGCCCGTTTCCGGATCGCCGATTTCGGGATCTCCGGCGGGCTGTACTCCCATGGCGCGGACTGGGCGGACATCGCGACGCCGTCGACAAATCCGGCACCGAACATGGGAGTCGACGTCCCACCGACCATGGGCGGCCACCAGGACATCGAGCTCGACTGGACGCTCACCGGACCCGACAGCACGAAGTTCATGTCGCTCCAGAAGGACCAGTGCCTGTGGGTGCAGCTCGACACGGTCGCGACCGTTCCCCCGCCGCCGGCCGGACAGCCGGCGCCGCCGATAACGGCGGCGGAGTTCGTCGTGGACAGCGAGCGACGGAATCTCTGGTTCACCAACATGTCGACCGTGGTGCACAAGGCCGCGCTCGACGCGTCGCACCTCGGGCTCGAGCACCTTCTGGAACAGACGCACCAGGTGATCCTGCAGGTGGCGACGTCGGCGGTGAAGGCGGTACAGCAGACGCCGGTGGAGAGGGCGCTCAAGGAGATCGGGATAGAGCACATCTCGTTCCGGCCGGGGATGCAGATATCACCGGTGTCGCCCCTCCGGGTGGCCGCGCCGATCGTCGCCCAGCCGGTCTCACCGAAGCTCATGGAACCCGTGCGGATCGATCCCAAGCTCATCGAGCAGCCGGTCGCGCCCGCGCAACCGGTCGGAACAAAGGAGATCGTGAAGCCGTTCCTCGCCGAGAACCCGATCCTGAACGGAACGATCGACCGTGCGCCGCTCGTTGCGGGCATCAACCCGCAGCTACCACCCTTGAGGTTCGGGACGTGGTTCACGGCGGTGAATGCGTACCAAGTGCTCGGCAACCGGACGCTGACGTTCAAGGACGGCACGAAGGCGCACGTCTGCGCGTACGTCGGCTCGTACGGCTACGTGGCGCAACACGCCTACAGGTTGGGCGAGACGGTGGACAACGTCCAGCTCGTCCACCAGCTCGCGGGACCGAATCTCACGTCGGCCGGGCCGAACATGTTCCGCGGCGTCGTCGCCCCGAACACGAGGATCGACATTACAAACACGCTGAGGACGGTGCGGGTCTCGAAGCTGCCGATCGTGATCGCGAAGCCGATTGCGGCGATCTCGAAGCCATTCGTCGCGATCGCCAACCTCGTTCGCAAGCCGGCGTGAGCGGAGCTCCGACCGCAGTACGCAAGGTGCGTGTGCGCGGCGTCGACACCGACGCCGCGCTCACGCGGCTTCGGCTCGGCGCGCTTCTCGCCGGAGCAGAACTGCGGCCGTCCGGGCTGCCGCCGGCGGCGGTGCTGTGCATCCGGCGGGTGGTCG